>Ga0123355_10020502_pt1 | contig 10560 bp, 6 predicted proteins | sample TergutEmb28metaG_3_FD_89872 | JGI IMG/M metagenome (GOLD analysis project Ga0123355, IMG submission 89872) | Embiratermes neotenicus P1 segment gut microbial communities from Petit-Saut dam, French Guiana - Emb289 P1 | ecosystem: Host-associated > Arthropoda: Insects > Digestive system > Gut ... | reverse complement strand
AGGTGGCCCGAAACATGTTGAGCAACCTATAAATGAAAAATAAACATAATACCAAAAGTGACATCTAGTTGGTCTCTTTATCCACATTGAACTACGATGCACGGTCAACCATACATCAAAATGCAGCATGTTGTAGTATGGCATTAAAGTGTTGTGTTTGACGGTGTACTTCAAATTTATTTCAATAATGGACATGCGCAACAGCTGCAGGTGACCTACGCTGTATGTTACCCTGTGGTATGCGTGATTTTTATTGGTGCATTCATCAAGGGTCAAGTATCCAAAAAAACGTTTAGTTGTGTTCCTTGCACAGCCTTGTGACCATGGATCAGAGTACGAAAGGCCACGGATTAACCGTTCGCACGGATGACTTAAAATCGCCGGAACCAACGTGGCGTAAGATTTGCAAAATCAAATGTGTGTTCACCGTTATTGCAGCATAGTGTACTTTAATTTAAAGCGAGTATAACAGTATAATATGTGCATGTGGAAGGGTTTATAACAACATTTATGCATGGAATGTAAATAATAATTAATATGTAGTGTGGTTTTTTTTTTAAATAAAACTAGCTGCCTGAATCAAAAAACCGATTCAGTTAGATACTCTGGTAAGTTTCGCAACAAAGTGCGACGACTGTTGTGTGGTGAGGCGCGTTTGTAGATTTGCTGTAATTAGTTTGTTAGTAACCGAACCCTAATTTATTACTTAATAAACTGAATTCCAGTGGCTTTTCGATACTTTTGGCAGGTTATACGCATGAATTTATGTGGTAATAAAGGTGTGTTTTGAATTATTTATGAAACAGCTGCATGATTGTATAATTACGCACTTGTTTTATGACGAGGCGACGAACCATTATGTATATTATTTTCTCAAATTTGAATGAGCATGAAATTGAGTGTGGCTGAAATCTGTAGAAGTGGGTTCAAAGTTTCGTGTTTTTTAGTAGTATGTATGTGTATGTATGGGGAATGACTAATTTGGAAGTAGTGCTTTATTTGGTGAGCTTAGAAGTTGCAGACGGCTTGAAAGCTCTTATATAGAGGTATGAAGATGGCCAACTGCAGCAGTTAACCACGATTATCTGAACAGATGTCGATGACATCTTTTTATTTTGTGGTTTACTGATTGTGGTGAACCTCATTGTCTGGGCATTTAATAGGTTATAAGTGATTTTATGTGAAACAATTGAAATTACATTCATGGTCAAGAACCTGCTATGTAGAGCTGACACAGATGGAGACCAAGCATTATGTATTCTTCCCATATATTCTGTGTATTTAAATTGTTTAACAGTTTTGAAGCTTCTTCTGTCACATGTATGTGTCGCCTACTGTAGCATTTGTGAGTTATTTCTAGATATCTTGAAAATTTGTGGACCCTTGTGCCAATGTAACATGTTGAGTCTTTATGTGAGGCAACTGAAAGAGGTGTTGGTATATTGTTGCATGTGGATGTTATTTATAAATATGTGTGATCCTGATACAGGGTGTGCGACAAGTGGTTGGAGTGAGTAGGTGGTGTGATAGGGGAAATTCTTTTGTACTTTACACTGTAGTAGTGCATAGTGTCAGTAGTCATACATAATATCTGCATTACATGTTCCTAGATTCCATTAATACTAATGGTGATTATCCCACACAATTACTTTGTTTTTTCTTGTAATCCCTTTTTAATTTTGGGCATATAATGTTGTCAATTATATATTCAAATTAAGAGGCGAGTTTCCTGTCGCATGCTGTGTATAATTGTCTAGCCTGCAATGCTGTTGTTTTGCTGGTTGTGTGGTTTCCTTCTCACCACAAACATGGAAGATATTGTTCATCTTTGTAACTCCTACCTGATGTATAAAATATCCACAGTGTTGTGTCTGTGTGAGAGACATTCATTTGAATCATAACAACTGCATACTGATGGTGTCAGTTGTAAAGGCAGAAATGTTCTATTGTGATAAATTTTAGTTTTCATGCTGAGATGTTTGATTTATCCAGAGACATACAGGGGACATGTTCAGTTTAGTGGGACATAAGCTAGACATTTCTGTGGACAGTATTGGTCACTGGTTAATAACCTAATGTGTGGTTCATTTGAAAATGCAAGGAAGAGCTTTAGAATGTTAAACATTCAGATGTGAAAAGTAGGCATTGTGCATAAGTGTATTCTTTGTGTAAATTGTACATATTTGTGAGGTGCTGTGTTACTGTAACTTACTGCAACTGTAGCTACAGACCAAAGCAAGCAAGAGGTAATGAACACTAAACTGACATAGCATTGATGGCAAATATCTAATTTCCCTTCTATGTTATGTTTATCAGACAAGGTTCTTAGAATTGCAGGACATCTTGTTATATTCCTTCCATTGTTTAAATGAAATTTTGCGCTGCCAAAGCATACTGATGCTAAATGAATTGCACAATTCCATGTTCAGCAGAGAGACTGTAACATGTGCATATGTCACTGTTACTCTTGTGAATTTTAGGCTGTTTGAAATTCAGCACACATGTAACCTTCAGGGTTCCTTAGTAGAACTACAGGAATTATATTTCATCTCCATTTGCGGTACGAATGTTTTTGTCATTTATTTCCTTCTTATTCCAAATCAGTTGAACTGCATCCACGGCCTTTCATGTTGCTGTAAGTAGAGAGGAATGCCGTTGTTCTGTTCTGAATGTAAATTTTAATTCCCCCTGTTTCCTGTAATGTGGGCTGGGTAGCTCAGTCAGTATAGTGACTGACTACAGGGTGGAGAGTCTGGAATCAAATCCTGGTGGGGACGAGATTTTCTGCCTATCGAGACCAGCCATGGGGCCCAATTAGCCTCCTGTAAAATGGGTACCTGGTCTTTCCCAGCGGTAAAGTGCGGCCGGGACGTGCTGCTGACCACTCATCCCGCCCAGTGTTGCGGTCATGGAAGAGTATATGTATACCTCTGCTCACCATCTGGGCCACACCAGGCCTTTAATGGGATCACTTTACCTTTACCTTTTTTACTGTTTCCTGTAATGTTTAGCAGCTCTTCTCCACCATCTGTTTTAGTGCCATCACTATTGCGTACACAATGAGGTACTGCTGTTTGTCATCTAATGTTACAGGTACTGGTCAGTGGCATAACATTAGGATTTGTGTGTTTGTTAATTTATTGTCCATTGTTAAGAAATGTGCTTTATTAAACAAGCATCACTGTGACCATAGATGTTCAAATGCTTTTTCTGAATGGACATATATAAACTTTTGCCATGTTAGTTACAGTGTCACATATCTGTACACAGCAGTTACTGAATTGTGCTTGGCTGTAAATTGGTGACAGTGATATTGATATGAAATTGTATGGATGCAGTGAGAGATCAGGGTTGATGCTGTGTCTGTGAACTGTGTGGCTGTATCTTTGTGCAGAAGCCCAGAATGGCAGCAGTAGATCAGAGTGCAGTAAAGAAACAGAATTGTGATGTGATGACTGTTCTGATTTATCAGCACAACATGGACTGCATAAAGACTGAACCTGATCCAGATGCTGAAGTGCACTCACCATCCTGCAGTTTAATCCAGCTAGTTGATATCAAACAAGAAGAGCAACCTCTGTCAATAAGTTTCCCCCCAGCTGAGGATGGCAATGATGTGAGTTGTCAATGTGTCTGTTGCTAACAGCATGTGGCAGTAAAGACCTGCTGGTGGTTTATTTGGTATTTGTCTTCAAGTAGCTGATAATAAGAAATCTTGCATGGTATATATAGCAGTCTCCAGTTAGTTCTGTTATTTCTGTGTGTTATTGTAATCCTACTTATATCAATCTTCTTCTCCACAACTCTTTAAAGCCATGCTGTAAATAAGAATTATAAAGTATATCAGTTAGTGTTTGGCAGTATCAAATCATGGTGAGCTGTACAACGTGTTTCTTATAGCATATACTCCATATCTCATGTCATACAGTGGCTTGTTATGTAGTGTAATTAGACAAGTGGAGCACTGATGTTGATATAATAGTGCAATATGTAGTGTTAGTTCTTTGAATGTTGATCAGTTGAGGTCTTCATTTGTGTGTGATATATTGCCATGTTGCTGGGTGTTTGGTGTCTGACATTTTGATACAGAATGCTGGTATCTCTCACCTACCAACATAACACATATTAATCAACACGGAAAATTTCATGTTATTTTTTCCATGACTTAGTTTCATTTTCACAAAATCATTCTTTTAGTATTCTGTGCACATATCATGTGGTTATAATTCACAGTTCTTGTTCTGCTGACATTATATCTAGAATTTCATTATGTTTAGTAATTTCATGACATGTTTTTTGTCTTTACCTCCTTGATGATATGATATATATATGTGGTAACTGCAATTGGGTTTTTACCCGGTGGCACTAGTACAGTACAGTACAGTACACATTTACACACAAAAATTGCACAGAACAGCAGAATTAAATTTGGAAGAGTACGGGCCATATGCCATCTTTTGCGAGTTATACCCTGGCATTTTCCTTACAACTGAGGAAGAAGCATGGAATAACCACAGTCAGGGTACCTTCAGAGTGCTGTTGGGCACTATGAAAACGGAAATACAGAACATAATATTTATAATAATAAAAATGCATAAACATAACAACAAAAATACATAACATACGAAATTAAACAAAAGCATACAAATCATGCAACCTTATATAGAATAATATGGAAAAGAACAAAAGAACATGAAAGAATGTGATAAATAAAAAAGCCATATAAGCAGCAAACTTCATGTGATCCGTATATCTTCTGACAATGTTAGACACCCTGTTAGTAAGACCTTCGCTACACTTCGTCCAACTACACTTAACTCCACTTCACTACACTTGTTGACACTTCACTTCCTGTCATTTAAACTTCACCCAACTACACTTCACTGCCCTCTCATTTGTCTCAAACCCATTTAAATTTCCTACCGCTCCATTTCACCTCACATCACTACACTTCACCTCACTTCACTTCACTGCACTTTTAGATGATTTCTGCCACACTTCTGTTCCTTTCATTTCACCCCATTTATAATTGCTCTCCTAAGTCTGTTTCTAAAAATCTCAGGTTTACAAGGGAAAGTCCATAACGCTGCTGCAGGTAATTGGTTCCAGTTTTTAATGGTCCTATTTACAAAGAAATACTTGCCATTCTTTTCTTCCTGTCCCTAATTTTCTGAACATGATCTGCCGTATGCAACCTGTCACATATAGCTTTCTAAGCCCATTCCCCAGTGTATGCTTTAAAAAGTGCACATAAGTGTGCTATCCTTCACTGAGCCAAGGTTTCCCAATCGCAATTCTTTGTATGATTTGTAAATTCAGCAGCTTTCTTCTGTGCACAGTCTTACGCATTTATCCATCCTTCTCTGCAAGAATCCCAGCATGCAGACCCATATTCAAAGAGAGGGCCTACCAGTGATGTGTAGGTGAAATGCTTTGTACTCCTATTTCCTTTTTTTGAGAACACAAATTACGAAGTGAAGTGCCTTCGAGGCTGTTTGCGCTGTGTAATTTACTTTGTCCACCCAGTTTATAGCACTTCTTAAGATTTTTCCCAAATATTTACAACAGCTTGCTTCGGGAATTTTTTTGTCACCAAGGGAGTAAGCCTGTGAATTTTTAATGTGAGCTCTTGTAAATCTTATTGCCTTACTTTTACCGGGATTTATTTTCATCCCATTTTCTACCGCCCATTCCACCAAGGTGTCCAGTTCCATCTTCAACTTTTCTATGTCTGTTTTGTTTGTGATTTTCTTATAAATTATACATCAGTGAATTGTCTCATACTCAAGGCACTGTTCCTCCAAATATCATTTACCTACACTACAAACAGTAGTGGGCCCAAAACGCTCCTTTGTGGCACACCTGAGGTTACTTTGACTTCCTTGGATAGTTGCCCTCCTAATCTTACCCTCTGTGTATGACCTACAAGGAATTCCCATACCCAAATGACTGCCATCAAATCCACGCCTGAGGCCACAAGTTTCATAATCTGCCGTTCTTGAGGAACTAATTTCAAAGTCTTAGAAAAGTCTATTATAATTGCATGTATACAGACCCCTTTGTCCAAAAAATCCACTTTTTCATGGCACATCCTAATGACTTGGCTTTCACACATTTATCCTAGTCTAAACCCGTGCTGTCCCTCGTAAAAGTAATCATTCTTATCCCAGACTTGCCTCAAATACCCTGCTATAACATGTTCCAGTTGAATGCAAACCACAGAAGTTAAGAGTCGTTAGTCACACATTCCTATATGTAATGCTGATTGCTCGGTGTGCATTGTGACCGAAATGTGCCCATCTGTCTGGTTCAGTTTCATAAAACTGTTGATGGCACATCAGTTAAATGCCATGACTTTAATAGCTCTATTTTTCCTGTCTGTCCATTATCGTCTGCCAAAAGAAACACATTTATGTTGTTGCAACATTACTATAGTTTACCCAACATGGTACCACCAGTACCGTGAACAGTACTAGCATAATAGCAAGCTGCTGCAATGTACTGTGCACTGTTTGGTCCACTATACATATTGTGCACTGAAGAATTTCCATCATCTCTACGTACAGGAGACCAATATATTGAGCAACGGTTTTATACAATTTATTGTACTCACTGATGATTTAACACTAAGGTCCAAAACACAGGAGGTAGTGTGTTTTAAAATATCGTTGTACTTGTAATAAAGTTGTTTGCATTGTAACAGAATTGAGTTACATGGAATAAAAAATGTGAAATTTTTCATCATGTCCAACATGAATCATATTTTCCACTGTCTGTTTCTTATGATTTTTATTCTCAATTTCAGTACCATTATGACTGAAATGTGGAAGTTCTAGGGGATGTTTGTGAATGTGTCAGGTTTCATTGTTTTGCAACCTGATGGAAAGTATCTAATTGTTATTGTATGTGACATTAACCAAATAAAGTTCTTAGAATTTCAAGACATCTTTCAACCACTGGTTCATTGAAATTTTTTGCTGCCAAATCGTACTGATTCTAACTGATTCACACAATTCCACAATCACACACCAACTGTAACCTGTACATATGTCACCATTACTATTGTGGATATTAGGCTGTTTTAAATTCAGCATGACTGATGATACGGTACATGTAGAAGGTTCACATGTAACCTTAACAGTTCCAGTTCCTTAACAGAACTGTACAGAATGTATTTCATCTCCATTAACTGTATGACAGTTGTTGTCATTTATTGTCTTCTTATTCCAACTCAGTTGAACTGCATCCACTGTCTTTCACATTGCTGTAAGAAGTGAGGAATTGCATTGTTCTGTTCTGAATGTAAATTTTAATTCCTGTTGTTTCCTCTAATGTTTACCAACTCTTCTTCTCTACCATCTGTTTTAGTGCCATCAGTATTGCATGCACAGTGAGCTTCTGGTGTTTGTCATCTAATGTTACAAGTACTGGTCAGTGCTGTAACATTAGGATTTTGTGCACTGCACACTTTTTTGAAGTAATGCAAATAGTTTGTTAATTTATTGTCCATTCATGAGAAATGGTCTCCATTAAAGAAGCAGCAGGTTGGCAATGGACATTAAAATATGCTTTTCTGAATGGGCATATATAAATTTGTGTGATTTTAGTTACAGTGTCACATATGTGTACACAGCAGTTACTGACTTGTGCTTGGCTGTAAATTAGTGACAGTGGTATTGATATGAAATTGTGTGGATGCAGTGACAGAACACAGTTGATGTTGGGTCTGTGAACTGTGTGGCTGTATCTTTGTGCAGAAGCCCAGAATGGCAGCAGTAGATCAGAGTGCAGTAAAGAAACAGAATTGTGATGTGACGACTGTTCTGATTTATCAGCACAACATGGACTGCATAAAGACTGAACCTGATCCAGATGATGAAGTGCACTCACCATCCTGCAGTGAAATCCAGCAGGTTGCTGTCAAGCAAGAAGAGCAAACCCTGTCGATAAGTTTCCCACCAGCTGAGGATGGCAATGATGTGAGTTGTCAATGTGTCTGTTGCTAACAGCATGTAGCAGTTGTCAATGTGTCTGTTGCTAACGGCATGCAGCAGTAAAGACCTGCTGGTGATTTATTTGTTATTTGTCTTTAATTTGCTGATATTCAGAAATCCTGCATGCTATATATAGCAGTCTGCAGTTAATTCTGTTATTTATGTCTATAATCTTTACCCTAATTGCATCAAACTTCTCCCCATCTCTGTAGTATCACATTATGGTTGGCTGTACAGCATCTACTGCATGTCACATGTCACATAGAGGCCTGCTACATAGTGTAATTAGATAATTGGGGCACTAATGTTCATATAATAGTGTGATGTATCCAGTTTCCATCACATTACCTTCTCCACAATCCCACATTTTTACTTTGCTGCTACCCACATTTACCAGAACATCAAGCAGTCACTGTCTGAGAACCTTCAAAGCACTAAATTTTCCTCACCCTTTTATCGCCATTACAACAAGGATAGTGGGTCTCACTGCATCCCTGTCTCTTCATCTTCTTCCCCTTCTCTCTTTTTTACTCTTCAAAGTGCTAATCAGGAGCAGAGTAAATGATAAATAATGAATTCCCTCAACTATATAATATCTGAGAGAAATCAGTCAGCCCTACTGCATGATTCCGTTAGAAAAATAATTCTCAATCACAATAATATGATATAATTTCTTTGAATCTTGATCAGTTGAGGCCTTCATTTGTCTGTTATATATTACCATATTGCTGGGTGTTTGGTGTCTGACATTTTGGTACAGCATGCTGGTATCTCTCACCTACCAACATAACACTGCATTCCTGAACAGGGAATATTTCACGTTATTGTCTACATGATTCAGTTTTATTTTCAGAAAATCATACTTTTAGTATTTCATTAACATGTCTGGTGGTTATAGTTCAAAGTAATTGTCTTGTTGACATCACGTGTAGAATTTTTCTGTTCTTAGTAATTTCATCACTGCTGTTGCTTGTGTCTTCACCTCCTTCCCCAAAGACAGTTCATTCTGTTGTGCCCGCAGTCACAAGTTCCTATATGTAATGCTGATTGCTCTGTCTGCATTGTGACCGAAATGTGCCCATCTGTCTGGTCCAGTTTCATAAAGCTGTTGATGGCACATCTGTTAAATGTCATGACTTCAATTGCTCTATTTTTGCTGTCTGTCCGTTATTGTCTGCCAAAAGAAACACATTTATGTTGTTGCACCATTACTATAATTTACCCAACACTGTACCACCGGTACCGTGAACAGTACCAGAATAACAGCAAGCTGCTATAATGTACTGTGCACTATTTTGTCCACTATACGTATTGTGCACTGAAGAATTTCCATTAGCTCTACCTACGAGAGACCGATATATTGAGCGACGGTATTATACTGTTTATTGCACTCACTGATGATTGAACACTAAGGTCCTGAACATGGGAGGTAGTGGTTTTTAAAATTCTCTTGTACCTCTGATACAGCTGTTTGCATTGAAGTTTGAACTGTAATGTAAGGAATGGAAAATGTGAAATTGTTCATCATGTCCAACATAAATCCTTACTGTCAGTACCGTTATGACTGTAATGTGGATGTACTGAAGGACATGCTGGAATGTGTCAGGTGTCATCGATTTACAAGAAATGATTTCAGTATCTGTTCACTCACACTCCAGTTATCTTTTAGCATGTCTTTTGTATGTCCTCCAGTGTGAATAATCACCCTGAAAAAACTTTTCATTTTTTTTATACCACACAGTGCAGAAGGTCCACTGTCTGATATGCTAAGTACAGTTGATAGTCTGCACCACCAGAGGAATATCTGCTGCAAAACTTGACATAAAATGCCTGTAACTGAAGTCTGTATTGCTTGCCACACTTTGTATTGGCAGTTCTATCACCAGTGAACTGATGAATCTTGGTGTGTTGCACCTGCCTGCTGTCTGCACACTGTAGTGCTTGGAATTGTGTGTGACAGTGTGACTGCTGTGAAGTATCGTCTCTGTTGTAATTGTATTCACCCCTCTCGCTATTATTTGCACTTCAACCCCAGTTTGTACACCCTTTAACAGATATATCTGCCTCCTCATATAAGCTGGTATGATACATGTCACTGTGAGGCTGGTCACAGGTATGTCATGTGGGAATGTGGGCCAATAACACTTGAACAGTTACATGGGTTTGTGTTTTGGGGGGGTGATTTTTTTTTGATATGAATCTCTGTTTTTTTGCAGTTTTGCTGAAATTTGTAACATGACTAACACCATCCTGGTAACTTTCGCACAAAATGTTAAACAGTTTATTTCAAAACTCCTGCATTTTGGACATTTAAATGTGGAACACAAAGGCAGAAGAAGAGGCATTTAAATGCACAGGCTGAAGGTTAATTTAATGTTTGTGTTTAGTTGTTATACTGTGCAACTGTAATTGGTGTGTTTAGTTGTTATAATGTGCAACTGTTATTGGTGTGTTTAGTTGTTATACTGTGCAACTGTAATTGGTGTGTTTAGTTGTTATACTGTGCAACTGTAATTGGTGTGTTTAGTTGTTATACTGTGCAACTGTAATTGGTGTGTTTAGTTGT
>Ga0123355_10020501_pt1 | contig 10560 bp, 10 predicted proteins | sample TergutEmb28metaG_3_FD_89872 | JGI IMG/M metagenome (GOLD analysis project Ga0123355, IMG submission 89872) | Embiratermes neotenicus P1 segment gut microbial communities from Petit-Saut dam, French Guiana - Emb289 P1 | ecosystem: Host-associated > Arthropoda: Insects > Digestive system > Gut ... | reverse complement strand
TAGGGGGCGCCGAGCCGCCCCCTAGAGGAAACTTACAGTCGTTCTAATCTCGGCTTTCCACTTTCGACTCACTTTCTACCTGCCATCCACAAAATGGGCCCAAGGGGCCTGATTACTACTCACGAGGCTTTCAAAGCAAATAAATACCAAAAAAAAAAATTTTTCTTCGGTGTTCAGCAGGGTCAAAGTCCAATTAAGAACCAGTGTTCTGGAGACATGCTCTGTTTCCATGATCGGCATCAACATGAGGAATGAACTGAGATATGTAAGTCAGTCAGTATGAAGCCTCTTCCTACTGGAGCACTAATTGACGTGAGGGTAGATCAAAACAATTGCTCAAGGCATAAAAAAAACTTACTTCCTCAGGCAGACAGTCATGGACTCCCCACCCTTCAAATTCACACTCAAGGACGGAGCTTTCATTGCCAAGACATTTCAGGTCATCTATTAGGAATACTGCAGGTTTTGTGTAGTCACGAGAAATGTATGATCCAGGTGGCAATACTTCTGTTGCCCCCAGAGGGAATCCCAGTTCTCGGCAAACAACTTCAGCATCTCGTAGTCCAAACAAATCATCACAAATTAGGCCCCACTGACCAAACACTGCAAAAAATAAAATATTAAAATAAAATAATTATAATAAAAAATAAAATATTCAAATAACGGCAAAAATCCATTACACAGTTTATAAAAATTAAATTATCATACGAATTAAATTCTTTATTGTTCATGACAAAAACATTTGAGCCTGTTACATGTTAACCATTATTCATCCAACAGTCAGTATTTGGATATTCATGTAACATTTCGGCCCTGCATATAATATAGAATACAGAATAATTGTTTTCTGCTTCCAAGCATAATGCTTGTGAGAGTGTACATTGAGCATGGACATGAAGCTCCCCACATTCCACATCTCAGCATTAGATGGACATGCATAATTACCTTCTAATCTGGCCACTTTACCCTGGGTATACAGACCTCAACATCTTTCCAGTAGGAGGCTAGTTGGGGCCTGGAGTCAGTCTGAATGATATGGTGAAAAGAACAACTTAGAAAATGCATGCACAGTATAACAGTACTGGTGCATTTGCAATTTCTTCTATTTCATTTCCTTAAACACAGTTAAGACCTAAGGAGGAAGAATATTGGGAATAAAATGTGTATTTCTGTTCTACAGAACTTTTGTTTGAAATATATTTTGGTCTGAATAACATTTATCAGTTTCTGCTCAAGATGCAAGCATAAACACATGTCTGTTATGTAAAGTGTCTGTTGTCCAATTTTTAATAGAAATGAATGGTAGCCAAACTTTTAACTTACCTATATAAGTTTTCACAAAAAGCCATTCAGCAGTTCCTGAGTTGTTACATGTGCATAAATGGAGAGACAGCAGATAGACAAGCAAGGCAAAGCTAACAAGAGCATTTTTTAAATTTTTAGTTGCACTCTTACCAAATATGTTGGTTGCTGCTGGGAATCAAAGCCTTTTTGCTCAGGCTGTAACTAGTGACTGTAGTGACTAAACTATCCAAGTTTTTTATAGGGTCTAAACAGAAATAAATTCACACAGGGAAGAGACTAAAATTTCCCATCTTGATCTATCACATACCTTTGACTTCAACACGACCCACATTAGAGTCATTACTTCCTGCCAGACGGATGCTGTAATCAAGATATGATGCGGAGCAGTTCTTCTCATCTGATCTGTCCCCACAGTTATTCTTGCCATTGCATACCTTCAACAAATACACACCGTTTGCTTTGTACAAACAAAGATTATTGGTTCCTATTTTATTTAACTCCTTCACAGTTCCACCCAGTAAGACCATAATGTAAGACTTATTATTTCATGTTGCATCAAATAACTTGAAGACAACAATGACAGAAAACTACCTTCATATATCATACAATGTCTTGAATTATCCAGGAACTAACACATTTTTTGATGCATAAGACTTGTGAGTGAAGAAGAAATAATAATGGTTTAGAAAGGGGAAATTAAGCCATATTCTTTCTTATAATTTCATGATCTGTATACTTTTCTATGTTCAAATTGATGAAGATATGATGACAGGACACATGACATGTATAAGCAAGAACAAAAATGAATACAGAGTTTTAGTCAGAAAACCTAAGTGGAGGACACCACATTGAAGATTTTGACTTTTGTGACAAGATCGGAGTAAAATGGATCTGAGAGAAACAAGATTGGAACGAGCGCAGTTGATTCATCTGCCTTAGGACAGGGACCAATGCCTGGCTCTTGTAAACATAGTAATGACCCTTCAGGTTCCACAGAAAGCAGAGAATTCCTTGACTAGCTGAGAATCTACATGCTTCTCAAGAAGGACTCTTGTCCATGGAGTCAGTCAGTGAAAAACCAGTGCAGAAGAGACATCAAGAATTTTACAGACATTTTTGAGGGGATAAAAACCACAAATTCAATAATGACGGTATTTAAATCTTTAACATTCTTTACTGCAAGACAGGAGAAAATACTAACTCACTTCACTTGTAAAGTCAGGAAAAACACTTTACACTTTCAAAACAAAATTCATTATATAAAAAAAGTAAGGAAAGTCTCAAAGGCTCTACATTTATACAGAAGGAAAGCATTTTTTATGATCAAGATCAAAGAAAAATGGTAACTGCAATAGCTTCATGATATCTGACTATGAAAATCTGCTTCATTTTATCATTTCTGCTTGTACAGTTTCTTGCCTTTGCCACCTAAGGGTCGTTGAACAAAGGTATAAAAAGGCAAACAAGTCGGATGCAGAGTACTGGGCTCACCAAAACTGTCTCTACTGTCTTTTGTCTCCCTGTCCATTGCATCTTGGCACTGTAAGGATTAACACATCAAAGGAAGTAAATTATCAATACCAAAAGAGTAAAATATTTCATTAAAATGGACTTACCAGGCTCATGTTGATGCACTTTCCATTGTCACACTGGAAGTTGTTATCACACTTCACTGATAGTGACTTGACTTCATAATAATTCCAACCTTCTTCTGCCACCAAGTTCCCTGATAATCCTATGTTACTGTCACTCAAAATACACACTGAGTCTTGCTCCCTGTAAAAACCATCAAACCCTTAACACTTTCACAGTAAATAAAGAAAAATGCCAGTCATCTGTGTGCTACCCATTCTTCATCAGGAATTACATGACTCTGCAATATATTAGTGCTCCATACCCAGATACATGTGTATGTGTGTGAGAGTGTGTTATGTGAGTGAAAATGTGAGTGAGTGAGTAAGCAAGTGTGCAGATGTGTAAATGAGTGAGTCACAACTTGGTTCCCTCTGAAGTACATAATTAGGTTTAAGAAACAGCTGAACACCAGGCTTGTAACACAACACAACAGAAAACTGTATGGCAGCATAAATATTATGTCAGTTCATAAAGACAGGCACATCACTAGTATCACACATAAACCATTCTTCACCTTACAGAAGGTCCCCAATCTGAAAAATACCTAACCTTATTCTAATCAGCTGTAATTTCCATCCATTTGGTATTAATTTTACTTAATGGAAAGTAACAGACTCACCGATGGCTGAATGATCTACAGACAAACTCATTAGCTTTATGACAGTAACGAGCACAACTTCTGGCATCAGTCTGCAGCCATTTTTCTCTGTCATGACCCTCAAGACGATAGTTGGCATGTTTAGTAACACCCTCAGACATGCTGTCACAGTGACGCTCATCAAGACCATTGGTACAATCCTGGATAAGATTATATCATGGATTTATGAGAATAGCACATAAGTTTAATTTATGTCTGACCTGTTTACAGTTGCCATATTGAAAATGTACATGGCATACATCAGTGCATCTGTCAATTATGAAATAGTAACATACAAAACAGAAGAATAATTCTGAATGCAGACACTAAAAGCAATTTGGCATTAGCACTGTGCATTTGGGGGGCAGAGAAGGGTCAGATATAGAATTTCTTAACCAGATATGTGACTGTTACATTTCAAGGATGGCTGTTTCAACTAGTTAGTTGGTCAAGAAAATCACTGCCTTTTATGGAGCCTGGAGGCTCCTTTCTGTGTTCATTAAAGCATGATACTAAACCCTACACTGAGCCAAATATAGTCAGTCCTGACCGTCATATTCAGTTTCCTTAAGATCCATTATGACATCATTTTTCAATCTATAACTAGGTCCCTCAATGGTCTCTTCCTCTCACATTTTCTAATAAAAATTCTGTAAACATTTCTCACATCTGCTATGCATTCTGCACGCTATACCCAGCTCATTCTCCTCAACTGGTTAGATTTGAGGCCCCAGAAGCGTTTCACAAAAGACTTTAAATACTTTTTATAGCACTGATATTTCTTAATTAATATACGCTGTAACATTAAAGGCCTTAAATAATGTTATATAATGAACGTCAGCATAATCACTATTATTTTAGGTAATACCAGGCTACATGTTTCGACTAAAACTTAGTCATTCTCAGGCCTATGTTAACAATTGTGTTACCAGGTACTGTGCACACTTTGGGATCCCATCGTGTTTAAATTCGTGGAATACATCTAGTTAAAATGTTTTTCTAAAAGGGTGTGAAATGCGACAATAAGATTGAGTAGGTAAAATTATCTCTTAAAATGTATTTTACAGATTGTGTCTAAAAAATTCGTTTAAATTATATAAAACTCGTTCTTGACAGTGCTTTTCTGTTCATTGGTTTCAAATGTGTGTCTCGTTATTGTTGCTTTGTATCTTTGGGTCATGTCGCAGTACGCCTGTTTAGCTGTTTCGTGGGAGTGGTTGTGGTATCAAGTGGTCTCACACTCTGAACTGTTGGATAGTACTGTCTGGTGTGGCTTCCCTTTTGTTTCTATTGTTGTATTCTAATGGACTCATGAGCTGCCCGTAACGGGTTTTTTTTAAGAGACAATTTTATGTACTCAATCCTACAGTCGCACTTCACACCCATTTAGAAAAACGTTTTAACTAGATGTATTCCATGAATGTAAACATGATGGGATCCCAAAGTGTGCACAGTATCTGGTAACACAATTATTAACATAGGCCTGAGGATAACTAAGTTTTAGTCGAAACATGTAGCCTGATATTACCTTAAATAACAAAGTGATTGTGCTGACGTTCATTATGTAACATTATATTATGTTACAAGCACATCGTGATGCTTCCATTCAAATTAAAGGCCTTGGCAGGCCGTTAAGGCTCCAGGAAGTTGAGGCTCCCAGAATGTCTAGACAATTGACACATGAGGGTGGTAAGGTTGTCAGCCCTACGCACCGGTCGCCTTTACTCCAGGAGATATCCCTGGTACTCATTTCTGCTAGGGCTGAGTCAACCCCACGGATATAGCGTGCCTGGGGGGGGGGGGGGGAACTGAAAAATCTCAATTATCCCATCAGGAATCAAACCCGCGACCTTCCAGCTTGTAGCATGGTGCCTCAACCAAATGTGGCACTGCATACCCTAGTATTTCAAAAGAATGTATTCAATTAACTCTGTACTAAAATGTGTTTGGAGATAAAATTTATGTGACTTAAAAATTCAAATTCTCTTTTATTGATGAGTTTTCTCAATTTATTAATTCAAGAAATGGCTGTAACAAAGGCACAGCAATGAAAGGGGTCTGCTGACTGCAATGAAAAACAGGCAGGCTGGCTTAAGAGATAATGCGTGTGACTTGCAGACTTCAAGTCAAGTTTGTCGTGCTACATATGCTGCCCATGATTCAGAAGAACCTGATGCCTCCATCTTCAGGGCAGTGAAAACTGTGATAGCAAGTTAATTGGAGTTGGTGTGACACCATGTACCAAATACATGGTGTGACACCATGTACCAAATACATGGTGTCACACCTCTTAACACATTAAGCAGCAATAAATAACAGCAAATATAAAAGGGTTATACCTTCTGACTGTCACATTTCCATCTGCCTGGGATACACTCTCCAGATCGACATTCAAACTCGTCAGGTTTGCATCCAATTACACTGACTGTACCCACCTTTTCAACACCTGAAACAACATAGCAAAACATTCCCTTCATTAACCCTTTAAACGCCGAATTAAATCCCATCTGCCATTTGCTGTCATTATTAGGAGCTCACCATATTCTCAACATTAGCAGGATAAGGGTTAATGGTACAATAGTATGGTCATTGATGATAATGGTTTGAACACCATTTATACTGTCTTAAAATTATATAATCATATTTAGCTTGCTTTGCTTCCTTAATCTCTTCATTGTTATGCCACAGTACCATATCAGTGAAATGAAAATGCCCTGTATTGCCAAGTGCTATTGTATTAATGCAGTTGCAGTATCACACAATGCTACCTGTAGAAGAATTCAAGAAAGCTGTGTGCTGGCTATTAAACGTAGCCCTGCAACGGCAAGAAACAGGTAGAAATCAGCAAAAACAGCTGGTCTGACATGCACAAAATGCATCAGTTACAAAATTTTAGAAAATTATGGTCATGAAACCTTCATACATATGCATATGTTTGTTTGCGTACACATGTGTCTCTCCTTCAACGCTGAACCAAATAATTGATTTACATAAAATTTAGCACACAATTATTAAGCCATAGGAAACAGTACCATAATAATTCAATGAGTAATATAACATGGCAGCAACATAACCCAAAAGAACACGATTTGAATCTTCACCACTGTAAAAATTTTAAATCTCATAAAAACATATTCAATTGCAACAATACAATCAAGCCTACCAATAAAGCTGGATTTAGCACTTAGAAAGAATGAAAAAGAATCAATAAATGACGCAATATGGCAAATAATATTATACTAGAGAGTCCAAATTATTAATACTGGAAATCCAACTTAAAGTTTGTCAGAACAGTCACAGAATTTAACTAAAACAAACATACAGGTTAAACAGAATGTCACAGTGGGGAGATTACTACCTATGCTTGATATCTGGGTTCAGTACTTGGCCAAGAGATTGGGTAACTAGGCTCAGACTCCTGGTGTCCTTCCTGAGGCAAAGGTAAAACTATCCCTATACAGGCCTGGGTTCGAGGAGGTTGAGGCTCCAAGATTTTCAGACTATCGGCACATGAAGGTGGTAGGGTTGTCAGCCCCACAACTGGTCATCTTTACCCCCAGGAAATATTCCTGGTACTTGATTCAGTTAGCAGGCTGAGTAGACCCTAGGGCCACAGTGCAGCTGGATGGATTAAGTCAATAAAAATTCCAATGACTCAATCAAGAATCGAACCTGCAACCATCTGGCACAGCGTCTCAACCAACTGTGCCACCACATTTCATTTCTGAGAGATATCACAAATTTGGTCATGACTGCTTCCTTCCACATCCTTCCCAATTCATTATTCACTGATCTTATCACTGTAGCGTTCAATAACACAAATAACCACAAAACCCCTGTGGCGCTATGGCCCAACGCAGGCCATGGCCTCCTCATTCTTGAGGTTTCTGGATAACACACAACGACGCATCACAGTCGGTAGAACTCCTCTGGATGAGTGATCAGCTCGTCGCAAAGACCTCTACCTGACAACATACAACACTCACAACAGACAAACACCCATGCCCCCAGTGGGATTCGAACCCATGATCTCAGCAGGCGAGCGGCCGCAGATCTATGCCTTAGACGGTGCGGCTACTGGGACTGGCAACCACAAAACCACAACAAGCAAATAAAGCACACCTTTAAGAAATATTAGTTTCTTAGGCAGCAACTCTGGAGTGTTTACATTTGGTGTATGAAAAGTTGGTTAGATAAGTCGAATAGTCCCACATTTCCTACAACCCCACATCAAATCCAGAACTCTCCTCTGAAATGTTGGTACCTAGCCTACAGACAATACAGCATCACACCACATAAGACCATAATCTTTACAACATACCTTTGTTCCAACAAGTTGGAATGGCACATGGTTCCCGACTCCTTCGCTTTCCTGCAAAGCACCATGGCTGTGTTTCACCTCCTACATTTCGACAGTAGTTATGACCTGTAAGGGTGGCATTTCTCTCTCTCTCTGACACCCTGTAGCTGAGCTTAGGGATAATCAGTGGGTCATCCCAGTGAAAGCAGGGCAAGCCACTTGCTGTCACATTAGCAGACCCTTGGTAATTGTACTTGTCTCCATCCACACAACCTGAAGGAGTGACAGTGTGCTTACAGCTAACATATAGTAGTTGTAGACTGTCAAGTTGTGTTTAATGATGTACAAATACTGTTTGTTAATACAGATAACACAATGGGATGCTGAATGTCATAGAGTTGTGCTTACAAGTGTTTATATAGGTCACTGAGTAACACACTGTGTCACAGATTACAGATATACGAGGGTCATTCCAAAATCAACCTCCGATTGGCTAGTAAAAAAAATATAAAACAGAGAACAAAACTTTATTATATGGAACAGTTACATACATATCTGCATTACTTCTCCACATAGTTGCCATCCACATTTAGGCACTTATTGTACCGTTGCACTGACTTTTGCAGTCCCTTGTCATAGAACAGCGCCGCCAAGTTATGCAGCCAGGTTTTGACGCCATCCATGATATCTTTGTTGGTGTGGAAACGTTGGGTAGCCAACCGCACTTTCATCTTGGAGAACAGATGGTAATCGCTTGGCGCCAGGTCAGGAATGTAAGGAGGGTGGTCGAAAACCTCCCAGTTGAAGAGCTTGATTAAAGCATTTGTGCGAGCTGTGGTGTGGGGCCGCGCGTTGTCGTGCAGGAGAATGACACCTTTACTTAGCAACCCCCGCTGTTTGTTTTGAATCGACCTCCGAAGCTTATGCAGCGTTTCACAATAAACCTCTGACATTATTATGGTCCCTGGTGCCATGAATTCTGTCAACAAAATTCCCTTGCAGTCCCAGAATACGTACCTCACAGCTGGCGGGAGCGGCGATGGTAGTGTCCATGTTTCATAACTGTTTACTCCTACACTACGCAGCAAAAATGTTTGCAGGTATGCGTACAGCAAGAACAGAAGTTACTTGTTACTACTGAGCGTGCACTTTGACGCTATGACAATGCATTTATTTTTACCAACCAATCGGAGGTTGATTTTGGAATAGCCCACGTATAACAATAATTGTTATGTCCTCCTCAATGGACGGCAGTATCAGATGGGAGCAGCTGATAATAGCCCAGAGCACTTAAAAATTTAAACTTGCAGTTCATGATTGTTAAGTCAAATAATACTGACACCCTCATTTATGACATTCCAAAGGATTTTCTGATTAGTACATTAAATGCTGAAAATAAACAGAAGAACATATTTCTTACTGCATAACATACTTAGAAAGTCAATGCATACAGTTCAAAATATATAAAATACTCTTCAAATATGTTTAGAGGGATTAGAGCTAATTTAAAATGTTCAAATAAAGATATCTCAGGGTTAGAGGACTCTAAGTGACAGATACAAATCTTATAAACATTCTTTAATGCAATCTTAATTTTGAAAAATTAGATTTTGGCATTTGAACCATGAAAATATCAGTCTCATCACTTCATCCAGTACAGATCAAATATTTGTACTTATGTTTAGGTTAGGTCAGTTTCAATTTTGGTACTTATGTACTTTTGCATGAAGGTCATGAGTTCAGATGGAAAAGGAGCATGCAGCCTCCATCTGACAACCAAACTAGGCTGCTTGTATTATTACAGTCACTAGCAACTCACCAACATCATCAAGTGGTCTCTCACAGATATATGGGTGGCTGTGTGTGATGCTACAGTCTTCTGTGTCCCAGTAAAAATAATTACTAGCACACATCTTGACCGTCTGGTCAGCATGTGAGTGTGCGTCAATGTCAGCAATGCCATCACTTGTGTAATATGCATGTTCACATGGAAATACACGCTTGGCAACAATACAGATTGGCCGACTGCCTGTCTTAGGTGTGCTTCTCACGTCATTTGTCCAACCTAATAATACAATATTCAGATTTGAGAACTCAAGTCTTCTGGCATGTGATGCTGTCACTGGATGAGAGATATATGACCTCTCAAAGGACTGCAGGGCCTTCAAGAGTCCACATTTTTGGACTGTCTGACCCTTGAAGATAACGGGTCTACAATCCTTCGAAAGGTGAAGAATCACTCAGCCAGTGACACAGCATCACATGCCAGAGGGCCTGAATCCTCGGCAACACCACCATGAAAACCTCAAATCTTGAATATTCAGATTACATTGTATATATGAAGGAGAATCAAAAAGTAAAGGCAAAATACATTTAATGGCTTTAATAGAAGTAACTGTGAGCAATTTTACATATCATTTTTCTACATAGTCCCCTTTCAACACAATGCATTTGTTATATTGTTCAACTAGTTTCTATATTCCTGTGGAGAAGAAGCTTTTCGGCTGCGCGATGTTGATGGCCGACCAGAACGAATTTCATCAGTAACACGTGTTTGACCCGATTTAAACCTTTCCACCCACTCATAAACCTTTCATTGACTCATGGTGCTCTGTCCATACTGAGCCAACATACGACAGTGAATTTCCACAGGTTTCACTCCTTCTGCCCTAAGAAACCGCAC
>Ga0123355_10020500_pt1 | contig 10560 bp, 7 predicted proteins | sample TergutEmb28metaG_3_FD_89872 | JGI IMG/M metagenome (GOLD analysis project Ga0123355, IMG submission 89872) | Embiratermes neotenicus P1 segment gut microbial communities from Petit-Saut dam, French Guiana - Emb289 P1 | ecosystem: Host-associated > Arthropoda: Insects > Digestive system > Gut ... | reverse complement strand
TTTTTAGTTTTGGCAGCTTCTCTCTTTCACACATTTGTAGGAGCCTCACCTTATGCCACATTATTTGAAGGTCTTCCTTTAGCTTATTCTTAAGTGTGTGTTGCTCTCCTTCAGAACTTGGATGTTTGTTATTCTCTACTTTACCAAAGTCAGTATTTTCGTTTTCTTGGTCTCTCTTCTGGTGTTCTATAACATTATTATTATTATTATTATTATACATTGCTAGTAAACACAGGTTTCCACACGCGGAAAAAAAAAATCCGCAAATTATAGGGAGTTTGGGCACGCGCCCTCAGAGTTTCGCCAGCGCAGTCCTAGGCTGAAAAAGTTTAAATAATGTCGGTTTTTAGGGGTTGCTAAATTATGAGCCTGCCCGGGGTACCTACATGTCTCGAGCCGCTCCTCCTTCGGATATTCCTGTGACATCTGAAGGTATAGGTATTCTTTTGTTCTGTCGTTAGCCACAAGTATTGGTACTTGCAGCAATGTTAGTTTACTTCTGTTGAAACACGACCAGTCTCCTACACTTCTTTGTTAATTTTTTCTCTCACCTACTTCAGTGTTATTTTTCTCATCACATGACGGTCACATGCAGGGCACATCATTTCACCTTTTCATGTTACTTTCTGTTTACGAATTTCAGCTCATTATCAGTCTATAAAAAGTTAGCAAGAAACCGTATTGTCGGTTGCCCTCCAAAAGACCCGTTTTGGGCAATGGGCATGTGTTGTACTTCTTCTTGGAAATTCTTTACGGCGTCCACACGTTTGCATAATATTTGATATTCTAAGCCTCTTGAACATCTTCGTCACAGAATCAAGCGACCAGCACTGTGCCAGGTTTTTCTTCAATTCTTCGGTTTTGCCCTGTCACTGTCATTCCTTCAATGCTCCATACTCATTAATTAATCTACCATCAACGCTGTGCGATCTTAGCAATTTGTAACGTCATTGGAAAATATTTCTGTACTTTGCGGTCATTAAAATGTTGGCAACGCTGATTAACGTGGCCGTTCAATACAAACCGATTTCCACGCCGTGATATAAGGTACGTATATTAGAAACGCAATAATATGCTTAATTGCAAATTTGCCTCTTTTAAAAGAGATTCTGTCCAGGCGGCAGTGCATCTGTAGGAGTAACCAGTTCCGTATAAAGAGAAATAAGTGGCTTTACTCTTCTGGTTCGCAGCGTATCCTCTTGTTTACCTCTCTTGCACTGTACTGCCACACACATCTTTTCTGCAAAATTAACCCTTTAAATTACAGCGGTTAATATACGCACAACCTGCACTAACGTTAACAAATTCTGCATATTTTTCACGGAATATATGTTAATGTGCTGTTTGACTATTTTTCCTGAACTGTACCAACTGGGCTGTCTCTGTAATGTGTCCTGCGAGGTGGGAACTGAATTATTAAGCATCATTTACATGACTTTCAGGCTTCGAAGGCTACCTTTGAAGCACACCTGTCCTAGGACTTGTTGAAGACGTAGCGATAGCCCGTTCTTCTCCCCTCATACGAAATGTTATACCCAGGCTCTGGAAATGACCAAGATCTTCTGCCGCGTTGTGCCTGATTTTTCTGAGTGAGGCGACTTGTCTTCTCTATACGTGCCGAAGTACTGATTACAGATAAGTTACGGCCGCTTTCGTTTAGCTACTACCGAGTTCACCGTCGAGAATCACGTTTTGCGTTTTTTTATACGATCATATATTCCTTGCATAGATGGTACGAAACAAGAAGTCTTAAAACTGAACATCCCAAATATTATGGTAGAGTGGGAAAACTATGATACTGTGTTCTTAAGATGCCTGGTGGAAACTTCGGCGTGGATACATATCATTCATTCATTCCGTAATCTACCTTACGAAAGGTCTATAGGCTGTTCCAAAAGAGTTCTGCACAGAGCGTGAAAAATTGCTTCCTCTTTCAATTTATAGTACCCTTTCATTTCCTCGAGGTTATCCAGTGGCTGCTTACGTCTTTGTCTTCGTCTTCCCGTCTTTTCTATTCTTCCTTCTATCTTTCCTTCAATAACATGCTTTAGAAGGCAGTTTCTATGCAAGATGTGACCAGTTCAGTTACCCTCCCTACTTTTTATTGTATTTATGATGTTTCCCTCTTTCTTGATTCGATTTAATACTTCGTTTCTCCACGACCGGTCCAACTGATCTTTTTCCATCCTTCCACATCACCACATTTCAAAACTTTCCGGGTATTTCTGATCTACTTCACGAAGTGTCAAAGTTTCATGACCATACAAAGTTATGCTCCAGTTACAGCGCTAAACCAGTTTCTTCCTTAAATTAACGTCCAGTGTGCTGGTGTAAAGCGTCACTTTCTTATTAAATGCTGCGTTTGCCATGACAATCCTGGATTTAATTTCAGGTGTACATATTGCATCATTTGTCGTCATGCTACCCAAATAGTTGAAGTATTTCACATTTCCAGTTGTTTTTGATATATCATAATCTGTACTGGGAATAGTTATCTTTAGATTATCATTACCTTATTTTTTCCATATTCATTTCCTTTCCATGGCTTCTTCCAATTACAATTAGTCTATCAGTCCTGCCCTGTAGCACCGTTTCTCCGAGTACATCCGCAATTCCCTTTCTGTCCTCTTCTAAGTATCCGCACTACTATCTTTGCTGCATGTACGGTGGTCGCTGGATTTTGAAGCTTGTGGCTTCTTCTTTAAAGCAATCTTTGTAACTTAAATGAAATCCTCGGGCCTATGTTTTTGATCATTACTGTCATTAGTCTGAGACCGTCTTCTCCCAACAATTTGAATACGTCCTCAGGTACACCATCATCTCCTGTATCCTTCTTTTCCCTCATGTTCTTGATAGCTTTTCCCACTTGGCTATTCAAAATATAAGGACCTTTCTTGTTTGCATTTACTTTCTCTAAACTTTCAGTTTCTAGGTTTTCTGGTCGATTATCTCGATCGTGGAGCTCTGAAATATAATTCTTCCAAATTTCATTTATTTTCTTTGATCTACTATTCCATGCCCTTTACAGACTTCAGTGTCAGTGTTTTTAATCCAGTGGGTTTCTTTCTAATCTAGTTTCTTTTTCATCATGTATATTAAATTATAACATCCTTCTCTTGGAAATTCTATGGTCTCGTCACATATGCTCGCTAGATATTTCGTCTTGACCTTGTCTGGACTTTGAAATTTGTTCCTCAGTCTTCTGAAGTGTTTCCTTCCTTCTTCTTTGTTGACATTCTTCTACTTCCTTCTTTCATAAGTTTTATTGATCATTTCCTGTGTAATCCAAGGCTTATTTGCTCTCGTCTCGACCTTCCCAACCAAATCACGTATAGTATTTAATACAGTTCGTTATATCGTTCCACTGCACTTCCACATTTCCACTTTAACATTCGATTGCACCGCGTTTATCTTCTAAAGTGCCTTGCACTTTCTCTCGTAGAACATATAAAGGATACATGCACCTTCACTGAATGTAGCTTGGTTTTCCTTCGCCCCACCTTGCGAATACCTGGAGAGTTCTTTAAAACAGAATATGGCTGCTTCCCTAACTGTTGTAACAACTTTCACATTTATTGCATAGCTTATAGTATCATCTATCATCGCAAAATAAGAAAGAATAAATTAATTTGGTGCATCTTTCATTTTATAACACATATGACGTAGGCAACTTTTGCAATCATGTCATCGCATTCACACAACATAGATTTCCGTACAGAATTTATTCATAAAAGAATTACCGAAGTACTACATTTACTTACCTGCAGCTATGAATCCTTTAGCTAGTGCCTGGGCAATATTTCCGGCGCCAATAAATCCAATCCTCATCATTGTCCACTTTTTGTTTTCTTGACTTACTCACCGCAGCGCCCTTTGGTCGCAACTGATGCAGCTCGTAGTAGAGCAACAAGCATCAGCCAAACCAAGCCGGAACTTTGTATCGCATTGATGCCACGCACTTTTCCTTGTAAGGAGCAATGGTTTAAAGTACCTTCTACTTTACCATTTCAAACAACTGCATTTTTGTTTGTGGCGTATTTATGCGATTCATTTGACCCTGAGAGTAAAGAATGGTTGCTGTATTTCCTTTAATTTCTTTAAACGGTTGACCTTTGTAATGTAAATTGACATGTGTTTACTGCGAAGTAGGAACTGCGGTTTAAATATTAATGGCATTAACTTTAAAACTTTCGTCAAAACGCAACACTTGAACCTGAAATTCTAATAAAATTCAAAATTTGCTTCCAATTCTAAACTTCTTTCCTCTGCTGTGTACTCAGCAGTCCACCTTTCATCGCCTTATTTTCGTCACTTCCCGACATTTTGCATTACCTCCAGCCTACCTTTATTGGAAGAAAGAGCGGACACAGCCTCACAGATGGTGAAAACCCAAAACACTGAAGTTCAGCAAATACCCCCCCCCCCTCCCTCATATAAAAAGTGATGCCTCTCATTACGTTCCCCTGCTTCTTCTTTAGTTTTTAGTATCTAGTTTTTTTTGGCTTCAGAGGGTTCAGGGCATTGCTCTCTTTCTTCTTTCAGCTTGGAGCTGTCCCCTTCTCTTATTCGTTTCTCCCAGTGCTTCTCTCCCCATCAAAACGTTCTTCTTTGTAGGCCTATAACTAAAAATCAATGTATAATAAATCTCTATACTAAGTAAACGTGAATAGTCAGCTTCTCTTACTGGTTTCTTTACCCACCTTGAGTCCTGAAGAAAAGGCTGGGCTGTATTCATATCTCGTGTGGACACAGTGCTGGCAAAGAGGAATCTTCCACCTGTAAGGTATACAAACCCGGCCATCCAGCACTTAGAATTACGTCTGGCAATTTCCCTGTCAGTGCTAGTATCATTGTAACATTTGTATAGTGTTCATTATTAAACATTTCCCTATTCGTTTGGTAAAGATGAGAATGCGATGTTTGGCATTACCCCATGAATTCAGAGTGGTGATCTACAGAGTGAAATACAATTCTTTCCAGAAATTTTAACCCTTAATTCCGTTTTAAGGTAGTGAGGTTTAATTACATCATATTTGTAAAATAGAAGTATCCTGCAAAACAAGCAAAGCTTTCTTGTGCTTACATTTATTCGTCCAGTACAACAGTTTGTTTTTCCGTGTAGAATTTTGCCACAAATTAGTAATTAGGAGACGAAAATTTCACTGCTCCTAATCTGTTACTGCTTTGTTTGTTCTTAATTGGCTTTATCGGCCTTTATTTTCGTTGTGGTGTAGGGAATGGACTTCGAATCCTGCAGTTGTTTGTTGTATAAAAATAGCAGAGGAGTGCCGCTCATAAGGAGTAATGGAAAAATTGATGACTTATGCAGGTCACTTACTTGAGACGGTCATTTAAAATTGACTAGGGCCTGGATGTCCCGAGTATCGAGATTCTACTTCGTGCGGGGCGGAGATTTTTCTTTGCGCAAACGCTTTCGTACTTGCTGTGGGGCCCATTCACTTTACTGTGACTCTTTCACCAGGGTAAAGAGAAGTGGGCTTGACGCTAGTCAATGGTCATCCTCCAGTCAAAGACTGGATCTAGATCTCCATATCAAGGCTGAGGCTGGTAGTGGGCTGTAGTGACAAAATATCCTTTTGTACGTATATAGTTGTTCACTAAATTACATCAAGTTGGGACTGGATGCGTATGTAGAATGGGTACGAGGCATAAGACACGATACAGAATTTTAGTTGGAAAATCACTTAGAAGGAGGTGGGAGGAGATAATAAAATTTATTTTGGGGAATATATCTACTCAATAAGGGGTAGCACCCGTATTTTTGTTAACACCTTTTCTAAAATTCATACAACTTCAAATGAGAATCTAAATCTCCAAGCATGTGTATGAAATTTGTCTTGGCGAATCTGGGAAAAATTACAAAGACTTATTGAGGGTAGGCGGGAAGCAAGACGGCACCTCTCGGAGGCGGAATTTATTATCGGCTACATTAAACCTAAGATTGCGTCGGTATCACAGCACGCGGTTTAAGCTTTCCGCTCTCTACTTTGATAGGCAGGCCTAAAATATTGAAAATTAGTAAGGAATCCATAACATTAATATAGGCCGACAATTTCTCAGGGTAAATTGTAGAAGGTAATTTGGAAATTCTTGTCGGAACCGACAGTATAACTAATGTCTTTCCTGCTGGTGACTAAATTCTAAATATCTAGCATGGAACGGCAGACATAACACCTCATATAAGTATAGGCCCCTCAATTACATTTATAAAGTCAACTGCACAATATTTGCTGCATCTCATCTCGTAGATTTTCCTGCTAGTCATTCAGCAGGTGGAGTATCTAATATTTTGCTACGGTCATTAGTGTACTCTGGAGTCATCCAGTACGCACGTAAGGCAAACTGTCCACGTACGAATGTAATCCAGTTCCATAAATTTATATACGTGCTTCATTACAAACAGCTTCTGATTCAAAGTTTTATGCCTATCTACTGGACAGAGAACTTGGTCTTCCACAAAATTACATGTTAAACCAGCAGAAAGGAACTGCTCGCACAGGGAATTTTGTGTAGAGTTTAGACATGTTATCGACGTTCTCAATAAAGCCATTTGATGGGCCAAACCCTCTAAAGAAGGAAAACATTGAAAACAAGACATTACATCTTCAATTATTCTTCTAATTTAGAAAATGGATAGGATTTATACACAAGAAAAAAGAAGCCACAGTGTAGGCCTAACGCTGCTTCCTCTCATTGGTGCTTTAAAAAAAGAAAATTGATCCAGCCATCAGAAAATAAATTAGAAATTCATTGCAGCAGTATTTCAAGGTCAAGGTTCTAACAAAAAGCAAAGTGTTTGAAGAATAACTGAAAACCTAATAAGCATTAGAACCAAAATTCCACCTTTAAAGTATAAGGCAAGAAAAGCAGGACAAATAAGGTAAAAGTAAACGCGTTTACAGACAATTTAATTTTACCAAAAATTCGGACGTTGAAATTAAGGGCGACTTTTGGCACTGAACAAATATTAACCCCTTAAACGCCGAGTTAAATCCCATCTGCCATCTGCTGGCATTGTTATGAGCTCACCATATTCTCCACGTTAGCAGGGTAAGGGTTAAATTGCTGTCTGAAATAACATTTATTAGATTTGTTGAGGCCTGGGCATGCTGAGCATATAAAAATCGATAGATTGGGAAAAAACAATAAATTCAAGAATTAAGGGAATACTCCCCTGTGAGTTATAGCGACTTGCTACGAGCCGGACGGTAAGGGGATCGAATCCCGGTAGGGGCAAAATTTTCTGCACGGGTCCAACACGGGCGCTGGTGCCCAACCAGCTTCCTACACAATGGGTATTGGGTCTCTTATTCGGGGTAAAGCGACCGGGTTTGGCGCTGACCACCAACTCCGATTTAGCGCCGAGGTTAATGAGAGAGTAGAGCTACGACTTTACACCCCCTCTGGTCTTCATGGGCCTGTTCTAGGGTTAACTTTGTTAACCTTACGAGTGATAAATATTAGGTTCCGGTTCATTTGTTGAGAGATAATTGTCCTGTATAACAAATATAAATAAGATAGTAGCGTAAATTTATTACAAAAATGTGAATGAAATACAACACTACGCCCCAGCAATGAATCCAACAAACATTTATTGGGCAGTTAGCCTACACAATACGTATATCTTCAGGCAGATATAATCTTCACATCCGCACAGATATCCGAAGACATGATGGAAGACCTTGTTGTAGACTACCAGACTTTTGAAGGCATAAGGGTTCATTCCATACGCGGTTACGTAGAACATCTTCTACTGTAGACTTATTCGATGACTTAAAGTAAGGAGACGACTAACAAAAAAAACTGCCGTCACACGATTTTTAATGATTTGTAACTGGATGGACAACAACCCTCTTAAAATATACAAAATCTTATTTTAAAAAATTATATAGATTTTTCCAAAAATCTGGAAACCGTGTCATAATTCTAGGCTCTAGAAATGTGCCATGAACCAAGTTCTATACTGAGGATACACCGTAAAAGAAAATTAGTCACTACGGCAAAATTGCACCCAGGATTTGTGCGCTTCTACCTCATGACACATTAGTGTAATTCTGTCAAATAACATCTTCATCACATTCTATTCGACGACGAATTTCTCCAACGATGTGAAATGATGCAGTTACGCCCCTTGTCTCTTCAAAACGTTATAATGCAATTACGTATAACTGTAATCGACAGTGTGATACCTTATTAACCTTTCTTTAATTGAAACATTTGGTAAGCATGTGGCCTGAAAGGGATGAGCTGACAATGAACCGTTAAATGGGCTTAAACAGTAAAAGTGCCTGCTTAATTTTGTGTTCATTTATTTAACGATGCTTTCAATTGCTGACATTAAGCCTATATACGTACGGCGTAAAATGAAAGGGCAAACAAATAACTAAAAAATTGTAAAATAAAGAAATTGTGATCTGTGTGTATGTACTATCTCATTTACCTGAAGAGGCTGAGAAGAGGCACTAAGAACTTGAGTCACGATAGCTGGCCTCCGGAAAGAAATTTTAATTCAGCTCACAAGCAGGAATTCTCCTCCCTTGGTTACTTTGTACCAACGTCTTACACATCAGTGAGACGTCTATATATACTAGAATAGGCAGACGAATTGCAGAGATTAGATCGTCTGATATTTTTAAGCCAATGACGATTTAGCTGTCTAGATAAGAAAACAAGAAACAACTACATAAATTGCAGTTTTCTTAACAACAAAGCCCGCCATTTGACACGATCATGAGCGACAGCCTGCATTCTTACACCAGGGATGCACAAATCGCGCTGTCAGACCACCCGGGTGACTAAACCATGTGTAGTGGCTCCTAATATTTGTGTGTCCCCAGTATGGAACTTGCTTCATTTGACGCTTATGGGGCACAGAATTTTCATCTTAAGGTATGATACCCTCGTTGTGCTTGTAGAACATGCAATAATAAGGGCGTAATCCGTCGATACACAACTTTTATTATAGTAAATCCAATAGCGGCTAAACATATCGACTGCACAAAACAGCCATCATCAAACCGTGTTACACAGCTGTAAACACACATACATTTATAAAATCATTAATTGTTTAACTTTACATATATATGGCTGCAGCTCTGTACAATATTCCTTTTGCATTTTATGATACCTGGGGTCTGATTATGGATGTTTTGTGCAGCTTAAACATGTAGCTGCTATAGGATTTGCTGTAATAAAATGCATGTGTCGACGAACTACATCCTTATTATTGCGTAGAATTTTCAGATCGATCGTAGATTTTTGGAAAATTTGTGCACTCTTCTTTTACGTCATACATCCCTACGACCCGTCTTACCAATTAACGAACTTGTTGATGACAGAAACCTTGGACTAAAAACTGTCAACATCAACATACGCCCTTGGTCACGACTGGACATACCCTTCACACTTAGAGCTACACATCCTGTTTTTCTAAGATCTCTTGTTATATTGCACCGCTATTTTTATATAAGAAGGCATTTCCCTACCTACAGCCAATGCACTTCTCATCTTTCTCACCGTATTACATGTCCAGCCCATAGTCATTTGTGATTTGTACATCAGGAAATACTTCGTGTAAAATGGTAATTTTCCATTTACCAATACGTCATTCTTATTACTTCCAAACATTTCCTTGTAACTTATGTACATCCTTCGCAGCAAGAGACCGTACTTCGGTGTTATACGATACAGTTCGTAAAATTATAGTATAATTCAGGTTTATGAGTTGTGAAACTGCCTAGTAAGCTAAATAAGTACCAACATTTCGGAGCAATCTGCTGTTTCTCTTCCTTCAAGTTACGATAATGTTTCACCCTGAAGATGAACAACAAATCTGTACTCTACCGTTCTACTAGGCTACAGGACTTCACATTCCGCAGACGATCTCCGTGTGAATCTCAGATCTAACACAGTAAAATAGTTTTCCTCCAAGTTGCAGACGAGATGTAACGTGATGTGTCTCCGTCATGTACAATGTAGACAAAATACATAACCTCTCTTAACATCCGTTTGATAATTATATGCTGTAATTAGAAAACATTGACAATTCTGTGCGGTCAATGGAACGGAAATTACTGTAGGCATGCATCTATTTAACAACAGTATCTATCTACAAGCTTGGCGACGGCCCAAACGACGTTATTTATCTATTTATAGAAGATTTAAGGGACAGACAAGGAGTGGGAAAACCTTCAATTAAAAGAGACAGGCCCCGAAGTACCCATAAACACACATTATGACCAATACACAGGTTTACATTCGACCGGACCTGAGTTCGATTTGTGACTGGGTGCATATTATAATTGGGAATCGAATTGATGTGGGCAGTTTTATTTCTGATGGCGTTTGTATTTAAATTATGTAGAGCTTATACATTATCTGAATACGTTACAAGATAGAATGTGAAATGCCAACTTGATGCAACAAGGTAATTTTATTGATGTATTCTTAGCTCAACATGTTTCGGGCACATACGCCCATCATCAGGAGCATTAGATGTTGAGTTGCAACATATGGTTTTCTGCACCGAGTTTGAGGATG
>Ga0123355_10020499_pt1 | contig 10560 bp, 8 predicted proteins | sample TergutEmb28metaG_3_FD_89872 | JGI IMG/M metagenome (GOLD analysis project Ga0123355, IMG submission 89872) | Embiratermes neotenicus P1 segment gut microbial communities from Petit-Saut dam, French Guiana - Emb289 P1 | ecosystem: Host-associated > Arthropoda: Insects > Digestive system > Gut ... | reverse complement strand
TTTACATTTTTGATAAAAGCGTCGTCTACTTCTAAAGGGGCTATGTTAAACAGGTTTGCTGCCACGGCTTCTGCTTGAGCCATGGTTTTTATCATTGAAAAATCGGTAATCTTGTTTACTTCTTGGATTATAGCTTCATCTCTGGGATAAGGGCATTGGCCCCCATCTGACCAATATACTTTATAACCGTTATACTCTGGCGGGTTATGGCTTGCGGTTATCACAATCCCTGCAACACATTCAAGGTACCGTACCGAAAATGAGAGTAAGGGAGTGGGTCTAAGACTTTCGAATACATAAGTTTTTATGCCATTAGCGTTAAGCACCAACGCAGCCTCCAAAGAAAACTCAGGAGACATATGGCGGCAGTCGTGGGCAATGGCTACGCCCATACCGGGCTTGTATGCGTCCGAAGCCAATATATAGTTGGCAAGGCCCTGAGTAGCTTTGCGAATGGTATATATATTAAGTCGATTGCTTCCAGCACCCAAAACGCCACGCATACCGCCGGTGCCAAATTCTAGGTCTTTGAAAAAACGGTCTTCGATTTCCTTTTCGTTATGTGAAATTAAACGGAGTTCGTCTTTGGTTTTGCCATCAATACTAGGGTCGTTTAACCATTTTTCGTATATGGTGCGATAGTTCATGCGCATCCTCCTCAATTATTAGCTTAAAAAATACCCCCTCAAAACTTCGAAAACCGCAGTTTTCTATAAAGTTTTACAGGGGGATAATTAATTGCCTCCTCAAGATTATCTTCAAGCTTTATCGTCCTATTTTACTCATAATTCTATCTTTTAATGATGGCTTTGCTTCAACCTCTGTGCCGTCGGACTTTCTTCGGGCTTTGCGCTGCTCTGCCAATTGCCGCTTTGTCTTCATGCCTTTCATACTTACGATATATGCCCCGGCAATTTCTACGGTTACATTTTTCTTTACGGGTAATGCTGGGAATACGGCATTATCGGCAATAAGAGTCACAATTTGCGGGCCTATCTTAGCCTTTACCAAAGGCATTTTCATTATACGGCCCATGCGGGGGATTTGGCTTGCCATGGCTTTGGGTAGATTGGCGTTGGTTAGCTTGTCCTTTTTTTTATCAATTATATAAATGGTGGCGGTTTGCTTGTGCTTTGCTACCATTTCTTGCTGGTTAGCCATTCTTTTGCCGGCCCATTTGTTTAAGAAATATAAAGCTGCCACTATAACAACCAAAATAATAGCAATTAAAATCATTACATCCCATATACTCAAAATGATTCCTCCAAAAATGTAGTGCGGTTATTATAAAGAGATTAATCAGCTTAGGCAAATAATTATTGTGTTTCAGTTTGCGCTAATAATTGTCGAAGACGATCTTCAACCCAATCTGGTGCATGTTCACGAAATTCGTGAGATAAAAGGGAAATAGTAATGCCATAACCTACGCGTTGATACCAGTATATCGCCTGCTCATAATCCTGCTCTACCCCTGTGCCTAATTCATACATTAACCCAAGGTGCGCGGCAGCACTTGGGAGGCCCAGCTCTGCCGCTAATCTAAACCAGTATACAGCCGTTTCATAACTTTGCTCTACACCGCGCCCATCCTTATACATGATACCCAAGTTGTTTTGCCCAACAGGATGCCCAAGTTCTGCTGCACTGCGGTACCAAAATGCCGCTTGGTCAAGATCTACGTCTTCAACCCCAAATCCATACTCATACATTACGCCTAAGCTTACCTGGGCAACAGAAATGTCCCAGTCGTTAAGATTACCCCAGTTAAAGCCAAAAGCCCAATCAAAATCGGCTGGGTTGTGTGTTGCGGCTCTCCTATACCAATAAGCTGCATTTTCGTATGATTGATCTACACCTTGCCCTAGGGCATACATTGTACCTATGGCGGTTTGGCTCCCAACGTCGCCTTGTATAGCTGCTTGCTTATACCAATAGGCAGCTTGTTGATAATCTCTAGCAACCCCGTACCCAAATATATACAAACGTGCTAGCCACGACTGGGCAGGGAGAAATCCCCCATGGGCCGACTGGCGGTGCCAGTACAAAGCCCTTTCTGGGTCTGGAGGCACTAAAAATCCATCTCTATAAAAATTAGCTAAATGAAACTGCCATTCTGGCATACCGTATGTGGAACCGGCCCTTGCATCCCAATATGTGGCCAAACCACCGTCCCTTTCTATGCCAACTCCGTGTCTGTAATTATTGGCAAGGGCCAACTGTGCCATGATATGATCTTGCTCGGCGGCTTGCTTAAACCAATAAGTGGCTTCTTCATAATCTTGTATAAGCATAAGCATTCGCCCATATTCGTATTGAGCTGCTCTATCTCCTGCGTGGGCCCGTTCCTCCAGGGGAGGTGAGGTAAATGTAAAATCGTAGGTGAAATCTGAGTCAAGTCCGGGATTTGCTCGCTCTGGCATTATTGAAGTATAGGTCATAACGCCACCAACTACGAATATAAGGAGCACAAACAGATACAGAAAGTTCGGGCGTTGGTTGTTTCTATCCATTGCTTCTAGTCCGTCAGACTCTTTTTGGGCGTCGGAGATTAGCTTTTTAATCTGCCGTCCAAGAGCATAAAGTGCCAACTCCCAATCTGCATCAGAGTTTTGGAACCCTCCTGATTGGCTGCACTGAGAAAGGCCCCCGTAAGTGGGAAGCCCTGTGGCACTTAGTTTGAACTCGACTCTTTCTATATCAAGTGCCATGGCATGAGAAACTTGAACACTGTGATTAACAGGGACCCCTAATGATGAAATTAGTACAAATACAGTCGATTGTTCAATCATTTGCAAGCTTAGTTCAGTTTCGTTGCAATTAGGGGGCATATTTCTATTTGCAAACCAGCATGACAAACCTTCATGGTTTTCCATCCATTCGGCTATTTTTCTTGCGGCGATTACATTTGTGTTGTTATAGCAAATGAATATATCTCTTGGGTGTGTTTTGTAGTGACTAGCATCAACGGGAAATATATATTGTTCCAACAAAATTGTCCTTCCTAATAAAGTATGCGTACCTTATGCCCCTATCACCATACCGCTCGGTTATTCTGTACATTACCGAAGTATAAAATATAGTGATTGGTGCGTCGGCAATCATACGCTGGCCCAGTGCGATATTACTTAACTCGCGTTTCGCCAACAAGTTTTGTTTTGTTTGCACTATGTAATTTGCAGTATATATACAAAAAAAGGGCCTGTCCATATTGAAATGAACAGGCCCTGCCATATTAATTTAAAATTATATTTCTGTCCGGTTAAGTGCCGGCCTAAACACCAGGTTAGCATCGTTCAATTTTGCATTAAAACCTATAGAAACAGCTTGTCGCATTCTGTTTAGTTCAGCTGCACCATACTGTAGTGATATCTCTTCAGGAGAAGGTGCCCGGGTTGCCGCTATTAATATATGCTTTGCACCAAGCAGTTCCTCTTCTGGTGCATCTACTGGCGACATCATGTCATGAGGGTCAGGCTCGATTCGCAAAATGATATGAAAACCAAACTGTGATTGAACCATGCCTATTTCGCCGATTTCTAGGGCTTTTGTTCCCTCGTAAAATTCGTTGACCATCTGCCCTGCCACAAAGGTATAACCATTGGGGTGAAGGTCAAGCCCGCCGTGGTCTTCGCTATAGGTAAACATAAGCTCGCTAAAATCCTCACCGGCTAAAGCCCTATCCAAGATTACATGAGCTTCATCCCTAGCGGCTTGCTCCAGCATTTGAGCCATGTTGGCTTCGGATTCCATATCAGCCAGGCTTGGGCCTTCCGGCATAAATTCTTCAAAGTCTGCAAATAAAACAGGGTCTTCAACAATTGCATTGGTTACACTTGAAATCATTACATTGGATAAATCGTAGTCGTCAACATCGATGCCAATGTTTCTACCAAAATCTCGGTACAATACGGGGAGGGCTACGATTCGTACCATTTCTTCTCTTACATCACGTTCCCAGTCTTGGGTCCATAAATCTGCACCGCGGCCGGTCAGTTGCTGCTCGGCGGTGGCTCTTTGGTGTGCCAATTCGCTTGCCCGGATGGGGGTGCCATTGATCCGTGCCACAACATTATCGCCGTAGTACACTAAAAGGGCTAGAGTTAATGCCACAATAATAACCAAGGCAACTGCGCCGCCAATGAGCATCTGTTGCATCTGCTTCTTTTTACGGGCTTGCTCGGCACTTTTTCTTGCGTTGATTCTCGCTTCTTTTTTTAGTGGATTGTCATTTTTGACATTACTATAGTTTCTTTTCTTACTCATGAAAATTCCTCCTGTGTATTTTGGAAATCACAAAGATATTATCCTCTGTAACGATTTTATGTCAACGGGCAAAACTCCTACAAATACATAACATTATTCTCATGCTTTCTTTTTCTTCCCTTTAACCATCATAAACCAAGCAGATCCTGACAAGAATACCGAGGAATATCCGCCAAATATCAGCCCCACTAAAATAGGCAGGGTAAAATCTCTAATTGCCGCAACCCCGATGATATACAGCATCAGTACCGCTAAAAATGATGTGAGAGTGGAAATAACTGTGCGCCGTAGGGTTTGGGTTACGCTAGAATTTATCAACAATGCTGGGCCAGCTTTTGGCATACGCTCTTTGTTCTCTCTTATACGGTCAAATATGATAATAGTGGCATTTATCGAGTAGCCCAGGGTGGTTAGCATAACTGCGATAAAAGCATAATTTAGCGGTATTCGTAATATACCGTACAAACAAAGCACAACAAGAGCATCATGAATTTGGGCAAGCACCGCACTACCCCCTGTACGCAAATCCCTGAAGCGTATAGAAATATACAATAACATCCCCAAAGAGGCTACAACTATAGCCATTATGGCCGAGCGCTGCATAGCCGCACTTACAGCTGCACTTACATCGGTATATGAAAACGCCCCTGCATCTAAGTCATAATAAGCCGAAAGGGCTTCTACCAATTCCATGCGGACTTCGGCGTCCACTTGAGGGATACGAATTATTACGGAGTCTTCGTTCAAAACTTGCTGGATTTGCGGGGTGGCAACGCCTGTTACATCACGCACGATATTTTCTATATCAGCATTTTCGAAGGATTGGCCCATTTCGATAAAAAATGAAGTGCCTCCAGAGAATTCCACATCCATGTTAAACCAGCCATCGCCCCTAACGGCGTTAAACAACATAAACGCTAGCCCCAAAGCCAGAACCCCTGCAGAAAAGGCGAAATAAATCTTGCGGTGTTCTACAATGGGCTTGGGCTCAGGGTTTTCTGATTTAAACAGCTCTACCAGGGATTGCTTTTTGCCTTCTTCTTCAATGGGCTTGTCTTCTAAACATTTGTCTTCTAAACGTTTATCTTCTGAACGTTTGTCTTCTGAAGGTTTATCCGCTTTGGCTTTGCGGGGCAGTATATGAGTAGCCTTTACAAGGCCCATATCAATAAGGCAGGTGGTAATTATCCTGGTTACAAACAAGCATGTAAACATAGATACCAAGATGCCGATTATTAACATTTGGGCAAAGCCCATAATTGGGCCGGTTCCCATCCAGAATAATACGCCGCCTGCTATAAGCGTAGTTACATTACTATCCAAAATAGCAGGCCATGCCCGCTTGTATCCCGAGCGGATGGCTCCTCGCAAGGTTTTACCAACAGAAATTTCATCACGTATTCGCTCAAAAACAACAATGTTGGCGTCTACAGCCATCCCTATAGATAAAATCAAGCCAGCGATACCAGGCAAGCTTAATGTGATGTTAAACCCGCTAATCAGCAGCATTACAAGTGCCACATATATAATAAGAGCCAAGTTGGCGCAAAGCCCCATGGTGCGGTATATAAGGCCCATAACTAAAAGTACCAATGCAAGACCTATTATTCCGGCAATGATGCTTGTGCGCAGGGCTTCGGCCCCAAGGCGTGCACCGATTAGATTCATACTTTGAACCGTAAGGCCAAAAGGCAAAGACCCTGAGCGAATTTGAAAGGCTAAGGTATCCGCTTCTTCCCGGGTAAAATGCCCGGTTATTTGGCCTGTGCCGCCGGATATAACGCTATGAACAGTGGGCGCGCTTATTACATCATCGTCCATTAATATCATTATTTGCCGCCCCAGGTTGGCACGGGTTGCATTTTCAAATAACACAGCGCCGTCAGTGGTAAATCTAAGTGATACGCCCATCCCCTGACCTTGTACAAACTCGCTTCTGGCGTCGGCTACATCTGCGCCTGTTAACAAAACATTTCCTTCCACGTCTTGGAATGTTAGGAGTGCCGTTTGACCTATTTCTGCAACTGCGGCTTCTGCATCATCTACGCCGGGTATTTCTACACGTATCTGCCGGGTGCCTTCTTGTACAGATGTGGCTTCCAGGTAGCCCCTGTTGTCTAAGCGGCGGCGCAACATGGCATTGGCAGAGTTCATATCGTCTTGGCTGGGGTTGGGGATATCGGCTTCGTATAAAATACTAACACCGCCCATAAGGTCTAGCCCTTGCCGTATGTTGCCTATGCTGAGAGTGTTTTCGCGCCCTATACCAAAGATTAGTGTCAGATATAATCCGACAGTACATAGCAAAATCAGCGGAAAAATTAACTTGCCGTTAAACTTCATTAAGATATTTCCTCCTTTGTATGGTGTTGCTGTGATTTCGGTTGCCATTGTACAACTTAACTCATACCATAACAATAGTTGAAAGTGTATGCCATCATACATTTTTGGAAAACGTATGATGGCATACGTTTTGGGTTACACGTCGCTCTTTACATTTGTTGGGCAATATGATACATTCAAAAAAAATAATGGGGATGACGACAAGCGGGAGAGTCATAGCGATAAATTTACCATGACGCCGAAGGGGCAAGAGATGGACTGCCGAGCCATTTACGAAACTCTCAGGCAAAAAAACCGCTTGTACGACCCGGCTCTGAAATTGACAGAGAAATGGCATAAATGCTGTTTCTCTTTTTTTGTTAAGATTTTGTTAAGGCATTATATGATGAAAATGGGGGTTGTTTTGCCCAACATTATAGTTGTAACCAATAACCCTGATGTTGCCGAAAAGTATGCTTCGGTTTCAAATTATCGGGAATGCAATGTTCTTAGTATTTTTGAAGAAGTTAGGGATGCTATTCACAAAGGGGTGCAAATAATCAGCCACCCCTTAAGCGGCAGTATAAAACCGAATCAGACGCCATATAAAAGCGTTGTAATAAGTGCCAAGGGTGGTACTTTGGATTTCAAATCATTACAAATAATTGAGGACGCAATTGCTACATTGAAGCGATTGCCGGAGAATACCCGCAGTTTTGATGAATCCATATTGGCGGATTTTCGCATAATAGATTTGGATCATATTATGTCAGCTGTATTATCTATAAAATAAATTTTTACGAGGTGAATCCATGAGCGAAGTATACGACATCTTAATTGTAGGCGCAGGCCCCGGTGGTCTAACTGCTGGGATTTATGGCAGCCGAGGCCGTTTAAAAACCGCAGTATTGGAAAAAGGCCGCCCAGGAGGCCAAGCTGCAACAACTATGGAGATGGAAAACTACCCCGGTTTTTACCAGCACACCACAGGCCCTGACGTAATGGATCAATTTTTGGCCCATGCAAAGCATTTTGGAACAGTGGTGCTTAAAGGCCAAGTCACTGATCTTGAGCTTGAGGGCGAGATTAAAAGAGTCATTACCAAAACTGGGGAAACTTACGAAGCCCGTACTGTTATTTTGTCCCCTGGCGCACAGCCAAGGACTTTAGGCGTTAAAGGCGAAGGCCCCCTACGGGGCAAAGGTGTTTCTTACTGCGCTACCTGCGATGCGGATTTTTTTGAAGACTTGGACGTAGTAGTTGTAGGCAATGGCGACGCCGCAATCGAAGAAGCTGTGTACTTGACCAAAGTTGCAGAAAGCGTAACCGTAATCGTGATTCATGATGAGGGTGTACTGGACTGCAATAAAATGAGCGCCGAAAAAGCCATGAGCAAACCAAAAATTAAATGGATTTGGAACTCGGTATTAGATGAAATTATCGGGGAAGAATTGGTTGAGGGTGTTAAAGTAAAAAATATCAAAACCGACGAAATATCTGACCTGGATGTAAACGGCGTATTTGTATTTATCGGCTCTGTACCTAACACGGACTTTTTGCAAGGAAAAGTGGCTATGGACAAATGGGGCTATATTATCACCAACGATAAAATGGAAACTGATATCCCTGGTGTATATGCTGTTGGTGATGCTAGGGTGAAGTATTTACGGCAGGTTGTGACGGCGGCGGCGGATGGTGCTATTGCGGCGGTTACTGCAGAGCGGTATTTGGAAGGCCATGTGGAAGGCAGGGTAACGCCAGAATTATTGCAAAAACTGAATAAGTAAGTGAGAAAAAACCTTCACCCAAAACGACAACTCATATAGTTGAAATTGTATGCGGCATTATGATGTGACATTGCTGGATGTATAAGAAGCTGTATTCAACTTTGACAATGCCGCCTTGGCGTAGCAGTTTTACGCCAATCGAGGCGGCTCCGACGACGCTTGCCAAGAAGGCAAGCTAGGAGGGGCCAACGAAGAGTGGCGTAAAACTGCTACGCCAAGGCGGCTTTGGCAAGGTTGAATACAGCTTCTAAATACAAAATTAGGGTAAAAATCGCTTTTGCCAGAAACGACAACCCAAATTGCGAATTTAATTTAACACAAAAGGAGGAATACAAATGGTTGAGCTATCAAAAGAGAACTTTGATGCCGAAGTGCTGGAAGCTGAGGGCTTAGTGCTAGTGGATTTCTGGAGCCCCAAGTGTGAGCCATGTATGGCATTGTTGCCGGAGTTTATGGCTTTTGCAGAAAAGCACGCAGGCCGTGCAAAATTCTGCAAACTGGACACCGCTGGCAACAGAAGGCTAGCAATTGCCCAAAGAGTACTGGGGTTACCCACCTTAGTCCTTTACAAAGGCGGCGAAAAAGTGCACACTTTTAACAAGGAAGATCTTGAAGAAGGCGGCATGGCGGCAGTAGAGGTTAAGTTTAAGGAGTTTTTATTAAGCTAGGGCCTATCTCTATAGTGGGAACAGGCCCTAAGAAGTTGAATGCAGCTTCTAATTATAAAAGGAGGTGTTTTATGCGCTTAGAAATTGGCGAAATCCTTATTAAGGACGTGCAATTTGGCGAGGCCACAGCGGTTAAAAACGGCGTTCTTTATGTAAACAAAGACGAGCTAGCCGCAGAAGCAGGCAAAGACGACCGCATAAAATCCGTGGAAGTTTTCTTGGCACGCCCAGGCGAATCTGTGCGCATCCTTCCCGTAAAGGATGTAATTGAGCCTAGGGTAAAAGTAGAAGGCCCAGGAGGTATTTTTCCTGGATTTATGGCAGACGTGGAGCAGGTAGGCAGCGGCAAAACCCATGTCTTAAAAGGCGCGGCAGTAGTAACAACAGGGAAAATTGTAGGTTTCCAAGAAGGCATAATAGATATGACCGGCCCAGGGGCAGAGTATACACCCTTTTCTCAAACCCAAAATGTTGTGGTTAAAGTAGAGCCTGTAGACGGTATCCTTCAGCACGAGCATGAGCTTGTGGTAAGGCTTGCGGGCTTTAGGGCTGCTGTTTACTTGGGCGAAGCAGGGCGGGATGTAAAACCCGATACTATAACCCCCTACGAAACCAAACCTATCTTAGAGCAAGCCGCCGCATATCCCGGTTTGCCAAAAGTGGCCTATGTGTACATGCTTCAAACCCAGGGACTGTTGCATAATACCTATTACTATGGTGTGGATGTACGTCAAATCGTTCCCACATTTATGTATCCCACAGAGATTATGGATGGGGCCATTGTAAGTGGAAACTGTGTTTCTGCTTGTGATAAAAACCCAACCTACATCCATGCAAACAACCCTGTAATCATGGATTTGTATGCCCAGCATGGTAAGACCATTAACTTCCTTGGTTGTGTAATTACCAACGAAAACGTAACCTTGCAAGACAAAGAGCGCAGCTCTAACATGACTGCTAAATTGGTAGGCTTTCTTGGGGTAGATGCAGTAATCATCTCCGAAGAAGGGTTTGGCAACCCGGATGCTGACTTGGTTATGAACTGTAATAAAATCGAAAAGCAGGGCATTAAAACCGTGCTTATCACTGACGAATACGCTGGGCAAGACGGCGCAAGCCAGTCCCTTGCGGATTCAACGCCTCTTGGCAACGCTGTAGTAACAGCAGGCAACGCCAACCAAGTGCTTACAATGCCCCCAATGGATACTGTAATCGGTTATCCAGAAGTGGCCCATGTAATCGCTGGCGGTTGGGAAGGCAGCCTTAAGCCGGATGGCAGCATTGAAGCAGAAATCCAAGTAATCATTGGTGCCACCAATGAGCTAGGGTATGGGAAGCTAACCGCAAAGACAGTGTAATTTATGTGGGTTTTCTGACTGCACTCATATATCTATTCCGTCATTCCGGGCTTGACCCGGAATCCCATTATCTAAGTCGAAGCTTAGGGGATCCCGGGTCAAGCCCGGGATGACATGGGCTTATGGCTTTCGCAGATTTACACGCTATTGAAAAATAAATAA
>Ga0123355_10020498_pt1 | contig 10561 bp, 5 predicted proteins | sample TergutEmb28metaG_3_FD_89872 | JGI IMG/M metagenome (GOLD analysis project Ga0123355, IMG submission 89872) | Embiratermes neotenicus P1 segment gut microbial communities from Petit-Saut dam, French Guiana - Emb289 P1 | ecosystem: Host-associated > Arthropoda: Insects > Digestive system > Gut ... | reverse complement strand
CAACATCCTGAGCTCGTTCCAGCAGACCGACCAGGATCTGGTCGACGAGCTTCAAGGCAAGACCCCTCCGGACCAGTCCGGAGGCAGCAGCCCGGCCGACGCATCCGCCACGCTCGCCCCTCCTCCGCCGAAGTTCCAGGGAAACGGCGATGGACGCCCACAGCCAGGGATCGGCTGAACCGTGACCGAACATCTCGCCACCGCCCCCCACCCGGATCGCTACCACCTCACCATCCCGAGCGATTGGTTCGAACTGGATCTCCGGGGTCGGGTTCTCGAACGACGTCTGCGTCACGCGGTCATGAGCCGCGCCGGAGCCGACCCCCAGATGCGGGCTCAGGGACGACGACTCATCCTCGATCTGGAGGCGGTCCTCCGCACCGCTCGACGCCGCGGCGTCGTCTACGCCGCCGGGATGCTCCGTGCCTTCGACGACGACGTGGTCTCCGCCCTGATGATGGTGTCGGTCGTGCACGTGCCCGCTGGTGAGGGAGACGTTCTCAGCCAGCTTGGCCGCATGCGGGCCGACCGCCGAGGTGCCCCGGACGGTGCCTGGCAGAAGATCAGCGCCGTGGACCTGCCGCATGCCGGGCCGGCCGGCCGCGTGGTGGGCGTCGAGGTCCTTCCGGTGAGCGACCGCGTCAGCCTGCCGTACGCGACCATGCACACGGCCATCCCGATCCCCGGTACCAGTGGCGCCATGATCATCACGGGTGGCAGTCCCAACATCAGGCTCACGACCGAGCTGCACGACCTGTTCGACGCCATCACGAGCTCGTTCCGTTTTGTGAGTTCGGAGGGCAGCGCGGAGATCCCGGTCTGAGCGTCGGTGCCCGAGCGGTGGCCCGGGCCCGATCCGGCTCAGTCGGACACCGGGACCCGCACCGTCAGGAGCCGCCCGTCGCCGAGATGCAGCAGCGCCCGCCCGGGGTCGATGGGTCCGCCGACCAGGCTACGTGCCAAACGGACTCCGACCAGGTCGCCGTCCGCGAGGTCCCGAGGGCTCAAGAGGACGCCGTGCCGGTTGCGCTTGGCGTCCAGGATCCAGCCGACAAAGGCGGCGTTGAGGCCGGCGCTCTCGCCCGCGACGACGAGGGCCCGGCCAGGGCCGGACGCGTGCTGGGTGATGCGACTGAGCTGCTCGCCGATCCACGATTCCCGCAGCAGTTCGGCGTCGTCGAGGATCACGACCACCGGCCCGGCCGTCGAACCCAGCGCCGCGGCGAATTCTTCGGGAGTCACGTCGGCGCGGTCGAAGACGGCGATCACCCCGGCCGTTCCGGCCAGATCCCGCAGAGGTGACACTCGCGGCGCGGCCACGATCACGCTGGTGCCCTGCTCCAGCAACGACCGGGCCATCGCGCGCAGAAGTGTCGAGCGCCCGGACCTGGGCGGACCGGCCACCATCCAAGTCGCCGTGGTCGCCAGGTCGATCCCGTACACCCCCAGGTCGTCGCCGCCGACGCCGAGCGTGGCCCACATGGGGCCGGTGGGCACGTCGACGTCACTGGATCGCGACAGCCTGCGCAGGTCTGCGAAGCTGATCCGTTCGGGAAGCGCTTGCACCTGGAACGGGCGGGCACTGCCCGGCAGGGCGCTATCACGCTTGAAGCTCCTTTCCCCGATTTCCTCCAGGGCCCGCCCCTGGGCGAGCCCGCTGGCATCGGCGGCGAGCAGGGCGATCTGGACCTCGACGGTGTCTGCGGCCCGGAGGGCCCGCCCCGGCGGCATCGACTCCGGGACGTCCCGGACCCGGATGCCGGCCATGCCGTAGTCGTTGCGGTCGTTCAGCCGCAGGAAGAGCTTGCTTTCCGTGGTGGGCGCGACTTTCGTGGCGAAGAGCTGGCGATCACCGGCGGCGATGACGTGGATGCCGGCGCCGGCGCCCTCCCGGAACAGGCGGAGCACCGCTTCGATCAGTGAACCGCCGTCCACATCAGCGTAGGTCTTCTCCAACACCTCCCACCGGTCGATGAGCACGGCCACGTGCGGCGGGGCATCTCCTGTCCCGGCGGCGCGCCACTCGTTCAGATCCGCGAAGCCTTTGCGCGCGAGCCACGTCTGGCGTCGGGTGAGCTCACCGATGAGTCGTGTGAGCAGTCGGAACAGGCGCTCGGCATCGGTGTGCGGCACCACTGCGCCGCAGTGCGGAAGGCCGGTCAACGCCAGCAGGGCGCCGTTTCCACAATCGACGCCGTAGAGGTGAACGTCACGGCTCGAGCAGTTGGTAGCGATCGATCCTGCGATCGTCCGCAGTGCCTGGGATCGGCCGCTGCGAGGAGATCCGACCACATGAAGATGTTCGAACGTGGCGAAATCCACCACCGCCGGGACCTGCGCCTGCTGGTCGGGGAGGTCGACGAGACCGAAGGGGGCGGACATACCCCCGGCCGGCCGCCCAACCTCGTCGATGAGGATCGACTCGGGCAGCGGTGGGAGCCACGGGCGCATCGGTGCCGGAAACTCCAGCCGGTCATTGGCGGCTCGGATGGCCTCGACCAGCGCGGACAGATCGGTCGCCTCGGTATCGGGCGTGTCGCGGTTCACCCGACCCACGGCGGGTGCGGGCTGACTCAGATCCGGCCAGCCGACGGGGAGCAGTCGGACACTCGGCTGCTCCCCGGTCACGCCATGTGGGCGGCGGCCGCCGATCCTGGATGACTGGAACGGCAAGAGCGCGGCGTGGCCGAGGCGGGCATAGGCCCGGCCCGGGGTTGTCTTGGATATATGGGCAGAGTCCGCGGTGCCGATGACGTCGATGCTCTCGGCCGGGTCGGTCATTCGCAGTCCGACTCGAAGGTTGGTGTTGGCCCGGATCTCGCCGGACACGACTCCCGCCGGGCGCTGCGTCGCCAGGATGAGGTGGATCCCGAGAGATCGGCCGCGCTGGGCGATGTTGACGATGCCGGTGATGAAGTCCGGTAGCTCCCTCGCCATCGACGCAAACTCGTCGATGACGATCAACAGCCGCGGCAGCGGCGGCCCGGCATGCCCCCGGCGGAGCGCCTCCGCGTAGGCGTCGATGTCCTTGGCTCCAGCCTCCGCGAGGACCTGCTCGCGGCGGCGCAGTTCCGCCGAAAGGGATACCAACGCCCGCTCGACCAGGCGTGGGTCGAGGTCGGTGACCATGCCGACGGTATGGGGGAGAACGGCGCACTCCTTGAAGGCGCTGCCTCCCTTGTAGTCGACGAGCACGAAGCTCATCGCATCCGGCCGGTTCGAGACGGCCAGTGAAGCGACCAAGGTCTGCAGGAACTCGGACTTGCCGGACCCGGTGGTTCCCGCCACCAGGCCGTGCGGCCCGTCGGCCGCCAGGTCGAGGCTGAACGCGCCGTCGAGCGACTCACCGACGATCGCCTGCGTGGTGCGGCCCCCGAGGCGCCAGCGCGCCGCTATGGGATCTGGTTCCGGCGGCTCGAGAGCGAGCACGTCGAGCAGGCGGCTGCTGCCCGGAATGACCCCTGCGAGGTCTTTGGAGGTCACGTCCCGCAGGGGGGCCAAGGCGCGCGACACCGACCGGGCCCACGACGCACGCACGGTCTCGATGCGGACCTCCGGAAGATCGGCTGTTCCGCTCCGGACGACGCGCAGGCCCCCGCCGTCTGCCACCACGATCGCCTGGCACTCTTCGGGGAGAAAGCCTTCCTCGGCCTCGAAGCAGACGGAATAGATCCCGACCCCCGGACCGTCTCGCAGGAGCTGGACGACTCCCGGTATGGACCTGAGGCGTCGTGCTCCGTCGAAGACGACGACGATGTCCGCTCGCCCCGCCGCTGCGGCCGCCGCGGCACCTGCGGCTCCCATCAGGCCGCCGGCTGCCGCTTTGCGTTCAGCCAGCACCGCGCTCAACTCGGCGATGCGCTGCCCGGTGGATTCGGTGTCCGTACCGATGAACGCGAGAGGATCGCCGTCGGTGCGGCCCCGCAGGTGGGGAAGCCACCTGGCCCAGTCCCACGTGGCGTGGTCCCGCCCCAGCAGCAGGCACAGTTGCAGCTCCGTCGGACTGTGCAGCACCGCCGACTGGGCGACGATCCAGCGGCTCAGTCCCCGCAGCTGTTCGCGGGGCCCTGCCAGTCCGACCACTCCGTGCTCCCGCAGGGAAACGGTCACCGGCACGTCGGCGGCATCCCGATGGATGTCCCTCCGATGCTCATCCCGGGTGGGATCCTCCAGCACCACGCCCGACGGCTGGGTGGCGGTTCCGACGCGGAGCAGGAGGAAGTCGCTGTCTTGAGGCCTGCGTTCCCAGAGGGCCTGGCGTGGTCCGATTGCGGCCAGCGACACCAGCGCGGCGTCGGGGGCGGCGAGGCGCCTCGAGTGCTGCTCAGCCAGGAGAGCGGCGTCGGCGTCGGCTTCGATGCGGGCCTTGTGGTCGCGGTATTCGGCCAGCTTCCGCCCGTAGGTCGCGGTGCCTTGCCGCCTGTTCGATACGTACGATCCGATCGCCGTCACCGGGGCGAGCACGCCGATCAGCAGGTAAAAGAGGTTGTGAAAGAAGACCACCGCGGCCCCGGCGATCACCAACGGCGCCGCCGCCGTGATCAACGGGATGGGCCGCCGGTCGGGCGCTGGCGGCGGAGTCGGAAGCCGGAATCGGGTGGGCTTGGCCGGCGGCCGCACTCTCGGGGGTCGGTTGTAGTCCAGCGTGCCGCCGTCGGGAGCAGGTTCGAGAGCAGCGTCCGGACGCGAGGGCTGGGCCAGCTCGATCAGGACCTGACCGACCCGGATGATGGCGCCGGGGGGCCAGCTGACCTCTTCGCCGAGCGCTGCGCCGTCGATCTGCGCCTCCGCCTCGGGGTACCCCTGGACGACACAGTGCCCGTCCGGTGTCACCCGGAGCCGCAGGCATGTGCCTGCCACCCCTGCGTCATCGGGCAGGCGGACGGCCGCCCGGCGGTCTGAGCCGATCTCGAACTCGCCTGCTCCGAGCCGGTGAATGCGACCGGAGGAGGGGCCGCTCACCACCCGTATCTCGACCAGCCCGGACGGCGTGCGGGGTTGCTCGCGATAGGAGGCGCCGACCCGCAGCACCGAGCCGTAGCGCAACGGGCTCCGGGCCAGGGGCTGACCAGCATCCAGTCGGGTGTCGCCCACGGAGAGCGACGCCCCGTCGACGCCGAGGCGGGAGGCGACATCGCCGATCGTGGCGGCCGGATCGGCGTCGAGGAGCACATCGGTGGGCACGGCATCGAACGTCTCAATTGCGGTGAACATCATCCGCATCTGTCACTACTTTCACGCTTGGGTCCGGGAATGCGCGTCACCCCGGTCTCGACGACCGGGGTGACGAACGCGGCTCGACGGTCGGGCGGCGAGGCTCAGTTGCCGCTGATCGCGCTGCCGAGCTGCTGGTCGGTGCTGTCAAAAGCCTGGCCGGCACCGTTGAGAAACTGTCCCAGGCCCTGCAGGCCATTCATCACGCTCGTGTAGCCCTGCTTGAACTGCCCATAGGCATCCCGGAACTGGGTGGATGAATTGGGGGTGTTGTAGTTGAGAGCGTCGACCTGACTGCTGAAGGCCGAAAGCTCCGACAGCAGATTGTTGGCCGTGTTCCCGAGGCTCGTTCCGGTCGACTCCATGTCGGCGCTGTTGAAGCTGTAGTTCCCGCTCATGAGGGTGGTTCCTTTCTCGTCCGTACCCACGTACGGTTCCGCGCTGGTCTACGTCCGACCGGGCTCGGAAGTTCAGGGGACCCGGAGCTCCTCGCGGCCGGCATGAACCGCCGGCCCCATTCGCCCGTAAGCGATCGAGGGAGATGAGCAGCGAGGACCGTCCTCGCCCGATCGGGAGGACCAGGTGTCGGACAGTCAGGATTGGCCGGGGGTGCTCGGAATCGCCGACCCCGCTCCCGGCGATCCTCAGAGCGTGCAGGCTCTCGCCGCCGCGTACGGCACCGTCGGGGAAAATGCCTCCCAGGCCAACGATCTCCTGGCCCAGGCGCAGGCGGCCGGCACCGGGCGGGCCATGACCGCTTTCAATGGCCAGCTGGGCTCCCTACCCGGGCACATCCAGACCGTCGCCCGGTCCTACCAGGAGGCATCATCGGCCCTGGGCGCCTACGCAACGGCACTGTCGGCCGCCCAGGACCAGGCCAACCAGGCGTGGTCCCTGGCCGGGCCCGCTCACTCGGACCTCCAGGCGGCGCAGCAGCAAGTGGCGTACTGGCAGACGCAGCTGGACCAGGTGCCGGCGACCGACACGACCGGGCGGGCACAAGCAGGGGGCAACCTGGCGGTGGCCCAGGGCCAACAAGCAGACGCCCAGGCCGGACTCGACGCCGCCCGCGCCCTCGGGCAACAGGCGGCGGAAGCCCGCCAGGGGGCCGCGCGCGCCGCCGTCACCACGCTTGATGACGCCGCCAACCACTCGATCCCGCCCCGTAGCGTCTGGCAGCAGATCAGCGACTGGTTTCAGGACAACCCCTGGTTGGGTTGGATCCTGACCGCCCTGGCCGTCATCCTTCCCTTCCTCGGTCCCGTGGGAATCGCCCTGGGCCTGGTCGCGGGGGGTGCGCAGCTCGGCTCCCAGATCCTGAGCATGGCCCTCACCGGGAAATGGAACGTCGCCGACGTCGTATTGGGCGTGGTCAGCCTCATCCCGGGCCTGTCCGAGCTCGGCGTGACCAGGGTGGGCGAGGACATCGGGACGGCCCTCGGGGAGGTCGCCGGCGCGGTCCCCGGCGTTGACCGGGGCATCGCCTCTGCTGACGACGCCGCCGGCGGCCTGGGTGACGGCGAAGCCGGCGGTCTCGGTGAAGACCTGCCTACCAACGGGAGGATCGGGGACGCCCTTTCCAATTTCGCCGGATCGGCCCGGCAGGGGCTGCAAAACATCATCAATCGCTTTCGTCCCGTCCAGACCTTCACGTCCCTCAGGGGCGACATCGTCGAGGCGGGCGACATCCTCAGCCGGCCGATCGTGACCGATGGCAAGGTCATCGGCGGCAGTCTGCAGGACAGCACCGACTGGACCCAACGGGCAACCTATTGGGACGAATTCGATCCCTCCGCACCCAACTTCCAGACGAAGATTCCACCCGGCCAGCTCGCCAAACTGGACTCCATCACCGAGGACCAGTACAAGTTCTTGCCCCGCAGCGCTCCGTGGAGTGAGGGGAAGGTGATCTTCGTCGAGGGCCACGGCAACAAAATCGGCACCTACTTTTTGGCCGCCACCAAGTCCGGGAAAGAGCTTCCGTTCGACGGGACCCAGTTGGGTCAGATCCTGAAGAGTCAGTCCTGGTTCAAGACGCTCCTCAAGGAGAATCCTGACGCCGCCATTTACATCAACGCGTGCAACTCCGGCAGGGTTCCTGACGGAATCAGCCAGCAACTCGCCACCGAGCTCGGCCGGACCGTGTACGCCCCGACGACCCCCACATTCAACCCGGTCTACGATGCCGCCCTCACCGACGGGAAGACGTTGATCAGCCTTCGTGGGGAGGCGGTCGGCACCGGCGGCCCCATAGGGGGCGACATCGTTCCCTTTCATCCTGCCGGCGGCCGGGTGCCTCAGCTTCCTCCTCTCGACCTGGGCAGCCCCTTTTCGGCTCGCTCTTGAACCACCTCGTCCCTTCGGGCGTAACCACGGGCATGCCTCCTCGTCTGTCTGCCGTCGTGGCGTCGATGGCGGCGCTGGCTGCCGGATTATTGCTGACCACCTTCGGATGGGCCGCGCCGGCAAACGCGGCCACATGCGTGCCAGTGAAGTACTACATCGTGCCGAACCCGGGACCGGATGGGCAGAAGGCCTTCCTTTACGAGATCGCCCAGAACACGCTGGGTTTCGGGGACCTCTACAACGAGATCTTCGCCCTCAACGCCGGCAAGCCCCAAGCCGACGGGCACACCCTGACGGATCCGAACGTGCTGGACCCGGGCTGGGTCCTCGAACTGCCGCCGGGCGCGCAGGGCCCGGGAGTCCAATTCGGTCCCCTGCCGACGGTCTCCTGCACGCCGGCCACCGCCCCGGCCCCGGCGGCGGTCCCTCCGGCCGCGCCGGCCCCGCCACCATCTCCCGCCCCGCCACCCGCTCCGGCCCCGCCACCCGCTCCGGCCCCGCCACCCGCTCCGGCCCCGCCACCGGCTCCGGCCCCGCCACCGCCACCCGCTCCTGCCTCGCCCCCGAACACCGCCACTACCCCGATCGCCGCGATCCCGGCGGTCGCCGCCCCGGCCGCGCCTTCCCCGTCCCGCGCTACCCACGCCGGGACGACCAAGCCGTCAGCCGTCGCCAGCCCGCGGACGACCGAGTCCAAACCCGCGACCTCATCCCCGCGGACCGCCCGGGTGCCGGCGAGCACTTCGGCCATTCCCCAGGGGTTCGCATCACCGTCCCCGGTCACGACCGTGCGGTCAGGTCAGGGCCGGGCCCAGCGCCGGCTTCGGCTCGGTGCCGCCACGAATCCGATCCTCGGCGTGCTGATCGCCGCGATCGCCGGCGGGCTGCTCTTCACCCTTTGGCGGCTGCGTCGTGTCAGGCGCTTTGTGGTCCTTGTCGCCAGGCCGGCGAGGCGGATGGCCGGTCAGGCCGGGGAGAACCTGCGTCGCCGGCGAGAGCGAACCGCAGCGCGCGCCGTCCTGGCCGATCGAGAGCCGGTTCGGCTCCTCACCGCCGCCCTCAGCGATCTCGACGATCGCTGCCGGCCGGAGGGGAAGCGCCTTCCAACGGCTTACGCGGTCCGGGCTGACCGGGAAGGGATCTCTCTCCTCCTGTCGCCGCCAGCGCGCGACCCGGTCGCTCCGTGGGTGGCCGCCGATGATGGCCGGCGTTGGTGCGCGACGGCAGCGGCCTTCGGCGCCGGCGGTGATCAACGGCGTCCGGGGCCGTACCCGTACCTGGCGACGATAGGAGTGGCGGATGGGGCCCGTGTTCTGATCGACATGTCGCTGCTCGATGGGGTGGTGGCGGTGGAAGGCGACGATCGACGGACCCGCGACTTCATCCTGCAGCTTTGCGACGGTCTTCTCCACGACCCGTGGTCTGCGGTGCCGGCGATCACGGTCGTGGGCTTTGGAGCCGATCTGGGCTGGCATCCCGGCATCCGGCAGCTTCCCAACCTGGACGAGGCAGTCTGGAACCACGGCGATGCGCCGCCCGACGGGTCGGGTCCGGGCGACCTTCCCACCCTTGCAACCGGCGGCGAGACCGTCGCGGGAACCGCCGTCCTCAATGTCAATCGCCGGCGGGCGCTTGACGCCAGACCCCGCCACTTCCTGTTTGTGGCCCAACCGCTCTCCGAGGTCGATCTTGACCGGCTCGAGGAGCTGATGTTGGACCCCTACGCCGGCTGGGGAGTGTGGGTGCTGGGGCAAGTTTCGAGCGCCCGCTGGCGAGTCGTCATCGACCGCTGGGGCCAGCTCGAGTTTCCGGCCCTCGGCCTTACCGCGACAACGTGTCCCAGCTCGCGCCCGGCTCATGTTGGCCAAGCGGCGGTGCCGTCGTCAGCCCCAGGTTGAGCCGAGCCAGCATGGGCCCGATCAGGTCCGGACCTGCAGATTCGACAGGGCATCCACCGCCGCCCGGGCCTTGAGCTCCTGCCTCGTTCCGAGAACGACGTTGATCAGGACGAGCAGCCCGACGAGGAAGGTTCGGCCTGAACTTGGCGAGGCGGCGGGCCCGGCGAACTGGTTTCCGCAGGAACTATCGTTGGACGGAGACTGGAATGATCACATGATGATGCAACCATCACCCGTGCCTGAACAGCTCCCAAGGAGGCAGTGATGCGCTTCGGAATATTCGGCGGCCCGAGGGCCAAGGCCAACGCATCAGCAACGCAAAAGGCCTCGGGCTATGCCGACTTTGTCGACTATATCGTTGAAGCGGAGAAGATGGACTTTGTCTCGGTCTTCGTGGTAGAGCACCACTTCTCGGGCCTGGGCCAGCTGGGCGCAGCGCTCGAATTCCTGGCGTACCTGGCCGCACGCACCTCGGACATGAGGCTAGGTACCGCGGTCAGCGTCCTGCCGTGGCACAACCCGGTGCTCCTTGCCGAGCAGATTGCGACGCTCGACGTCCTCTCGGGCGGTCGAATGGACCTCGGGATCGGCCGTGGCTATCGGCCGAACGAATTTCATGGCTTCGGCATCGATCCGGGTGAGGCGGAGGAGCGGTTCGAGGAATGCCTGGCAGTCATGACGAACTGTTGGACGAGCTCGGAACCCTTCTCGCACCAGGGTCGCCACTGGGAGTTCCGGGACGTCCTCATTGAACCGCGGCCACAGCAACAACCGCATGTCCCCATATGGATCGGCGCCGGCAGCGAGGCGTCGGTGCGGTCTGCGGGAGAGCGTCGATTCCGGCTTCTTCTCGACCAGTTCGGCGACATCGAGCAGACGAAGCGTCGTATCGAGTGGTACAAGGCGGGGGTCGAAGATGCGGGTGGGACCTTCAACCGCGGCGACGTGGCGGTCACTCGGGCGCTGATGATCCTCTTCGACGACGAGAGTCCGGAACAGCTGGATGCCGAGTTCGAGCGACGAATAGCGGGTATCAGGCTGATACGGGAGCATTCGCAGATCCCGGGAGCCACGCGTCCGTTGACGGCGGCCGACCACGCCTT
>Ga0123355_10020497_pt1 | contig 10561 bp, 8 predicted proteins | sample TergutEmb28metaG_3_FD_89872 | JGI IMG/M metagenome (GOLD analysis project Ga0123355, IMG submission 89872) | Embiratermes neotenicus P1 segment gut microbial communities from Petit-Saut dam, French Guiana - Emb289 P1 | ecosystem: Host-associated > Arthropoda: Insects > Digestive system > Gut ... | reverse complement strand
TGAAAATGTACATGACGAAAACCTCCTTCGCAAACAATAAACCCAGTGTAGCATGGATAATCGGACTTGTCAAGCAACATCCGCAATATGCCGTAGGGGCGGGGTTCCATCCCCGCTCGTTGTCAAATCCAAATCACCCGTAGGGGCGCGCATTGCGCGTCCGCTCCATGTATCCGTTGCACCGTTAAAAATAACCCTACAACCCAAATCGTTTCACTTGCTTTACAATCCCGTCTTGCGCCTCGGATAATAGTATAAACCGCCCGTCCGGCGTATATACCCGCACCATCCCATCTGCTATAGTACGCTTAAACGGATTACCGTGCACAATCCGCTCCATTTCCGCATCCGTTGCCGTAATTGCCGGCAAGTCTGAAAACACTGTTTCCATCGGCAACAGCGCGGGTGTTTTTTCCTGCCATGCTTCCATCGTCTTCGCTTGCGCCAACGTAAACCCGCACGCCATCGTGCGCCGCAACGCCGTCATTGCCGCGCCGCAGCCAAGCATCAGTCCGATGTCATGCCCGATGGTGCGGATATACGTTCCGCCGCTGCAATGCACATCCAAACTAAAATGCTCACCGTCAAAATCTGTCAACGTTGCCGAATATACCGTCACATGCCGAGCCGGACGTTCTATCGTAACGCCCTGCCGAGCCAATTCGTAGAGCTTTCTGCCCCCAATTTTCACCGCCGAAACCATGGGCGGAATTTGCTCCAATTCACCAATAAACGCCGGCAAGACTTCTTCTAATTCTGCCCGTGTCGGACGTCTTGCATATTCCGCCGTCACTTCGCCGGTAATGTCCTGCGTGTTTGTTTCTAATCCCAACCGAAAAGTCGCACTATACGCCTTATCTTTCGGCAAATAATCCAACGCCTTTGTCGCACCACCAACCAGCAAAGGCAATACGCCTGTCGCCAGCGGGTCAAGCGTCCCCGCATGTCCAATAGCGCGCGTTTGCAAAATCCCGCGCATTTTCGCAACAACATCATGGCTCGTCCAGTCGATAGGTTTGTCAATAATCGCAAATCCGTACATACATATTCCTCTACATACAAAAAAGCAGCAACACACGCCACCCTACTGCTCATCATCCTACCACATGCCCGTTTTAATGTCAATGTATCGCGTTTGTAAAACGTGACAGTAATTTACCGTAATGTCATAGTATAATACACGCATTAACATAATTAAAATCCCCGTAGGGGCGGCAACCTGCCGCCCGCTCCATGTATTCGTTGCATTCACCCTGTAGGGGACGCACCCCTGTGCGTCCCGCCCCATATTCGCTACACCCACATTAAAATACGGCGTCATGTTACATAACGGGCGGGGATGGAACCCCGCCCCTACAGAAAATGCACAACAACACCCCACCCACCAAACCACTCCCCAAACCACCCATACCTTGACAAAAATGCCTAACCCGCCTATACTATACTTTGATAATAACCCTGCCAATATGTAGCATTTCAAAGTATTTGGAGACATGTATGAAAAAGCAACCCTTCTTTTACCGCCACCGTGACCGCGGTGTGCCATATTTAATTCAAGCATTGGCAATCGCGAATGCGTTTACATTTATTGTATCTCAAGCGAGTTCGCAATTTGCAGAAACATTGATATTTAACTTGGATGCCGTACTACAAGGCGACATATGGCGCGTGATTACATTTGCCTTTGTTCCGGTGGGGCAGAATACTCTATTCTTAATATTCTTTTTACTGTTTTCTTTTCGCGTTGGGCGAGCATTGGAAAACTCATTGGGAATATTAAAAGTAAACTTGTATGTGCTGTTTGGAATAATCGCATCACTGCTTGTATCAGCCGCCGGACAGCAACTTGCTGCTTATTTGCCGTCAGCAATGTATTTGTCAGTAGGCGTTGTCACCGAGCTCGCAGGCACATCACATTTCCTTTTTATGTCATTCATGTTTGCATACGGTACTGTCGCACCCGATGACCCCATAATGTTTATGCTCTTTATTCCCGCTAAAGCATGGCATATGGCAGTTTTGTCAATGGTGTTTCATATTTATTTGATAGCCTTTATCTCTCCAACCTTTATGGTTGGCACATATGCCTTTTTGCTTTCTTTGGTTGCTTTGTTTAGCTATTTTATTTTTTGCGGCAAAACCCTCCTCCGCAGCATCCACGGGCAAAATCATGACATGCAATACAAACGGCAAACATCCCAACGCCGCCGTGAATTTGAAGCAAAATCCATTCCCAAACGCAATGCCCATCGCCACAAGTGCGCCGTTTGCGAAGCAACCGATATAACCAACCCCGAATTAGAATTCCGCTATTGCTCGCAATGCAGCGAATACCTGTGTTATTGCAGCAAACACTTGTTTAATCACGACCATAGATAACTATATGAATCCTCTACAATCCCTCAAAGGTGTCGGACCAAACCGTATTAAACAGTTTGAAAAACTCGGCATATTGTCGCGCCGTGACTTACTGCTGCATTTTCCGCGCCGCTACCAAGACAGGCGCGTAATTGTCAACCTATCCGAAGCTGTGCTTGACAATTGGGTTTGTGTGCGCGCCAAAGTAGATTTTCCATTAAAAATGACCCGCTTCGGCACAAATAAAACAGTATATACCACTAAAATATCTGACGGCACCGAACGTTGCGGCGTGTCGTTTTTTAATATGCCGTATATCGAAAATATGCTGCGGCTAGGCGGCGAATATATCTTTTTCGGCAAACTGACAAAAAGCAAATACGGGTTAGAAATGCAAAACCCGCTGTTTGAAGCCGAGGGTGTACATAAAGTCACCGGGCGTATTGTGCCAATATATCCACTAACAGCAGGCATCTCGTCGGCATTTATAGAAAATTGTTTATCGCAAATTATCAATAGCGAGTTGCAGCATGTAGCCGAAACACTGCCCGAGCATGTTCGTGCCGCTAATACCTTATGCCACCTAGATTTTGCGTATCGTCAAATCCATACCCCCGACGATGAAGCAACGTTAGCAATCGCACGGCGGCGACTGGTATTTGAAGAACTATTATTGCTTGCGTTAGGGTTAGCGAAACTCCGGCGGCGTACCAATGGGGATGATTTCTGTCGTTGTTCGCAACCTACGCTTTGCGGCAAGCCGCATGGCGGCATATGTATGCCCCAAGGCGAACTATCAGCATTTGTAAACAATTTACCTTTCACGCCTACCAACGACCAGCTATCAGCCATCAATGGCGCAATATCAGATATGCGCAGCGGTAATCCTATGCACCGATTGCTACAAGGCGATGTTGGGTCGGGCAAAACGGCCGTTGCTGCCGCATTGGCGTACATCACAACCGCTAATGGGTATCAAACCGCGCTCATGGCACCCACCGAAATTCTGGCTATCCAACACGCCGAAAGTTTAACCGCACTGCTGCCCGATTGCCGCATTGTTCTCTGCACCGGGCGCCTCAAAGCCGCCGAACGCCGCCACGTTGAATCGCTTATCGCCAGCGGTGAAGCCGATGTTATTGTAGGCACGCAAGCCCTGCTCAGCGGGTCGGTGCAATTTGCTAAGCTCGGATTGGTTGTCGCTGACGAACAGCACCGTTTCGGTGTCACGCAGCGCATGAATTTAACCAATAAAGATAACCAAGCAGAAACACCCCATACATTAGTCATGTCCGCCACCCCTATCCCGCGCACATTGGGACTAATTCTCTACGGCGACTTAGATGTCAGCGTCATAAAGCAAATGCCCGCCGAACGCAAGCCAATCATGACGCATTTAGTTCCGGAGCGTAAGCGTGCCGACATGGCGGCGTTTATCCGCAAACAAGTCAGTGAAGGCAGACAGGCCTACGTTGTTTGCCCGCGTGTAGAAATAGATGAATTTGGTGAAGGCAAAAAGTCTGTACAACAAATGGCAAAAGAGCTGCAGGACAAAACATTTCCTGATTTGCGGGTAGGATTATTGCACGGCAAAAGCAAAGACAAAGATACTGTCATGGCAGCGTTTGCTACCGGGCAATTGGATATTTTAGTCGCCACCACCGTCATTGAAGTGGGTGTTAACGTCCCCAACGCAACGGTGATGGTGATTGAAGATGCCGATAGTTTCGGGCTGGCGCAATTGCACCAATTGCGCGGACGTGTAGGACGCGGTGCAGTACAATCGTACTGCTTTTTCATGGGCAACAGCGAAAACGAACGATTGCAATTGCTAACTCAAACCACCGATGGCTTCGAGCTAGCCGAACATGACTTACGATTACGCGGACCGGGCAGCTTTTTCGGTGCGGAACAAAGCGGATTCGGTGCACTCAAAATGCAAAATGTCGGAATTTTAGATAATACGAACGATGCTTCTTGCCCGCCGGCTGAAAGCCAAGCCGAATTATTTGCACAAGCGCGAAATGCCGCCCAAGCAATCCTAGCCGAAGACCCGGAATTATCAGCACAAGAAAACCGCCCTTTGAAACAAGCTGTTGAAGGACTTATTGCGCACTTGTAATAACTCGATGCCGAAACGTAAATTTTGCCCCGCCGCTTTTGCGCAAGCAAAAGCAAGCTGCCGAGTTTAGCATTTTGGAGCCGCTGTTTTGACGCAAAGCCGAAGGCGTAGCGAAAAACCAAGCGGCGAAAATGATTAACTCGCTGGGCAAATATTTATGTTGAGGCTCAGACAACCAAATCGTCGGCGAGGTATCCTGCAAAAACATATTCACATGAACCAAAACGAAGATTTTGAAGCAATACAAGAGGATTTTGAGGATGTGATGGAGGCTTTTGAGGAATCTGAAGAGTGCTTTTGAAGTAACGCCCTGCTAAAATGTCACATCCCCATTCCATCATGCTAAATCAACGATTGTTTAAAGGAGCAGTTTATGACAAAATGCCAACACTGGGAAATCTGGCTCGCAAAAGTCAGATTCGACGATGACCCGCTGCTATACAAACGCCGTCCTGTTGTGATTATCAGCGGTGAAAAAAATGCGTTGGTTTCATTGAAGCTAACCACGCAAAGTTGGCATCCGAACAGCTATGCAGTGGAAGACTGGCAGGAAGCAGGCTTATCGGGTGAGGCGTATGTCCGCACCGATAAAAAGCTAACAGCATCGGATAAAGTATTTAAACGGAAGATTGGCCGGTTGTCAGAGCAGGATAGGATTAGTTTAGAAGCGATGTTATAGTGCTAAATCAAAAACCGCCCCAAAGGGCGGTTTTGATACGATACGCAACATATGCCTATTTACGGTATGAAGCTATCGGTTATGTTAGGTAGGGAGTTTGTTTATTAGGTGCTATAACATTAGAGGAACTAACCAGTCAAAAACCTCGGTTTTTATCTTTCTCGCGCATATAGCGGAATCCTCTGACTTCAATGAATCCAATTCCATATAGCCATATAAGTCATCAAAAAATCGAGTATAGAGATAGTATTGAAAATAATCCTGTGAAAATGTCCACGAAATGCCCTTATCGGCAAGCATTTCAGTTATTTTCTGTATGTTATCGGCATTGCTCATATACTCCCATAAATCTCTTTCAATCGGAGCGAGTTTTATGTCGTCCCAATCAACAATATATAGCTTTGCATTGTCATCTTTCATAAGGTTTCCGGGCATATCGCCGTGCGTAATGCAGAAATTATGAGTTGACCCGGAGAGCCGTTCGCATATTTGTTTATATTCGCTCCATTTCTTCTCGATGAACGCCTGATGACTATTTATATAAGACAGAACTTCATTTGACAGCGGCATATCACCGTTAAAAAACACCTCAAACTCAGACTTTAACCAAACAGGAAACACTTCAATTATGTCGCAATCAATTTTCTGTTTATAAATTCCTGCCGCCAATGGTAGAAACTTTGAGAAATCTTCTTCTGCACCGTGGGGGTTGCCATCACTGTCAGTTGTGTTTGGCTTGCCATCAATGTATGTATATAAGCTGATAGCTTTGTTGTCGGTTGACTTCCATTGAAATTTACCGTTTGACGTAGCAACAGGTGCGGGAATATAATCCAAACATTGCGCCAGCTTGGCTTGCACCGACAACGCTTTTGGCATATTTTCAGTAAATCGTAGATTGCTTATAATCTTAATGAAGTATTTGCCCTTATTTGTTGTCAAGCAATATGTTTCGGCAAGAAACCCACGCGGAGCAGGCGCAAAAGCGGTTATTTTAAACCCATATGCCGATTCAATTTGAGGAATTAAATTTTGCATTCTATTACACCTAATACAATTTCATCTGCCGAAGTAAAACATATACTCCCGTTGCTGGGCGCAACATGCATAATCTGCAAGCCGCCGTCAGGCTACGCCCTTGACGGCGGTGTATTATCTACAGTCCCGTAGAGTTTGGCTGTGCTTTTACCCCATCGTCACAATGACTTCGCAGACACATCCTGCATCACAAGGCAAGATTTTGTCTACCACATTCCCATTAACAGTGATGGATTTGACGCCTTTTTCCACACCATCAGGATTATTAACCGTGATGTTATACGTCGCACCGCGCCAACGGCGGGTGGCGTTGAAACTCTTCCAGTCCGCGGGAATGCACGGGTCGATCGTCAAACTGTCATAGCTCGGGCGAATACCCAGCATATAGTTTGTTGCGGCGAAGTACGCCCAGCCGCCGCTGCCGGTCATCCACGGATGACGCGCACGGCCGTGGGCAGTATGTTCTTTGCCCATTATAAACTGACAATACATATACGGCTCGGCTTGACGAATTTCAATCATGTCATTTTGACGGTATGGTAACAGCGCATCATAGAACTTCATAGCACGTTCACCACGCCCCAACTTGGCTTCTGCGACCCATGCCCAAGGGTTAGGATGGCTGAATACCGCACCGTTTTCTTTAACGCCGGGATAGACGCGTGTCATGTAGCCGATGTCGTCGTTAGGAACTGTAAAGCTTGGCGCATTGAGCATGAGTCCGTAATCGGTATAGAGGTACTCGTCTACGCTGTTCATGCAAGATAGAGCATGGTCATGCGGCGCAACGCCGCTGATAACCGCCCACGTGTTGGATTCCATGTGCACTTTGCCTTCTTCGGATGCTTGCGTGCCGATTTTGAGACCGTTTTTGGTAATGCCACGGGCGTACCATTTACCGTCCCAGAGTTCACGTTCGCAGGCAGCTGCCACTTTATCACGGATAGCGGTGTATTTGGCTTTATCGGCATCTTTGCCGAGTTGTTCGCACAATTCAATGAAGTGATTGAGTGCCCAAGCGTGCAAGAATGATACCATCGCACTTTCGCCGCCGCCGAGATTGAGGCAGTCGTTCCAGTCAGCACGGAGGCCTTTGCAAATACCACTCTCCCCCACTTGTTCGGCGGAGAAATCGAGAATTTTGGTTAAATGCTCGTAAACTGTGCCGCTAACGGGGTTACCGTTGGCGTTCTCGGCATAGCCGACAACTTCGTCTAAAAACGACAACTCGCCGGTTTCCTTGATATATTCGCAAACAGTAGCGACCAACCACAACGCACTGTCGGCGGTGGTATCGCGCAAATCTTCACGAATGAGATTGTCCATATCCGGTTCGGGCTTGACAGTGGGCGATTTGGCGGGTACTTTTCGTTCGCCTTTGGGCTTGAACCATTCCGGCTCAAATAAGTGCAGCCCCCAGCCGCGTGTGGTTAGTGCTTGCAGCAACTCTAAGATGCGGCTGCGGCATTTTTCGGGATTGGAATGGATGACACACATGGCATCTTGAGCGGTGTCGCGGTAGCCCAGCCCCGTGCGCCCGCCCACCTCAATAAACGAGGCAAAGCGGCTGAAGATGACGTTGATTTCCGACTGATACAGCGTCCAGATGTTGAGCATGGAGTTCATGCCCTCGTGGGGCGTGTTGATTTGGAGAGCGGCGAGTTTGTTGTCCCACCACTTGGCTAGTTCGGCTTTGGCGTCATCACGGGCGGCGGGTGCGGCGTACTTGCTGCGCATTTGTGCGGCGGTGTCGTATTTGCCGTTGCCGATGAAGAAGGCTAAGCGCTTGGTTTCGCCGGGTTGGAGAGTGAATTTTTTATGTAAGGCGGCGCAATGGTTGCCTGTCAGTTCGTGTGAATCAGAGCAAACGCCTTTTTCCACGGCGATGGGATTGCGCTCATCATGCCAAACGCCGATAAAGTTATCACGCAGCGCGTCATAGCTGTCCGGCGTGAAATCGGCGGCCGCCCATTGGTAGCCGTCGGGGTCATAGAAGAGGTCGAGCAGCACAACGCCGTCTTTATAATCACTGCCCGAGCAGTAGTTGGACATTTGAAAGTTTTGGTTATCAAAGTCGATGTGGTTATAGCTAAACTCGGCGTAGCCGAAGACATCTATCTCGCGGGGTTTGTCACCGGTGTTTTCAATGGTAACGTCCATGATATACACATCATCGCCGCGGGGAACAAAGTTGGTTTGTGTGGCTTTGAGGCCTTTGTATTCGCACTCAAAGACTGAGTACGACAGGCCGTGGCGGCAAAGATATTTAGCTTGGTCAAGCGGCTTGCCAACGGGCTGCCAAGATACGCTCCAGTAGTCGCCGTCCTCCGCGTCACGCAGGTAGACATAGTGCCCGGGGCGGTCAAGCGGCGTGCCGTTGGGGCGGAAGCGCGTGATGCGGTGGTATTGCGGTGATTCGTAGAAAAGGTAGCCGCCTGCCGTGTGGTTGATAACCGCGCACATCTTCTCGGTGCCGATGTAGTTGGTCCAGCTCGTGGGGACGTCCATGCGATTGATAACGTACTCGCGGTTCTTGTCGTCGAAATAGCCGTAGTTCATGGGGTATTCTCCTTAGTGTGGTTATGATAATCGTATTAAAATGATAATTGTTCGCTGCCGTCTCTTGAAATCGCAGCTCTTTTAACGACTGCGTCAACCATTTTTACTTTCATGCGTGCGCCATCCATCATTTCTTGAATGGTAACTATTTGAATCTTAGGTATATCACTCACAAAATCATTGCTATATGTGCCAAATCCTGCTGCTTCTTTTATCATATCCTTTGTCGGGGCATTGAGCGATAAAAATGCCGAACACTGCGTTTTCTCGGTCAACAACAGTGTGAAACTCTCGAATATCTTTCACGCCAACTTTGCCGGACTTGACCGAAAACAAGACATCTTTATACGCATTAACATCAGTGCGAATGCGTGCACGTCCGTCTATACCGCCGTCCGCGCCCTTTTTTTCGTTTACCATTGCCATGTTGTTGGAATAGGTAAGCAACGCCCATTTTTCAAACTCTTTGCGCAAGCGGTCATCTTGTTTGGTTGCCAGTGCGCGCGCAGCTTCGATGTCTTTGGGGTTGCCGCTTTCTTTTATCGTGTCCAGCACAGCCTCACCATAGCTCTCAACAAGACGTTTTTTAATAAGCGAGATACTTTGGTATGTGATGTCGATGCCAATCCATTTGCGTCCGAGACGCTGCGCCACGGCAACGGTGGTGCCGCACCCGCAAAAGGCGTCTAGAATGACGCTGTCTTCGTTGCTTGATGCACGAATGATACGTTCAAGTAGCTTTTCCGGTTTTTGTGTTGGGTACCCAAGTCGTTCTTTACTACTGCCTTGCAGAGATGGTATATCTTCCCATATTGTATCAATAGCTACGCCTTCTTTATCAGTGAAATATTGCTTGAAATACTGCTTTCCATTTCGCTCAACCAATCTATTGTTTTGCATAAAGCTATCTATCGATTCTTGCGAATAGGTTCTTAGTTCCTGCAGTCTATAAACACCTCTGCCGTCATTATCATCAAATTTATACATTTTTAAGGTCGCTTGTGAGTATGGTTTCAATTGACGATTAAATATGTGTGTTGAGCTTTTGGTATAGAAAAATATAGTGTCGCTATTTCTTGAAAATTGATTGCCGGCAGTGTTGGTGTTGGCGTTTCCGCGTCGCCAGTTAATCTCATTCCTAAACTCTCCGCCGTTGCCGCAAAACACCGCATCCAGTACAATTTTCAAATAATGACTCACTGTCGAATCGCAGTGCAGATAAAAACTTCCCGTAGGTTTAAGTACACGATGAATTTCGTTGATGCGCAGCGTCATGGAAACAAGGTACGACATTAAGCTGCCGCGCCCGAGAATTTTGAACAACCCCATAATGAGATTAGATGTTTGTGCTGAAAGTAACCCGCCTTGATTCATGCAGATTTCGTCAAATTCTTTTTCAGCAAGCGCGTTCCATTCCCACGTATCAACAAACGCCATGGCCTGCGCCTTGTCTTCGCCGCCAATGTTGTTATAAATTTGATTGTAATCACGTTTAGAGTTAAACGGCGGGTCTATGTAACATAAATCAACCGACTCCTCGGGGATTTGACTGCGCAAAATTTCAAGATTGTCCCCGTAGAATAATTTGTTCATGTACCTCTCCTTTACTCAACCGGTGTATTGCAATATTTGCATATAGAAACAGTGCTGCCGGCAACAACCGCTTTCGCACCGCACCCGCTGCATGTACCAACACGTTCAGCGGAAGCAGCCGGTTGAACTTCGCCGATTTCAACCTCTTCTTCAATGCGGTCAAGTGTATAGCTACGCAGCCATGGCGCTGAATTTTTCGTACTCAGCCTTTG
>Ga0123355_10020495_pt1 | contig 10561 bp, 12 predicted proteins | sample TergutEmb28metaG_3_FD_89872 | JGI IMG/M metagenome (GOLD analysis project Ga0123355, IMG submission 89872) | Embiratermes neotenicus P1 segment gut microbial communities from Petit-Saut dam, French Guiana - Emb289 P1 | ecosystem: Host-associated > Arthropoda: Insects > Digestive system > Gut ... | reverse complement strand
TCACCAGGTTTTACTACCGGTGCGGGTTTGCCTTTTGGCGCATAGTTCATTCCATCTTTGCTCATATTTTATTTCATGCCTCCTTCGTCGGCGTAACAAGTATGTTGGTATGAAAACCCGCTTCGCGGCTGTTTCACACTTTCCTCCTTGTACTTTGTTTATTAATATGTAAAATTATTCTATAGTTGTGCTTACACGAAGTCAAATCTCAAATATTATGGAGGTGTATAAATGCGTCATGCCGACCGAGAAATTAAAGACAAGGAATTAATAAAAGCCATACTTGATATGTGCGATGTGATCAATGTTGCTTTTTATGATGAGGAATATCCTTACAACTTACCACTCAATTTTGGATACGAATACGAAAATGATCTTATTTTTTATTGTCATCACGGCCCCGATGGGTACAAAAATCGTCTTATCGAAAAATACCCTAAGGTCTGTGTAGTAACACATAAATTTATGGATCGGATTATTAATAAATACGATAACTCCAACCATGATTATCGCTCGGTAATGGCCTTTGGTGAAATTGCGTTTATCAAACCAGGCAGTGATGACTACAAGAAAGCATGGGAACGTTTATGTGTATGCAATGGACGATTTGTGCCAGATTTTGTACACGAACCAACGTTTTATAAAAATGTAAAAATGAGTAAAATCGTGTGCAAACCAGAAAATGTTATCGGCAAAGCACAACGAAAAATATCGTCAATAGAACAGATACCACTAAAATCAGATGTATAGCCTGTTTACAAAAAACGTACAGTTTACGCAGAAAAAGCGGTATGACACCATACCGTTTTTTATTTTTTTGCCATACATAATATTCCATTTTTAACTGATTCCAATCGGGTTATTTTATACAAAATCCACCTTATACGATTCTCGAAAATCATCGTCGACAACACATCGCGAAAAACGGCTTAAAGCCGCCGATTTTCCGCTCGGTTGTCGACGTGATTTTCTGAGATTCGTATTATATGGTAATATACTCACTACATCCAACCAAGGAGGATAAAATGTCAAATAAAAAGCTCATTGCCTGCTTTGATGTTGTAAACGGGAGAGTCACAAAAGCGGTTCAGTTTCAAAATAATATTGACATAGCTTCTGCCGAAGACTTGGCTGATGCTATGAGTGCCGCACAAATAGATGAACTCATTTTTTTTGATATATTCGCCAGTGCCGAAAAGCGATCCATCGATCTCGAAATGGTACGTAAGGTAGCCGCAAAAATTTCTATTCCATTTATAGTAGGCGGCGGCATCAGAAACTTGGAAGACATGCATGATGTACTAAGAGCTGGTGCAAACAAGATAAGCATTGACTCAATGGCTGTCCGTACACCAGACATAATTTCGCAAGGAGCCAAAGCCTTTGGGTCCGAGTGCATTGTCCTTTCAACTCAAGTAAAGCGTGAAGCCCAAACACCCAGTGGTTATGAAGTGTATATAGATGCAGCACGCACTGCTACTGGGATGGACGCAATCGAATGGTTAAAAAGGGGCGAAGCACTAGGAGCTGGAGAAATCTGCATCAACAGCATAGACAATGATGGCACCCTTCAAGGTTTTGATGTGCCGCTCATGAAACTGGCAGAAAATGCGGTACAAGTGCCGCTAATTGCCTCAGGCGGAGCAGGCAAACCAGATCACCTTCTTGATGTGTTTACACAAACCAATACCAAGTCCGCAATTATAAGCAGTATGCTATATTCTCCGCGTCTAGAAAGAAACTACAATGTGCAAGAGATAAAAGAATATTTAACAATGAAAAACGTGGCTGTTATGCCATTTGAGTCATGAGGAAAATAATCATTGCCCTGCCCAAGGGGCATCGGCTATTAGCTGCTTCTTATGAAATCTTTAAAAATGCGGACTATACATCTACTACATTAGAGCAAGCGATTGCAACAAAAGAGCAAAAACAACTAGAATACGAAAGCGATTGTGGTCGTGTAGCATTTTTATTAGTACGCAACGCCGATATCCCACAATATGTTGATCGCAATTGGGCAGAACTTGGACTTACCGCTTTTGATTGCTATCGCGAATATGAGCTTTCAAGTCTAATGGGCGGTCAAGCTATGCGCGGCGACAATTTTGTCACAGACACATTACCAGACTTGGCTTTGTGTAGCGGCTCTCGTTTTTGCGTTGCAGGCAAACCAGACGCTAAAAACTTTTACAATAAATGCAAACAAAGCGACGAAAAAATCCTTACAGTAGCTACTCAGCATCCCAATATCGCTGCAAAATATTTTAACTCTCAAGGGATATTAGCCGATATTGTAACGATATCAGGTTCGTCAGAATTAATGCCTGCACATGGTGGTGTGGACGCTATCTTCGACATTGTAGAAACAGGCAATGCACTCAAAGAAAACGGCCTAATCATCTACGAAGAGGCAATGCCTATACAAACCAAAATCCTTGTAAGCAAAGCAGCTTTAAAATATGATATAAATATCACAACAATAATCGAGGTGCTGCATAGTGCAATTAAATCGTGATCTAGATGCTATAAAAAGCCGCCAATCCCAAACAGATCCCGCAATAACTGCATCTGTCGAAGCGATACTTTCAGATGTTAAAAAAAATGGTGATGATGCAGTACGCAAATATGCTCGTATGTTTGACGGTTTTGCGAGTGAAAATTTGCTTGTCTCTGACCGCGAAATATATGAAGCCGTACAAAGAACCGACGAAAATATTAAAAGAATCATAAATCGCGCAATAGACCAGATAAGAGATTTTCATCATAATCAAATAGAAAGTTCATGGAGTACCTACAAAGACAACGGTGTAATGATGGGCCAAATTGTAAGGCCGCTTTCACGTGTTGCACTTTATGTACCTGGAGGAATAGCGTCATATCCGTCTTCTGTACTCATGAATAGCATCCCAGCCAAACTTGCCGGAGTCAAAGATATTGCTATTTTTACACCAGTAAAGGCAGACGGTATGGTATCAGACATTATATTAACGGCAGCACATTTTTGCGGTATCAACAAAATATACAAAATTGGTGGCGTTCATGCCATTGCAGCAGCTGCATACGGCACCAAGTCAATACCAAAGGCTGATAAAATAGTTGGCCCCGGCAATATTTATGTGGCAACGGCAAAAAAGTTAGTTTACGGTGAAGTCGATATAGACATGATTGCCGGCCCTTCTGAAATATTAATAATTGCCGATAAGACCGCCAACCCCAAATATATAGCAGCAGACATGATGAGCCAAGCAGAGCATGACCCACTAGCAAGCGCAATCTTGATAACAACATGTGAAAACATAATAGCTGAAACAGAAATAGAAATAGAACGCCAAGTTGCACATTTAAGCCGTAAAGACATCATTTTACAATCACTAAAAAATTATGGGGCTGCAATCCATGTAAGCTCTTTGGAAGAAGCCATCGCAATTTCAAATGAAATCGCTCCAGAACACTTAGAGATCTTAACCGTAGACCCTATATCCAAACTACCATTTATACAAAATGCTGGCTCTATATTTTTGGGGCATCACACTCCAGAACCACTTGGTGACTATATGTCCGGGTCAAACCATGTATTGCCCACTGGAGGCACGGCTAAATTTTACTCACCACTTGGGGTGTATGATTTTGTAAAATATAGTTCGTATAGTTATTACCCCAAGTCAGTTTTTGACGAGATAAAAGACGATGTTACTGTATTTGCCAATGCCGAAGGTTTGGATGCACATGCCAACGCCGTTAACATAAGATCGGAGGATTAATGTGATTAATAAAGACTTTCCTATACTTGAGTTTGATCAAGACAGAAATGCTTTTATTCGCCCAGAGCGGTTACTTGAACCGCTAGATATTTCTCAAAGAGCTGTGCTATGTTTTTTTTCTGATGCAATCGAAAAAATACTAGAAGAATTTCCGCACAAAATTGTGACTCATTTAAAAGGCGAAGGTCTTGTACTTCCTGTTTACGAGCTTGATTACAAAGGACAAAAAATAGTATTGGTACAATCTATTGTAGGTGCGCCTTGGGCTGCAGGACATATAGAAGAGCTTACTGCTCGCGGGTGCCGTAAGTTTATGGCTTGTGGTGGCTGCGGCGTATTGCAAGAAGATATAGCAGTTGGACATTTGATAATACCAGTTTCTGCTGTACGAGATGAAGGGACATCGTATCATTATGCTCCCCCATCCCGTGAAATACACATGAATGAACGGGTGGTAAAAGCAATCGAAGCTACATTAACAGCACAAAATGCCCCATATATAAAAGCCAAAACCTGGACAACAGACGCCTTTTTTAGAGAAACCCCAGGTAAAATCAATCTTCGCAAACAAGAAGGCTGCGTTGCTGTAGACATGGAAGCTAGTGCTTTTATTGCTGTAGCTGCATACAACAATGTAGATTTTGGTCAAATATTTTATGCAGGGGATAGCTTGGCTGGCGAGGCATGGGATAGCAGACAGTGGCAAAAAAGAGGAAATATACGGGAAGCAGTGCTAAAGTTGGCTATTGATGCATGTATTAACTTATAGATATGTTTTTTTCGGATAAATTATTAAGTAGTAAAGCAAAAGCTTTACAACCATATGTTGCTGGCTTGCAACCCCAAGATTGTGGTTGGGTAAAATTAAATACAAACGAAAACCCCTACCCTCCTTCACCAAAAGTGCTGGATGCTATAAAGAATATTAATATATCTAAGCTGTGCTTATACCCCGATGGTGACAGTTTTGCACTCAAAAAAGCTATCGCCGACGACGTAGACCTTGCACCAGAAAATATCTTTTGCGGCAACGGTTCTGATGAAGTGCTTGCACTGGCTTTCCAAGCATTTTTTTCTGGCAAAACCAATATCCATACCCCCGATATATCTTATGGATTTTATCCAGTTTGGGGGAATATGTATGATGCAAAACTTATCTTTCATCCGGTCACTAGCAATTTTGCCATTAATCCAGATGACTATGTTGATGCTAAAGGCGTAATACTTGCAAATCCCAATGCGCCAACGAGCCTAGCGTTAGAGCTTGACCAGATAGAACAAATACTTTTACGAAGTCTAAATGGCGTTGTTTTGGTTGATGAAGCATATATAGATTTTGCCAATGTAAAAAGTGCGGTTGCATTACTAAAAAAATACGAAAACCTGTTGCTTGTCCGCACGTTTTCAAAATCACATTCTCTTGCAGGGATGCGCGTCGGATATGCAATCGGGCATCCTTTCTTAATTAACGCGTTAAAACTTGTCCGAGATTCATTCAACTCATACCCTCTGGACACACTGGCACAAACTATAGCTATTGCTGCGATAAAAGACAGGGGGTATCTATTAAAAACATGTTCGCAGGTAATAGAAACTAGAGATAAAATTATACTCCGCTTACATGAACTTGGTTATCATGTACTACCTTCTCAGACCAATTTCATACTAATCAAAACCCAAAGTGCCAAAGAACTATATGATTATTTGCTCAAAAACAAAGTCCTAACAAGGTATTGGGACAAACCGCGTCTATCAAACTATCTACGGGTATCAATAGGCACAAACGAAGATATGGAGGTGTTTTATAAATGCGTTCGGGAGTTTACAACCGCAAAACAAACGAAACTGAAATCAAAACAACTGTAAATCTAGATATCCAAGAAGCATGCAAAATAAATACTGGCATAGGCTTTTTTGACCATATGCTAGAGCTTTTTGCTTTTAGAGCCGGGATTTTTGTAGAAATAGAAGCAAAAGGTGATTTGCATATAGACAATCATCACACAGTAGAAGACGTTGGGATTTGTTTAGGCAAAGCAGTGTCAGAGGCATTGGGTGATAGGATTGGAATTGCCAGGTATGGCAGTACCTGGATCCCGATGGATGAAGCACTTGTTCATGTGGTCTTGGATATCTCTGGTCGAGGACAACTCGTTTACAACGCTGCTCTGCCATCTCATGCAATAAACAACTTCGAAACAGAGTTGGTAGAGGAATTTTTTCGTGCCTTTGCTCACAATGCTGGCATCACATTACATGTCAACATGACCTATGGTCGCAACACACATCATATAATAGAAGCTATGTTTAAAGCACTTGGTGGTGTTCTAGCTCAGGCTATAACTATTTCTTCATTCTCAGTTGCTTCGACCAAGGGGGTTTTATAATGCTTATTATCCCTGCCATCGATTTGTGCGATGGTCAAGCCGTAAGGTTGCAACAAGGTGATTACGAAAAAAAAACAATTTACAGCCAAGATCCCGCAGCAGTAGCAAAAGAGTTTGAAGCAATGGGTGCCAAATATCTGCATGTGGTAGATCTTGATGGCGCAAAAGCTGGAAGCACCGCAAATTTGGATACAATTAAGAAGATACGCCAGGAAATCCATATCCCCATGCAGCTAGGCGGCGGTATACGGAGTGCCGCTACAGTTGATATGTATCTAAAAATGGGTGTAGACCGTGTAATTTTGGGTACTGTAGCGGTAGACAACCAGTTATTCGTGTCAGACATGATACAAAAACATGGTAGTAACCGGATTGTAGTAGGTGTTGATGTACGCCTTGGCTATGTATCTACGGCAGGATGGCTAGAAGATAGTAAAATCGAATACCTGGATTTTATTGATAATCTAAAAAACTACGGAGTAGAATACCTGGTCGTAACAGATATTTCTCGAGACGGTATGCTAACATCGCCAAATTGGGACATGTATGAATCCATTAGTGGCATAAATATTATAGTATCCGGTGGCGTCGCAAACGAAGATCATATAAAAAAAGCGCACAAATATTATGGAATAATTGTAGGCAAAGCCCATTACGAAAAAAAGGTGGACATAAAAAAATGCATCCAAAAATATCAGGCTTGATCCCCGCTATAGTCCAGGACTACTTTACAGGTCGTGTTCTAATGCTTGCCTACGTAAACCAAGAAAGTTATGAAATCATGCAAAAAAAAGGTGAGACCTGTTTCTACTCTCGCTCTAGACAAGAACTTTGGCATAAAGGTGCGACATCCGGCAATGTACAAAAAATTAAACATATGGCTTTTGATTGCGACAATGACACCCTACTTATCCAAGTAGAGCAAACCGGATCAGGAGCATGCCATCAAGGTAGTTATAGCTGTTTTGGAGAAGAAACTGGACTCTTTAACGCAGTAGAGCATGATTATAACGTAATCAAAGATCGTAGCGAGAATCCTAAATCAGGTTCGTATACAAATTATTTATTAGATACAGGTATCGACAAGATTTGCAAAAAGATTGGCGAAGAATCAGCAGAAACAATAATTGCAGCCAAAAATGCAAACCCAAAAGAACTTACATCAGAAATTGCCGACTTGATTTATCACATATTGGTCTTGATGTATGTAAATGGGGTAAAACTAATTGATATCTATTCCGAAATGGATAATCGCACAAAGAACGACGAATAAAAATCACACAAAAATACGGAGGCTTATAATGAAACTGGTAAAAAAAATCATAGGAATTGCACTATTATTAACACTAACATTATCGGCATTTACACTATTTGCATCATCAGCACCCCAGGTAACTGTTACCCTTGATGGCGAGCTCATTGTATTCGATGGTCAAGGCCCGATTATTACTGGCAACAGGACTTTAGTCCCTGTAAGGGGCGTCTTTGAAGCACTTGGGTTTTATCCCACATTCGATGATGCAACGCGTCAAGCCACACTTACACGTGATGACTTTGTTGTTATCATAACTATAGATAGTGAGTATTTCACAACCAATGGCGAAACATTTACTCTTGATGTGCCTGCAAGAATAGTCATGGGTAGGACTTTGCTACCTCTTAGAGCTGTACTTGAAAGTGTGGGTTACGACAATATGGATTTCGACCCCATCACAAGGGTTGTAAGCATCTATACAACACCACTAAGTCAAAGCTCCCCAACTCCATCTCCTACTCCATCACCGCCGTCTTCAATGTCACGAGAAGATATTGGTATAAGCATTACACTTTTAGAATATGAAGACGATCCTCTTTTAGCCGAACTTGACTTTATGCATATCGCTAGTCATGGATCCAATATAGGTGACACCCTTTTGATACGCGCTTTGGTTCCTATAAGTGAAGTAAAAATTGTGTATATAGAACCAGGATTTACAGATCCAGATACTGCCTATTTTGTTTCTAGCGATACCATAAATGTAGCCGAAAATGTCTTGCCATCTGAAGGCATCATAATAAAAGATTATATGGGACTAGGCTCTTTTCCTTGGAGTGCAATTTCATTTTTGGATGAAAACGGCGATAAATGGTACTTTGCCATTTCTCAAAATAATGCCGACCAACTAATATATCCATATCTGCTTATACACTTGGTACGATGCCAAGTAAATGAAGATCGGCTTTTGTATGCAGTAACGTTTTAACGATTACACATCCCATTATTTATGATATAAACACATGCCCCTTCAAATCCGCGCCAAAGCGACACAGATTTGAAGGGGCATGTGTTTATATCATCATTGCTTGCCTTATAGCAAACCGCGCGACACTTCATTGTCTTGCGGCAAAAATCCTCGCTTCATCAGGTCGGTTTTGGAAGGCGACAAATATAACATTTCCCCCTTTAAACAGTCCCGTCCGAGCCGAAAATCGCGAACGCTTCAACGCGTTTTCGGCTCTGATGGGACTGTTTAAAGGTGAATTGTTATAATTACATATTTCACACGTATTTTAACTTTGCATTAGCAAAGTTTTTTGACCGTATTGGTTATGGTATAATTGCACTGATGTCAATTATTGTTAATAATAATTACGAGAGGATGAATTAACATGGACGTTTGGATTAAAAATGACCTCTACTTAAACGAACATTTAGCCGAAGAAGATAATGTTCTGAAGAATGTATTAGCAACCAGCAGAGAAAACAATCTGCCCGAATGGGAAGTTTCCACAACACAAGGAAAATTTTTGTACTTATTAGCCAAGATGAAGAACGCCAAGCGTGTACTTGAAATTGGTACTTTGGGCGGTTATAGCACAATCTGGTTGGCAAGAGCTGTCCCTGATGATGGCATGGTGATAAGTTTAGAATACGACGAACTATATGCCGATGTATCCCGCAAAAATATTGAATATGCAAACTTGACTCACAAAGTAAAAATTATTCAAGGTGCTGCTCTCGATTTAATAAATAAAATGATCGCAAATAACGAAGAACCCTTTGACATGATTTTTATAGATGCTGATAAGCCAAACAACCCCAAATATTTGGAGCTATCTTTAAAATTGTCAAAATCGGGAACCGTCATTTTTGGGGATAATGTAATCCGTGATGGTCAGCTGTGCAATGCGTCAAGCACCGACGAAAAAGTTATAGGCGTAAGACAGTTTGTCGAAAATATGGGAATGTCGGATAAATTAGAATCAAGTGCATTGCAGACAGTTGGAATTAAAGGCTACGATGGATTTACAATCAGCGTGGTAAAGTAGTGGCTTCTGGCAATTGTATCAAAGGTAAACGTCAATACAAGGGTAATGACTGCGACTATGATATAAGGACGTTATTATTGAGGTGCAGAATGGCACAGAAAATTTATGTTGGAAGAGAGAAGTGTGAAACATCCGCGTAGTGGATTTTCCTGCCAATCGATTTGTGACGCCGACGAAGGAGGCATGAGATAATTAATGAAAGTTATTAAGAATATGGTCGATGAAAGATTTGAACTTGCGGCATTGATATTCAGACTTGCGGGACATTATGAATATAATTTTACTAGGAATGATTATCAAAATGAGGTAGTGGAAACATTCGAAAAATTTGTTAATCATGAGGTCGTAGAATATGCAAAAGATCTTTTTGGGTACAGCGATGTATTTCTTTTTTCTGTTTGTATTGAAAAGAAAGATGACAAATTTATTTTTACCGAGGAAACTATTCCGTTTATTTCTTGGGGCGAAAAAAAAGTAAAAAACTTCATAACTCTACTTAACGATTTTTACGTCGACATAAACTACGTAGAATTTTACAATTCACACCAATCATATTTTGAAGAAGTTACAAAAAAATTTGTAGATGATGGATATGGCGCAATCAACTTTGAATGGTTTGGAAAATATGTTGACCCATCTAATTTACGTTGCATATTTTCACCGTCAATTGAACCATGTAATTACGCCGCAGTTGTAAATGATACAATTTTTTATTGTTTAGTAAGTGGCGATGGCAGTGCTCTTGTTCACGAATATTGTCACAGTTTTGCCACTCCACTTGCACATAAGTGGTACAAACAAAACCCTGAATTTGCAAACTGGTGTGACGATTCAGTAAACATGGAAAAAATGGAGTTCTATGGTGACGGCAGGACTATGGCTGGCGAATATGTGACAAGAGCGTATGACATCCTGTACAAAGTTCAACATGGCGGGATTTTAGAAGAAGCTCTTGCACAAGAGCGAAATCATCAATTTGTAAATAGCTTTCCACATATCGAGAAAGTATACAATATGATTTTAGAGTTAGAAAAATAGCAAGGGTATTATTGTATCAAAGCTAACGTCAATATGGGATAATGACTTCAACGTGAATATAAT
>Ga0123355_10020493_pt1 | contig 10562 bp, 9 predicted proteins | sample TergutEmb28metaG_3_FD_89872 | JGI IMG/M metagenome (GOLD analysis project Ga0123355, IMG submission 89872) | Embiratermes neotenicus P1 segment gut microbial communities from Petit-Saut dam, French Guiana - Emb289 P1 | ecosystem: Host-associated > Arthropoda: Insects > Digestive system > Gut ... | reverse complement strand
GAGAAATTCGTGAATCTGAACGAATGTTTTATCAAAAGGTAACAGATATTTATGCGACTGCTATTGATTATGATAAAACTGCTAAGACCACAAGAGAATTCTTCAAAATTGTCCAAAATAAGTTGCACTATGCGGTGCATCGTCATACAGCAGCAGAAATAATTGTAAATCGTGCCGATGCAAGCAGAGCAAATATGGGTTTGACTACTTGGAAAGAAGCGCCTGATGGCAAAATACAGAAATTTGATGTTTCGATTGCGAAGAATTACTTAAATGAAAAGGAAATTGATTTTCTAAATCGCTTGGTTTCACTTTATTTAGATTTTGCTGAAATTCAAGCAGAAAATCAGATTCCTATGACGATGGAAGATTGGAAAAAAAGATTGGATAGTTTTATTGAGTTTAATGGAAGAGAGTTGCTGATGGGGGCTGGTAAAATTTCAGCTGTACAAGCGAAGTTGCATGCAGAGACACAATTTGAGCAATATCGAATCGTGCAAGATAGGTTGTTCGAAAGCGATTTTGATTTGTTTCTTGAAAGTGAAGAAATTTAGTTTTAGATCACTGAGAAAACCAACGAAAACAATTAAAAACTTAAAAGCAGGTGAACAAAATGTCTTTTACCGAAAATGATTATGAACAAGCGGTACTCGAATTTTTCCGTATAAACCTAGGCTACACAGAAGCCTACGGTCCAGACATAGATCGTGATTATCGTGAGCCGTTGTATGAATCAGAATTATTTCCAGCTTTGGAGAAAATTAACCCTCATATCCCTAATGGCGTATTAGCTGAGGTTGTTAATAAGCTACGTGATATCGAAGGCAGCACAGTAATTTTGCGTAATGAGGCTTTTATGAGCTATCTTCAGAATGGGATGACAATAACATATACAGATAAAGTTACAAAAGAGGAAGCAGCAGGTCATGTCCAATTCGTCGATTATGACAACCCAGATAACAACAGCTTCGTTATCGCCAATCAATGGACAGTAGTTGAAAATGACACAAAACGTCCCGATTTAATCGTATTTTTAAATGGTCTCCCCATCATTATTATAGAACTAAAAAGTCCATCACGCGAAGAAACAAATGCTTCTGAAGGCTATCTACAACTTCGTAATTACATGCAAGACATCCCAACCTTATTTACCTACAATGCGTTTCTAGTCATGAGTGATTTAACAACAAGCAAAGCTGGAACAATCACAGCTGGCGAGGATCGTTTTATGGAATGGAAGACGAAGGACGGAAGTTATGAAAATACGCAATTCGCTCAATTTGACACCTTTTTCGAAGGTATGTTTAATAAAGAACGGCTACTAAACATCATCAAAAATTTTATTTGTTTTTCAGGCGATGCGAAAATTTTAGCTGGATACCATCAGTATTTTGCTGTCAAAAAAGCTGTTGCAACAGCTGAACATGCAAGTGGATCTAGTACTGGTAAGGGTGGGGTTATTTGGCATACACAAGGCAGTGGAAAGTCCTTATCAATGGTATTTTATGCTAACTTGATTCGAGAAGTTATGGAATTACCAACAATCGTTGTTTTGACTGATCGCAACGATTTAGACAACCAGCTATATAGTCAATTTGCGAAATGTGCGAGGTTTTTAAGACAAGAACCACTTCAGGCTGATAGCAGAAAGCATTTGAAAGAATTGCTTGCTGGTCGGCAGGCTAGCGGCATTATTTTTACAACCATGCAGAAATTTGAAGAATCTGAAGAACCATTGTCTGAGCGACGAAATATTGTTGTCATGGCTGATGAAGCCCATCGTTCGCAGTATGGTTTAGATGAAAAGGTTGATCCTAAAACGGGAGAAATTAAGGTGGGTGTAGCGCGAATCATTCGTAATAGTTTACCGAATGCCACTTATATTGGGTTTACAGGGACACCGATTTCAAGTAAAGATAAATCGACGATTGAGGTGTTTGGAGATTATATTGATGTGTACGATATGACACAAGCAGTTGAAGATGGGGCAACACGTCCTGTTTATTATGAGAGTCGGGTATTACATTTAAAATTATCTGAGACTGTGCTTGAACACATTGATGAGGAATACGAGAGGCTGGCAAATGTTGCTGAGGAGCATGCAATTGAGAAAAGCAAGCAGGAGTTGAGTAGGTTAGACAGCATTTTAGGGGCTGAGGAAACGATTGATACGTTGGTTCAAGATATCTTGACGCATTATGAGGATAATCGTGCTTATGAGCTAACAGGTAAAGCAATGATTGTCGCTTATTCACGTCCAATTGCCATGAAGATTTATGACAAGATTTTACACCTGCGACCAACTTGGACTGAGAAAATTGGAGTTGTGATGACATCTAGTAATCAAGATCCTGAAGAATGGAAGAAGGTTGTTGGTAGTAAACGTGATAAAGAAGAGAAGGCAAGGCGCTTTAAAGACAATGATAGCCCGATGAAAATTGCGATTGTCGTAGATATGTGGTTAACTGGTTTTGATGTCCCATCCCTTGCAACCATGTATGTTTATAAACCAATGAAAGGTCATAATTTAATGCAGGCTATTGCTCGTGTTAATCGTGTTTATGATGATAAGGAAGGGGGGCTTGTTGTTGATTATGTTGGTATTGCTGGTGCATTGAAAGAAGCGATGCATGAGTATACAGGACGAGATGAGAAAAATTTTGGTGATACTGATATTGCCAAGGTTGCTTTGCCGAAGTTTTTGGAGAAGTTAGAAGTATGTCGTGATATTTTCCATGGCTTTGACTACACAGCCTTTTTAGATAAGACTTCGACGAATTTAACACGTGCTCAGACAATTAGTGGCGGTGTCAACTTCTTATCTGGTATTGATAAAGAAGAACAAAAAGAAAACTTTATGAAAGAATCTAAGTTATTACGTAATGCTTTGCAGCTTAGTCGTTCGCTAGTTAACGAAGTAGATCGTTTTGAAGCTGCTTATTTTGAAGCAATTCGAACCATGCTAACGCGTATTGTGAGTACGAGCAAACCATTGTCGCTTTCAGAAATTAATGAGCAGATTAATGAATTGTTAAAAGCTAGTATCAAAAGTGAAGGGGTTATCAATTTATTTTCTAATGTTGAAAGTGGCATTTCTTTATTTGATCCGGAATTTTTAGAAGAGATTGCTAAAATGAAAGAGAAGAATTTAGCGCTTGAATTGCTGAAAAAGTTGATTAAAGAACAAGTGTCGGCTTATCAAAAAACGAATTTAGTAAAGAGTGAGAAATTTTCTGATATGTTAAATCGTGCAATGAACGCTTATCTGAATGGGAATATTTCTAATGAAGAGGTGATTAGTGAATTGATGATGATGGCGAAGGAATTAAAGAATGCAAGTGGAGAGGCTAATGAATTGGGTTTGAATGATGAAGAGCTTGCCTTTTATGATGCATTGACTAAGCCGGAAGCTGTAAAAGATTTTTACAAGAATGAGCAACTTGTGGAAATGACCCATGAGTTGACAGCATTGCTGCGCAAGAGTCGAACTATTGACTGGCAGAAGAAAGAGTCAGCGCGCGCGAATATGAGACGCATGGTGAAAAGATTATTACGCAAGTTTAGATATCCACCAGATGGATTAGAAGCTGCAATCTCAACTGTTATTAGGCAATGTGAGATGTGGGCAGATTATTCCAATTAATTGAAACTGGAACAAAATTAAAGATGAGTGTGCAAAATGTATAAGAATAATACAAAAACTGCAAGAACTAAATTGAAGGTTGTTTGGATTCTTTAGGGTGTTATTGATATTCCAAATGTGTACTTTGCTCGATGTGGCAGCTGTTTTGGTAGCTTAGGAAAAAGCCAAAATTTGAAAAAGATTCAATTTTACTTTGAGGTGAATTTGCAAAAAAAAATTGCAGAATAGTAGTTTATAAATTCATCAAAATATGATAGAATATAGGAGTAGAGCTTTAAGGATAATTCATAATGCTCTCTCGAAGCCAAAACGTATTGAAAAAAAAAGAAAGAGGGATTAAGATGAAAATAGGAGATAAGTATCGCCATCACAGGGGTTTTACAGTTGAGATTTTGGACTTTGTCACATTCATCAACACAGAAAGTACACTAGTGATTTATACTGTTATTGAAAGACCAGAGGAAGGAAAGTATGCAAGGTATTTACATTCGTTTTATGAGCCTAGGTTTATCAAAATTGAAGATTCAGATGTTGATTAATTGTGAGTGATGTGATCGTGATGACTCCAGGATCTGGGTTTGGTAGTTGAGGATGAAGTCAAGAACAATAAAAAATGATGTCTGTGTTTAAATTTCTAATGCGACATCGTTTTATTTTGAGAAATGTTTAACGACAATGGCGACTAGAGTGAAATATGCTATCGTATAGTTCTTTTTCGCCTTCGGTTGGGTGTAGTGACATCAGTGAGTTTATATTTTTTCAACGGTTGAAATCACAGGGTTTTTTAGAGTGAATTCTATTATAAAAAGTAATATCAAGTATGAGAGTTAGGTGAAATAATGGCTATTCAAAAAGTTGTTACAAAAAACGCAACGTATCAGAAGTTTGAAGTATTGCTTACAAATAGAAACAAAAGACACAGGTATAATGAGTTTATGATCGAAGGTGTTAGAAACATAAATGAGGCGATTAAGAATAATTGGCAAGTCAACTCATTTATATATTCTCAAGGGAAGAGGTTGTCTGATTGGACTTCTGATCTGCTGCATCATGTTAAAACAAAAGTAAATTATGAATTAATTGGCAACTTGATGAGTGAGCTAAGTGGCAAAGAAGATACATCAGAATTACTTGCAATCGTAAATATGAAAGATCACACAGAAAATGAAGTTGAAATGTCTGAAAATCCAATTATTGCATTGTTTGATCGACCATCAAATAAAGGGAATTTAGGAACATTATTGCGTTCATGCGATGCTTTTGGTGTAGAAAAATTAGTTGTTACTGGTCATTGCGTTGATATTTATGATCCTGATGTAATCAGTGCATCTATGGGATCATTTTTTAAGCTGCCGTTCATTAGATTATCGGATAAAATCGCGATTGATAGCTACTTGTCCAACTTGAAATTGAGGTATCCGCTGTTGAAAATAATTGGGACAACGGTTGATAAAGAAGTACCTATTTATGAAATTGATATGACAAAGCCTGTTTTGTTTTTAATTGGAAATGAAACAACCGGTTTGAATCGGCATTATTGTGAAATTAGTGATGTAATGACGACGATTCCAATGAGTGAAAAGTCCTCAGCTTCGTCGTTTAATGTTAGTTGTGCTGCGACGGTGATGTTTTATGAAGCGAATCGACAGCGTGATGGTTTTTGAAATTAAAAGATGTCAAAATCCAAGTGGATAATGACAGTCTAATCATCTTACTTTAAGCTAGTTAGGCTGGCTTTTTTTGAGTAATCAACTACAATAAATCACAACAGCATCTCTCAGGAATGTTGCACAACCAACAGCAATCTTATCATAATAAGCTGTAAATCGGGGATCGTCTACATACATCTGTGCTACGCCAATATGGGCTTCTTTGGTGTAGCTATCCCAAAAATAGCATAACCATTTTTTATGTAATTCACAAGCTTTTTGTGCTAACTCACTTGCTGGATCACCTTGTTCAAAAGCAGCTTTTAATCCTTCATTGAGCTTAGCAGATAACGCCTCAACTTCGGTATACTGCTCCTTTGTCATGCCTTTAACCTTTGTATTGGCAGCATCAACAATATCGTCGCTGTATTTCTTTCTAATTTCCTCCCCATATTTTGCTTCGTTGTCATTTATTAGCTGTTGGGTGAAGCCTTTAAATTTTTCTTTATCAGTCATTTTGATTTCTCCTTTCGTTGATAACAGTGTTTTTTGTACGTTGGTAATCAACACGTCTAGTTGATTACGCTTAGCAAGTAGAGCGGATAAATGGGCGTGAAGGGCATCGGTAACGTCGAAATCTTCACTGGATATGATGTGTTTGATTTCTTCGAGGGGTAATCCGAGCTCGCGATAAAAAAGGATGTGCTGTAGTTTATCAATTTCTTTTTGTCCGTAGATTCGATAGCCATTAGAACTTGAGCGACTGGGTGATAGAAGACCAAGTTCATCGTAATAGCGCAATGTCCGAGTGCTAATGCTTGCCAGTTTTGCTAGCTTATTTATTGTGTATTCCATTTTTTCTCTACCTCCTATGAATAGTATATACTATTACGTAACGTTAATGTCAATCAAAAATTTTATTTTTTTTTGGAGATACAATTATCAGCCCATATTGTTTATGCTCATCGGATTTTTAGTTAGTTTAACGTCGGTATTTTCCGTTCAAAGGGTCGTAGTGAATGGTTTGGAATCGTGTTGAAATTAAAAACTAGATAAGTATGTACTTATCTAGTGGGCGATTAATACAAATAACTGTAAGGGTTAGTATCAGATCTTTCAGCGGCTTCTGCCATCTCTCTTGTTTGATGAATCGTTCCGTGTGGATGCTCTGGTGGTGCGTAGATTGAGTATAATTTGAGTGGCTTGTTTCCTGTGTTGAGTACATTATGCCATGTGCCAGCGGGGATGAAAATTGCAGAATCGTCATATGCAGGCTGGCTGAAATATAGATGATCTTTTTGATCTCCCATTTGAGCTAATCCCTGCCCTTCTTCAATACGTAAAAATTGATCATGGTCGTGGTGAATTTCAAGTCCGATCTCCCCGCCCACAGGAATCGTCATTAATGTTAGTTGAAGATTTTTCCCAGTCCAGAGTGCTGTGCGATACGTTTCATTGCTTAGTGTTGCTTTATTAATATCTACAACGAATGGTCTTTGGCCATGATCCATACTGGTTCTATAATATTGAGACATTTAAAGTCCCTCCCTATTCTATAAGCTGCTAAAATTATATGTTATTCATGCAAATAATATTCTAATAGGTTATGAATTAAGTTTTTTCAACATCTTGAACCGGGTCTCTTTTTGGGGTAAAATGGTGAGAGATACTAAAAAGCTAAAGCAGCGAAGATGATGAGATGTTGGAGAAATATTTGATCGTTTTATGGAGGTGTTCACTTCTTAAAAGTTTAAACTAATTAATACTCACAAATGTCTTCTCCTGGTAAAATCTCAGCATGAACGTACATTTGATACTTCTCAAAATCAGCATCTTTTAATTCCACCTTAAGCAATGTTCCTGTCTCAACATAAGAAAGTTCCAGGATAGTCGCATTCTCTTTAAGATAAGAAATAATCTGCCCTTGATCAAAAGGAATGATCAGCTGACATTTTCTATAATCTGAGAACAATTGCTTTGTTAAAAGCTGAACCAACAGTTGCAGACCGATTTCTTTTTTAGCCGACATCCTAACTGAGGATTCACCTTCAGATACTGGTGCATCTGAAATCAAATCAATTTTGTTATACACATAAATCTGCGGAATATGGTCGGCATTAATATATTTTAATGTTTCGTTGGTCACATCAATTTGCTGCTGGTAATTAGAATTGGCACAATCTACAACATGCAGAAGTAAATCGGCTTCTCGAACTTCTTCTAATGTTGAATGGAATGCTTTTACTAAATGATGGGGTAGTTTATTGATAAATCCAACGGTGTCTGATAAAAGAATGACTTTTCCATTTTCAATTTTAATGTTCCGTACGGATGTTTCAAGTGTTGCAAATAGCATGTCTTTTTCAAATACTAATTTGTCTTCTATATACTGATATTGCTTTAGCATTGCGTTCATTAGTGTTGATTTTCCTGCATTTGTGTAGCCAACCAATGCAACAATGGGAACGCCTGATTCAGCACGCTTTTTACGCCTAACTTTCCTATTTAAGGCGATATTTTTAAGTTCCTTTTCGAGTTCTGAAATCTTAATTTCAATTTTACGACGATCAAGCTCTAGTTTTGTTTCACCAGAACCTCTATTTCTAGTCCCCGTGCCGCCACGCTGTCGATTGAAAGTTTGCGTTGTATTTCTAATTCTTGGCAATGCATACCGAAGCTTTGCTATTTCTACTTGTATTTTAGCTTCCCTTGTTTGTGCTCTACTAGAGAAGATTTCTAAAATTAAGCGTGTCCGATCTAGAATTTCAATATCTAAATGTTTTGCTAAATTTTTTAGCTGGGAAGGCGTTAGTTCATCTTCAAAAATTAAGACATCAATCTCATCACGATCAATTTGATCTAGAATTTCAGCTAATTTTCCCGTGCCGATGTAATGTGCTGTATTTATACGTTTTAAATTTTGTATAACCTCTGCAACTGGCTCAATATTACAAGCTAAAGCTAAGTTTTTTAATTCGAGGATTGACTCATAGAAATGTGGATCTTGATTGATATTCACACCAACCACGAGTGCTCTTTCTCTTTCTGCTGTCATGCTAATCAACTCCTGAAGTGTTGTATAAATGTCGCCATAAAAAAATGACGTGTAAACAATGTTCACTCATCGTTTAATCGCGTCATTAAAGGGATATTAAAAGAGGTAAATGGGTAGCTTGAAAATCGCTGTAATTTTAATATAGACCTTAACTCACAAATGAATCGAAAAAGTGGACATTGTTTTCTTAAATGTTGGAAATAAAACGCACTAAAAAATTGTTCTGTAGTGACGTTTATTACATCCGCTTCTAGTTAGTATTACTAAAAACGATTATCTTATAAGAAACTAATCCACACGATTTTCTTCACCTGCCCGTTATTAAGATAGTTATATGATAGCAGAATTTAATCAAATAATCAAGGGATAATTTTTTATTACAGTAAATGGTTATTGCCATTTAACGCTTTAAATACGCTACAAAAAGAGAATGCAAGTATCAACGATACCTTCGATAACTTAATCGATCGTTTCTATTGCGTTAAATGTCGAAATTGTTTATAATTTAGGGAGTTACAAAGAAAAGCAGTGAATCTGCAAGGAGTATAGATTGGATTAGTATGAATCAGGTGATTTGGAATTGAAGGTATTTCTCAAGGATCATAACTGGGATGCTTATCGAAATAATCGAATTGGTTTTGTTTATCTACATAAAAGTTGAGAAACTTTTGAGATTTATGTGGCATAATATTCATATACCTTAGTTAGAAAGTTGGTGGAATAAATGAGTCATAAAATTTTAATTGTTGATGACGAAAAGGGTATTGTTACTATGCTTAAAAATTATTTTGAAACACAGGGATATCAAGTGTACTGTGCGTACAATGGTACAGATGCACTTAAAAAGATTTCTTGTCATCCAGAGATTATCCTTCTTGATATCAATATGCCAGAAATGGATGGTTTAACTTTATGTCACCATATCCGCGAACATATCTCATGCCCGATTCTATTTTTAACTGCTCGTATTGACCTTCAGGATAAGATTAAAGGTTTTGATGTTGGTGCGGATGATTACATTGTAAAACCTTTTGACCTTGATGAATTAAGTGCAAGAGTTGGGGCGCATTTACGACGTGAGAATCGCAAGCTAGATCAGACCATTTTGCGTTTCTTTGATGAGATGGTTATTGACTATAGCAAACGAGAAATTTATATCGGAGAATCTGCGGTAACGTTATCAAAAAAAGAGTTTGATATTGTAGAATTACTCTCTGTGAATGCTGGGCAGGTTTTTGATCGTGAACGCATTTATGATGTAATCTGGGGATTAGAAGGTGATGGCAGTAGTGATACCATTATGGAACATGTTCGAAAGATAAGAGCGAAGTTTGCTCGCTTTGGGGTTCATAACTATATTGAAACAGTCTGGGGGGTGGGTTATAAATGGAATGGTTAAAACCGCTTAAGCGATTTCAGAAAACAAGTTTGAGAAAATCCTTGTTTATCATTATCATTACATCTATTTTTTTTGGATTGATCAGTTATGGTCTGGTTGCGTCTATCATCAATCATTTTTTGTTGCGCCCTGCTGATTTGAGTATTTGCGATACATCATTTGACTTCCTTATTTGGTTAATTCCTTTCACGATTGCAATGAGTGTGCCATTTGCTGCGGTGACTATTTTTTACAAGTTGAAACTTAGAGTACCACTCTCTCAACTAAGTATAGGCGTGGAGCGAATCATGAACAATGATTTGGATTTTTCCATTCAAGTTAGTTCCAAAGATGAGTTAGGAAGACTATGTGAATCGTTTGAATCCATGCGCGTTGAATTATTAAAAAGCAATCAGGCATTGTGGCAACAAATGGAGGAACGCAAGCGTCTTAATGCAGCATTTGCCCATGATTTGCGAAATCCTGTTACAGTTTTAAAAGGTTCTGCTGCTTTACTGGAAAAAGGGCTTGAACAAGATTATTTGACTTTAGAAAGTGCCAAAGAAAGCATTTCTTTAATTACCCAGTATTCAACTCGAATTGAAAACTATATTGGGGCAATGACAAGCGTACAGAAGTTAGAGCAACTGGCACTTGTGCCAAGAGAAATTGACTGGTTTAAATTGGCAAAGGATTTGGAGGGCAGCTTGTCTATTTTAACGCACTTTCTTTTGTAAGAAACACTAAAACCCTTGGCGCTCCAAGGGTTTTAGTGTGATCAGTAAGTTCACAGGTATGACTACTTTAAAGACACCCCAAGTAGATTTAACATATTAG
>Ga0123355_10020492_pt1 | contig 10562 bp, 10 predicted proteins | sample TergutEmb28metaG_3_FD_89872 | JGI IMG/M metagenome (GOLD analysis project Ga0123355, IMG submission 89872) | Embiratermes neotenicus P1 segment gut microbial communities from Petit-Saut dam, French Guiana - Emb289 P1 | ecosystem: Host-associated > Arthropoda: Insects > Digestive system > Gut ... | reverse complement strand
TACCACCCCAACCAGCCACACCGAAACTCCAACACACATCGAAACAAGAACACACGACCAATGTGGTGATACAATAGAAAAGTCGCAGGCTCCTGATGATGGATGTATTAATGTCCGAAACACATTTAGCATAGAAGTGAAATAAAACTTAATAAATTGTGACATCAAGTTGGTCTCTTATTCTTCAACTATATTTAAATGTTTTGTGAGAAATAGGCGTGACTTATCTGGTTCTTGATTTATTTGAATTATCCTTTTTTCAGGCCCAGAGTTTGTAAAAGGTAAAGACAAAGGTAAAGTTCACCCTAGAACAGGCCACGAATGCCCAGAGGGGGAGTAGAGGTATAGCTGTACTCTTTCTTTAACCTCGGCATTAGATGGGGGTGGGTGGTCAACGCCACGCCTCGGCCACTTTAACCCCGGGAAATACCCGGTACTCATTGTATAGGAGGCTGGATGGGCCCCAGGACCGGACCAATAGGTCGAAATGAACATCTAAAATTTAAGGTTCTCGCAGCGTTGTTGATGAAGGTAAGTCTCGTCTGGGATGTAGTGCCATGTCGACAGCTAAATAGTTACCGGCGTTTCGGCGAAGCTTCCTCCAGTCTCCAGGTTAGTCCAGCTCTTCTTGGACTGCCATAAAGATGTAGGCAGTGAACTGCTCCTACACGGTGTCATATCCCAGAGGACCTGAATGGAAAGGAAATATTTTTATCCATTTTCTGAGTTGATTTCTTTTCAGTAGCCGCTTTCGAAACATGGCCTGAATGCTTCTTCACTATGCTAACGCTGATGAACACAAGGAGCAGAAGCAGGTCGCTAATATGCCTACCCCAGAACACTAGAATCTTGAGCTCCCGAGAGAGAGACAGAGTGCAGTTGGAGACTTCTCACCGTTCCTTGACCCCTTGACAAAACAAGATGGCGGTAGCACGACTGATGCTAGCACCACCTAGTGACTGACCTCTTGAACACACGCGACTTGGAGGCCTTCACCTTTTTCTATTCTCTTTTTATTTTTACCTGAAGAAATTATAGTTGCCAAGGTTGCCAAGACTATCCCATATGCTTTCGATCCTGTCTATTTCAGGTGTTATTATTCGTCGCTGTACGGAAATTGCCGTGTTAGTTTAAAAGTATGTAGGTGGTACTTGTGTATGAGAAGTTGGATTTGGATTCGTAAGAAAATGGTGTGATTTGATACGGTTTCTTGGGCAGGTGGTTGAGTGACCTGGCCAGATCTGGCAACGTGTGGTTGTCTTTTTATTTCTGTCTACTCGTACTGTGATCACAGCTTGCAACTGGCTTTCTGGTCGGCTTTAGACCCTGGGGGGGCGGGGGGGATACGAAGAGAAAAAAGAAAGACGAACCGTTACCAGCAGATCTACGTTGCCAGTGTACTCCCGTCTCCCATTCCTTCCTACTGTACAACAACTGCATCTTTCACAAATAATGATAACAGCGAGCTAAACTTAATTTCAGAAGTCTGTTTCTGACATTCACGAATTACACTGCACCAAAACAATGGCTTCTGATGCACCAATTTCGTTTCGTCGTGTAGCCTTTGGCTACCTACATCAGAACTTTTCGTTCTGTCTCCCTCTTTATTTTTTATCTTCTGTCTTGACAATTTTCGACACATTTCTACGTCCTTTTTTTTATATAAATGTCCATATATTCGTCAGTGCAACTTCGTCTCACCGTACATAATGCCACATCCGGTACCCGAACTCAGTAACGTTATCGACTGACGCAGTATCATTACATAAACTACGATTCAGTCTCACCCAGTGCTAAATAGACTTTCTTAGAGCGTCTCGAAATGCTGGTGCATGTTTGCAGCTGTGATAGACACGAAACGAGAACTGCTGCTATACTTCAAGGCGTGAAGCCGGGTGCATCCGTTCTTTTGTTACTGCTCTGTTCATGTGCTGCACAGCGGGTCGTTAACTCCACATTGCAGTCTCCCATAAGATATCGATAATCACTAAGGCTACTGTGGTGGAAATTCTCTGATCTTAAGAAACACTATAAAGTGCATTACTGCACTCTTATGAGCCCTCCACAAGACTACCGTAAGCTGGTTCAACCCGGTCACTATCTTCATATAAAACCACTTTAGTATTATCTTTTAACCTACAACCGTGTTTTCGAAATGGCTGTTTTGTTGTGACTTTTCTGTCAGAAAGTTGTATTCATTTCTCTTATCTTCCCAGCCGGCTACATGCCTAGCCGTTCTGTCCGTCTTGATATAGTGTGAGAATCATAAATTATAAGTCTGTTTATTACGCGATTTTCTCAAGCTTTTAGGCGCTTCGTAATTCAGTTGTGAAAAGCGAATGGTAGCTTCACGTCTGTCCGTCTGCTCGAATGGAACATCTCGGCTCCCGCCGGGCGGATTTTCGTATGTAGCGAATTTATGCCAAAAATTATCGACGCATGCTGATTTTGGTTAAAATCGGATAAAAGTAACAGACACTTTATGCGAAGGCCTAGGTAATATCTCAGTTTACGATATAGGTACTAGATACACGGCAGATCGAGAGAGGCTGCAGAAAGAATTGATACGATTGATTTCATTGCTTATTGCAGCACGACTTCTAGGTATTCGCTACCGTTGTTACACATAGGAGTAGAAGAGGTGAAGTTACCCTAGAACGGGCCGTGAGGGCCTAGGGTGGGAGTAGAGGTGTAGCTTACTCTTTCTTTTGCCTCGGCGCTGGATGGAAGGGAGTGATCAGCGTCACGCCCCGGCCGCTTTACCCCTGGCATTAACACACGGTATCCATTTTACAGAAGGCTGGGTGGGCTTCAGGGCCGGACTGGACTGATGCGGATAATCTGCCCCTCCCCCTACTGGAATTCGGAAACTCATTGTGTGTGTGTGTGTGTGTGTGTGTGTGTTAGGTAAAAACATGAATAGGCAGTGTTTTTTTAATTATTGACGACCTTAAAATCCAAGGACAACAGCAGTGCGAACGCTCTAAAGGTTTACGTTCTTATTATGTATACTGGACCGTGCATCATTGTGATAGTTGAAGAATAACAGACCAACTTGATGTCACAATTTAATAAGTTTTATTTCACTTCTTCTATGCTCAACATATTTCGGACATTAATGCATCCATCATCAGGAGCCTGCGACTTTTTCTATTGTATCACCACACACAACCAATGTGGTGATACAATAGAAAAGTCGCAGGCTCCTGATGATGGATGTATTAATGTCCGAAACATGTTGAGCGTACAAGAAGTGAAATAAAACTTATTAAATTGTGACATCAAGTTGGTCTCTTATTCTTCAACAGTTTACGTTCTGTTTACATTTCGTAACTTGTTCAGTTCATCTGTTATAGATACTCGAGTCTGAAGATTGTTTTAGAACTGATGCAGCAGTTTTTTTTTTTTTTTTCAACTTCGAGCTAATTAATCACGGGGTGCTGGGAAACTACAGTGATGTTGCTGGTCCTGCGGGACCCGTTGCTAATGAGACATGTAGACTGGAGGCCGTCAGATGTCATGAAATATTGTTCTGGCTTATTGTTTCGTACCGTGCGTGGACGAGAGAGTAAAGGCAAAAATATATGTCCTGCGGATGGGATACGTAGGTATGTTAGTAGATAAGAAGTTGGCAGGAAAAAAACATAGAGACCGTGTTTTGTGTCCCTCTACTCTTGTAATCACTGCTTTTGTTATAGGAGACGGATACAGTACATCGCGTAACAAATCGGAAGTGTTTTGATGCTTGCAGGCGGCCAGAAGTAGTACTGCTGGTCTGTATTGTCTTTTATTCCAGGGACATCGTGAATGTTGTACATTATCGTTAATTTTTAAATAATTGTTAATCACTTTGCAGACCCCTTGATTGTGTGTGGTCAAATGACAGTGTAAAATTTCGAGTGATTATAAAACGCTTCCGATTCTGTCAAAAAAGTACAGTTCAGGACTCAGCTTTGCGACCTCAGGCGCTGGGGATGTATACGGGAAATAGGCGGGGGGGATACGCGGATGGAACACATCTTACCGCTGCTGGGAGGTCGAATGCTTGTGGTGAGGAATATTGTTTGAAAAAAATCTGTTGCTAGAGCCGGCGTGGTGTCACAGTGGTCGCACAACACAGGTAGTATTTGGTTAAAGGTGGTTTCTACTGCTAGTGGCATGAACTTCGTCGGTTAACAGAGGAGGCGTGTTTTAAAATTCCTTCCGGAGAATCACAGCTCAGTGCCGATCTTTAAATATTTGTAGTACGTTTGTTGTGCAATAGTGGAAGTAATTGGACTTTCTTCCCGTAATGTCCTGAACAGGTTGCGTACCCACAACCGTCAAATTATACCACTGTATTAGTCTATAATGAACGTTTGCGTTGGAGTGGAGGGATTTGTTGACCTGCGCACGGTATCACACAAAATCCCCGAATCCGCGCTACCGCCTGCCGGTTTATCATCAAAACACCCTCCAGGGTTCCAACTACTAGAATTAACAGTGGCCAGCCCCTGTGTAGTGGCGGTTCGTTTAGAGAGGACTGTGTAGAGGAATATCGTTTAGCTATGTTACCGCGTTGAGGCTCATACGACCTTTTGCCGGCTAATTATCATATTTTATACTGCCTGGTCTACTGTTCACGCAGTTTTCGAGTAATCTGCTGTGACGAATTCCCCAAACTTCCCTCTGTGTCATGCCGTACATAATTAGTGGGGATAGCTCAACAGCAAAGCCTGTGGCAACGGGATAGACGACTGGAGTTTGATTCCCGATAAGGGTAGGGGTTCCTGTTTTATTCACCATATTCAGATAGACGTTTTGAGTTTTCCATGCTTCCTTTCTGATCGATAGCTTGGGGGCTCTATCCTAGTTAGAGTCTGGCTGGAGCGTTAATCTAACAACTGATTTGCATGTAGAAAAGAATACGTGGAGCTTTACAAAGACAGTAGGTCATTTTTCAGGTGCTTAGACACAGGAGCAAGCATAAACTTTCTGAACTGAAAGAGCTCCCTAAAATAAGAAACGTAAGATTCTACATTTTGCAGCTCACTGATATCTGTATCCAAGACGGAATGACATTTCAACTTTTGCACCATACCGTCTTGGACTTCCATGTGGTTGTTTTCCAAAGTTCTCCTCGAAAGATATGCCTGTTAGTCTCCTATTTGTTTCCTGACTAGTTTCGTAGATTCACCTTTGGATCTGTTCGCGTCATCGGAGGCACGGTTTGATTGAGAGCGGTATACTAAAAATTTAAAATAGTTTTTAATAGTGTGACGTGTGCTGAACCAGTTTTCCACATAATTTAAAACTGTTCACTTATTCTTATCAGTACTAACTCCGGGAGAGCCATTACACTCTCCAAAAATGTATTGTGATTTGTCGAAACCGCAAATAGTTTTACGAAGCGGAGTTCATCGTAAGAGGCTCATATTGAATATAAAGGTAAATCAGTCCCGTTACAGGCCTGGAGGATCCCAGAGCGTTCCAGGAAGTTAAGGTTCCCAGATTTCGTGACAACGGCACAGGATGGTGGTAGGTTGTCAGCCTTACGCACCGGCCGCCTTTATCCCCCGGAAATACTGGTACTCATTTCTGTTAGAGGCTGAGTCGATCCCAGGGTCATGGTACGATCAGAAGGATTTTATGTTAATGAAAAATTCCAGTGACACCAGCTGGGATCGAACCAGCGATCTTCCGATTTGTAGCACGGCACCTTAACCACTGTGCTACCGCGGTTCATGTTGAATATATGTTACTGATAATTGCAACCGACAAAAGTATGTAGGTCGACAAAGGAAAAGATGGACGGAGCAACGCCCCTGAAGACGGGGAATAAAACCTGAATGAAGGTCTGTGAAAATGTATGCTTCGGTGTACGGATCAAAAGGTGATACTCTCCATACGTCAGATGACCCAGTGTTTTCGCGGAACTCTGTTATAGATTTCTCGTGTTTAAGTTGCACTTTTCCATATCATGTAATTCCCTCAAGTTTCTACCGTATTGTCGTCCTAATGCGCACAGGCAGTCCCTAGAATCTTGTCTCATACTAACACGTGAGTAATGTTCTCAGAAAGGTGATTGCCCTCAGAAACAGGTTCGTGTGCTGTACCAGCGTTTAAGTCCCGCAGTGATGCCTCTGTTGACACAACAGGAAATGTGATTTGCACCTCACGTGCATTCAGTAGCTCGTCGCTCCTATCACAGACCATATCTATGGGCTGCTGGAGACTGGGCTTCTTTTTTTATGTCACTCCCATTAGTGCATCAGTGCCCAGAAAGTTGTCTGCAGGTCGGGGTCAAGGTTCCAACTATTTTTCCTGTCCTCTTAGTTACCTCCCAGATGGCCGTGTCATTGCTGAGACTGTTATTCGGCGGCAAACTACTCCCGAGTCCCTCGTGTAGTCCTACGCTATTCTCTGTGGGGGTTTCTGGTGGACAGCGTTGCTGGGTCACGTTTGTGTCCGAATACGTCGTTATTTCCCTATACGTATCATTCCCCTATTTTTATGAGAAAGGGCTGTGGGATGGTTTGCGGGCCGCAACATTAAGTGGTGTGCCTAACTGCTTGAATTATTGTGTAATCTTAGTAATTGACCAACTTAATGCACAAATTCTTGTTTTATAATAAGTTTATTATATTCCTCTACATGTTTCGATCACTATGTGCTCGAAACATGTAGAGGAATATAATAAACTTATTATAAAACAAGAATTTGTGCATTAAGTTGGTCAGTTACTAAGATTATACTAAGATGCACGGTCAGCAAAACATCAAAATTATTGTGTAATGTTTATACACAATTTACAAATATGACCACGGTCCATATTTTACAACCCCTCGGACCGCGAGTCGGGGACACACAATCTGAACAATTGGCAGTGTCATTAAATGGAATATTTGCTTTGAACTTGTCTTCGTACTTCTTATTGTGCTCTACATCACCCCGCTGCCATACTTATTCTCTTGTGACCAATATGCTATATATTCCGCAGCACAGCAGGTCCATAGCAAGAGAAAAGAGAGGAATAAAAAATTAAATAAGGAGAGGAAAAGGAGGAAGAAAGGTGTACGGCGCTGCTTTAAAGGTAAAGGTTACCCTGTGACCTGCCATGAAGGCACGGAGGGGGAATAGAAATGGAGCTCTACTGTTTCTTTAACCTTGGCGCTATATGGGTTGGGTGGTTAAGGCCACTCCCCGACTGCTTTGCCTCCGGGAATGACCCGGTACCCATTGTGTAGGAGGCTTGGTGGGGCCCAGTGTGGGCCTGGGCGGGTGCGGAAACTCTCCCCATCGGGTTTCGAACCCTGGATCTTCCAGCCTTCAGCGTGATCGCTATACCGACTGAGCTGTTCCGGCCCGAGACTTAGATACGTGAGATTAGATAAGCATTTGTATATTTTTCATTCCGTGAATTGTTGTTCAGTTACTGCGATGTAAACCAACAAATGCACGCAGTTCATCAGAATCACAATAACATGTAGCAGTTGACGTATTATAGCATTATTGCGATTCTGACGAATTGCATGCATTTGTAGGCTTACGTCATGGTAATTGAATAAGCTGTTAAGTGCAGAGAAGTGTCTCACGCTGGCATGGCAAGAGAATGACCGGAACTACAAGTTCTGTATATCCTATTAGTGTTAGTTTACTTTTCCGTGAGTACCAGTAAGCAAACACGACACGTAAGTGACGTGTAAATAGTAAGCAAACGGGAGCACGTCATTAAGAGTATGGCTGGCAGTTCTGACTGGATACGAAGGTGTCTACAGCGACGTCAACTGAAGTATTTTAAAATGTGTATACGTAGTATTTGGGTGTGGATGAAAATGAACATACCTTTAGTAGCCCTAGCTAAGAGCAGGGACAACAAGAAATAGAGAAATTTGATAAAAATATACTTTGTTAGGCAGGTGAAGTTTTTTAATACCAAAGCAGGTGGCACATGTAGTAAATGCTGTGACTTGAGGATTCCGCATACGACTAATAAAGGTATTTTGACGTTTAGGTAACTATGCATCGTGATGATAAATTCTTATAATAAAACCAAGTATATGCACTAATTTATCAAATTTATTTTTGGAATAAAACTTTACATGTTTCGGACAGTTCCTCTGTCCATCATCAGGAGTTTTTCACTGTACACACAGCAATGGTATATGTCATACAGGTTTGCTGACAGCTTGCGAGCAGGATCAGTCCTGATCCTGCTGTGTGTACAGTGAAAAGCTCCTGCTGATGGACAGAGGAACTGTCCGAAACATGTAGAGTTTTATTCCAAAAATTAATTTGAGGAATTAGTGCATCTATATGGTTTTATTATAAGGATTAATAACGATCTTTCGACAGAATGACAACCATTCTCGCAGTGCCAAGTCTTGCTTATACAATATACCTCACATACAGACAGTGGGAATTTCCCAAAATAATGCTGGCAGTAGAACCTGAAGTTTACCTCCGCAAGTACCGAAGTCCGCCTGAAAAAGTTCCATTCATCCCCCCACCCCCCCTCAACGCAGACACTCAAACCCTTTTTCTCTTACGATCAAATCGCTCTGTCAAATGTTGGCCTTTAAAGAAGTTTTTATTGCCAAAAATTATGTAACCATTTTTGCAATTCTATTGCAGTCAAAATAATCACTGTCTCTGAGCGACGTCAACCCGTGTAGCTTCTTACCGTGCAAAACAGAAACTCGCCATGTACACTGCCCATGTTCGGACCAGGTATTTTTCACGTAAGCAAGACATCAGGTAGGTTGGTATAGCGATGACGTTTTAGAATTTTGTTCTGGAATGTCTGGTTCGAATCTGGGTTGCCTGATCGGTTTTCCTGATTGAGCTGTTTCGCGGTTTTTCCCAAACCCCCCCCCCCCACTCCACGTAAATGCCGGGATTATACCTCGATTAGGCCACGACCGCTTTCTTTCCCAATTCATTGTCATTATTAATCACTCCCCTTTCAACGCGTATAGTGTGAGTCCACCACAGCATCGTGAAATAACGCTCAACGTACAAATGGGCAAAATATGAAAAACTTCAAATGGCCGTCCTATTCATTCTCGTGTGAATGGGCATGAAAACGGGAAAAGTAGAGGAAATTACACTGTTTTCTTTCATGGGCTATCAAATACCGAACACGGCTACATTTGTTTTGAGAATCACGAAGGAGAGAGTGGATAGTTTTCTCCGTCTTTGAAACCACTAACTACTGTTCGTCTCTTTCCGAAGAGGAATTTACCGGGTCCCTGAATCTTAATGGAATCTTTAATGGTAGCGGGGAATCGTGCAGTTGTTTTATTTTCGTTACGTGGGCCACTAACTCCCGATTATCAACTGTTTGTGTTACCTAGCTACCGGAACAATAGAACGTCTGCCTGCGTCACGGTCCAGCAACTCTGCCGGGTGGGTTGACTGACTGAGGCCCGCTGTTTCTGTATCGTATTCTTAAGTCCGTCGATCGCATCTCATTGGATTTTCGGTACAGAAGCGAAGCCATTTAATCCCCCAGATAGTGTGTGTGCATTCAAGTGTTTCAGATTGTTTCAGATGACCTTCCCTTCCCACATCGACAACTCACATCTCTGGCGTTAGTCGTTTCTGGCTGCCGATGGGATTAAAATATTCCCCGCGTCTCTCCTACGGCACGCGACGGACATACGCAACGACAAATGCGTACAGGCTTTTGTTTCGGGAAGTTCTTGGAAAACTGTCGATAGAAGTTGAATCGGTTGTAGTGGAGCGGATATAACGTAGCGAGAAGTGATATGGATTGACAGAAAAGGCTGAGAATGAATGACAGTGGCCGTAATGCAAAAGACTTCGTTAGCTGTCAAGTGCCAACGACCAGTTTGTCACAGATATTTTTGTTTGCCCTTACGTGCGTGTACGGTGAGACGCCATTGCTGCGATATAATTCTGAGTGATCCTGTCGGTGTGCCGCACCTATCCACTACGTTAATGCCAATAAGAACGAAGCAGGGACAGTACTATTCAATTGAAGGTCCTGTGATTGGAATCATCAGGCTTTCACGGCAGTGTGGTTGAGGAGTCTTCCTTCCTTCCGGAATGTAACCGCGCATCAGTGGGTAATGATTGCCGGCGTACCGAAGGAAGACGCTTATACTTTTCAAGTGAGACATCCCCGTTGTGTTGAATATAAGCTAAAATATAATATAAAAATATATAATACAATCATACACAACTTAATATTTTATTAGATTATACTAGGTTATAATTCCAGCTACATGTTTCGGCCCAATTTTAGGGCCATCTTCAGGCTGATCTGTTTTTTATACAACTTACCACAATTATTTTAACCAATTCTTGTAATACGAGATTTCGTAAATTGAAAGCATTATCAATTGTACACTCCACCTGTTCAAAGATCAGCCTGAAGATGGCCCTACAATTGGGCCGATACATGTAGCTTGAATTATAACCTAGTATAATCTAATAAAGACCACCTCTGTGGTCTAGTGGTCAGAGTTTCTGGCTACAGATACAGAGGTCCCGGGTTCGATCCCCGGCGCTACCAGATTTTCTGAGTAGTAATGGGTCTGGAACGGGGTCCACTCAGC
>Ga0123355_10020491_pt1 | contig 10562 bp, 6 predicted proteins | sample TergutEmb28metaG_3_FD_89872 | JGI IMG/M metagenome (GOLD analysis project Ga0123355, IMG submission 89872) | Embiratermes neotenicus P1 segment gut microbial communities from Petit-Saut dam, French Guiana - Emb289 P1 | ecosystem: Host-associated > Arthropoda: Insects > Digestive system > Gut ... | reverse complement strand
TCCTGCCACTGACATACTTCATTCACCTGCCTATGAAGATGGAACCGATAGTGAGTTCCGAAACGTCGGCAATTAGAACTCAGACGCCGGGGAATTACCCAAAAAGGAATAATTTACAATATTTAATCTAATTTGCTATCCTATTATGTAGTCTTGGTAGGGTGACCATCCAGCGATGTCACCTTAGTCACCGCCGCCGCCGCCACCACGACCACCAACACCACCACCATCTCTACCAACACCACCATCACAACCATCACGATCACCACCACCAACACCATCACCACCACCGTCACCACCATCACCACCACCACCATCACCAACATCACCACCAAGACCACCACCACAACCATTACCATCACCACCACCACCATCACCACCACCACCATCACCAACATCACCACCACCAACATCACCACCACCACCATCACCACCAATACCACCATCTTTTTCTAATTTTTCGTACGTTACAAGCAACCTCCCTAACTTTCTACATCTTTCTCATTTAAATGTTTATGATTCTTGATTTTGTGTCATTCGGTTTTCGCCGAAAGGGTCGTCTCTTTCGTACCGATTTAGAAATTAATTCTAGATGAACTAATGATATTTGGCCTGACTCTTTTGCGTCTCATTACAGAATAAAGTGGCCAGACGTACATGTTTCGAGCAAGATTCGAGCTGCTTTCCCTGTATTCGAAGGGTGAAAGCGATAAGCATTTCAACTTCGCTGCCATTGTTAAGAGAATAAAGTTACTTTTGAAGTTAAATTCTCAGCTTTGAAAATGAGCGACACAAAGTAGTAAAGTAAAAATGTATGTACACATGTCGGAGTTACATAAGGGATACTCAATGAAAAACCCAGTTTCATTGAGGCCTCTGGTTTCAGTATTATGGAACACGAGACGGAGAAGAATAAAACCAAAATTCCTTGAATTCCTCTAGTTGTCTGTAGCTATTCTTATTTCTCGCTTCTTTTAAAAAGATAAACTTATACCTCAATAACGTAACTTGTACTGAGTCAGGATACTTAAGGCTTTTAGATTCCTTCACGAGTATTCTATTAAAAGGGGTAATTACTTTCGAAACACTTGATATGTCAGCGATCATAAAATGTAATTAAATTGGCTACCTTTTTAGCAATTTCAGTTTACTGCAATTGGAGGCAACGATACAGCAGACGCACAAAAATCTGAAACTACATTACATGACGTAATTACATAAAAGTCTTAAGAAGATAGGCCTACAGGGCACCACTGCAACTGTGTAGGTGGATATACAATTTTTCAGGGAAAACTGTACGTCCGTCACAATTGTCTAGGTTTACTGTACGAGTTTCTGTTCTTTTGTCAACTTAAAGTAAAACGCACAATCTAGTACTCATTTTATGTTTTATATGACATTACGGATGTACAATACACAAGACAACAATGCATTTTCAGAAAAACTTAATTATTATCGAACCGGCTAGATGAGTCACAGTTTGTGTTTAGAGCATATTCGCTTTTACGGTAATGATAATGTTAGATGGAAGTTCAGAGAACCTGCCTGTGTACAGTGCTTTTCATTGTAGCTAGGCGAAATTATGTTTACCAAAGAAGGTCACTCAGAGCCTTTTTTTTAATTAAACTCAGTCACAATGCCTGTCTTTATCTAAATGTGAATCTGAAATAAACGCCCGATTCTGCGAACATCACACACGAAGATAAATGCTGTGCAACATTATTTTTTTTTTCTCTGAATTAAACTTAATCCGGGGTATAAACGTAAGATAAAGAGGTTTAATTCAGGCTCTTAAATTATGCTATATAAATTACTCAATTTACCTGGAATGTAGAATTTCAGAGGGAAGCAATGAAGCCTGCAGAATGACCATAATAAGAAAAGGGGAAAAGTCAGAAGAGCCTATTCGAGAAAGCTTTTCTATATGAAGTTCCACAGGGTTTTGAATCCGTGCTTTCTCAATACGATACAAGTCAAATTTGACTGTAGCCAAAATTCGTAAAAATTAAAAGCCTGAAGAAGATTCGGGAACTCAACTCTTATAATTTTCTGCCGCCTCCGTTAATCGGTCGTTGCAGTCGGCTGTTTGTTTGTTAGTTATACTGAATAATTTGTTTGATTCTTCGATTTGGTGCTTCGAATAGCGAGTCGGATAAACAGGACGTATACAAGCGCTCTGTACACTTTATGAACAAACAAACCTATAGTCGAATAATTTCTGCTATTATGTGCCACACAGAGGTCACTAGTCAACAAGGTGGAAAGCTCATCCACGCATCTGTCACTTCAAAGAACCGCGGAAGGTTTCATGACATTTGTGCTGATTATGTTCTTACAGCATTATAAAAGTGTACAAATTCAATTTAATATGCCAGGTACCTGCGCTGAACATTTCACAGTTACGTCATTCACGTTTTTTGTACTCTTGCTGTTGGTGTTTTATTTAGGCTTGCTGTTGATTCTTCACTTTAAACAGAACCAATTTTAGATGCAATTACACTACTTTGTTGTCTGTGTAGCTTCGACCCGCCGACGTGCCTTGGCCTCCCCTAAAGGGGCTTCGCGATCACACTCATTGGACACACCATACTCGGTAAGACTCCTCTGGACGAGTGATAGGTCCTTCGCAGAAACCTCTACCTGACAACACACAACACTACAAAGAGACAGACATCCGTGACACGGTGGGATGCGCACCCACAATTCCAGCAAGCCTTAGACCGTGCGGCCACTGGCATCTTTAATTACAGTAATTATAACACAAAAGTACAGAACGTCTTAAAACTTCAAATATGCATTAAATATACCGATGTATTATACAGACTATTCTACATTGCTTATCCTTCTTAGCGTGTTAGACATTCTGTTAGTTGCTACGACTGTACAGCGTCAATTGCAGGTTTATTTATTCGACAGCGGAACAGTCTTGTAGTGATACCAACAGGGCGAGATCAAGGCACTTGGAGAAAAACATGTCGTAGTGACAAATTTTTCCGCTGAAAATCCTACAATGACTGCGCTCGTTTCGAAACCAGACCTTCGTGGTAAGAAGCCAGGAACTAATCGCCTGCACCATGGCACCACCTCCCCGATGTTTAAACTTCAGAGTTTGCATGAAAATTGAACGCCACGAATTGCCCAGATTTTAACGAGTGCTTTTAAAATTATTTTCCATATTTCTGCTTCAGCCTTGTACATTCGAGTAAACTGTCACTATTTGCGTTGGATATATTTCAAGTAATATCGTTTTCCATCCTACGTTTGATTATATTCCGCGTGTTAAATAATATGCAAAATATTCCCGCAAAACAACTTTGCATTTACGGAATGAATATAATTCTACGTGCATCTGCTGATATCAACTGCATTAAATAAGAATTTTAAAATAAAAACTATGTGCATGTATGCTACAATAGTAGTCATTTGTTTCATTTCGTATAGATACAATTTATGAAGTGACATAAAAGTAAATCTATTAAAATTATACAAATTTTTGTGATATGATTCTGTGTTTATTCTTTAATCGATACTCAGCGAGGGGAGAGTAAATGTCCCTTCCAGGGCTAACGTAATATATTTTTAATACATTAATGGGCTTTCAAATTAATTCATCGGCATGCAAATCAACATTCTCTTCACAATCTGCCATAAACAATCCACCCCATTTTGCTTAATTTATTAAATAAACTTTCCAATATTGTGATAGTTCATCCGGAATTCCTTTAATTACTCTATGCGATTATTTCTTCTGACATGTTATACGCATACAGGCATATACAAGGAAAATAGAAAAGCAGTGCAACTTTTTCCAAGCTGCTGTCGAGAAAACTAAGACATTATTTGCAGCGCCATACACCAAAAGAGTTTACATTACACTTATAAAGAACAAACTTAAATTCACGCTTTGTTTACAACAAATCTGAATATAAATAAATAAACGACTTTTCTCCATGTCAAGCTAATATATCCTCATTTACTTAAGAAATTCTTCTTTTATGTGTTTCAAGATCCAGTACCGTTTTCACAAGAATTCGCCATAAATCCCGATCCTCAACAAGAAAACTCTACCAATATCAACAATAACAGAAGTATCTCATGCAATTTCGGTTTTCGAGAAGGGCGGACGACTAGCCAGATATTTACTTTCTATTACATGTTCATTTTGTGGAGATTCTAACTACAAGAAACATAACGAAATGAGTTTAACACAAAATGTTGTCACACACAGAATTCTAAAGAATCGATTTCGGAAGATCTTACTAGGGTGGGGGGGGGGTCCTTAAGCCGTGCGTGAAGCTGACCTTTCACCTCGATCTAATGCCGAATATATACATTCATAGCCAGGTGCTTCGGTACAAAGGAAGGATCACTTTGACGTTTATGATATCAGTATTACACTGTGCGTACACTGAACTTCATCTCACAGCATTACCCACAGAGAACCAACGGTTGGCTGCTCTGCCTGCTGTATTATCGCACACTAGAGCAGTTTGATGGAGTCTGAAATTTACACGAAACACAAGCCACTAGCTTTGTAACCTGTCACCAAGACTCAGTGTCGTCTAGGCCCTTACGGAGGGAAGAGTAAACTGACAGACGTTCACACTGACAGAGGTCCATACTGAGAGAAGTCTATACTGAGAGACGTTCATACTGAAAAGGTTCATAGCGAGGGAGGTAAACATCGAGAGAGGTTGATACTGGGTGAGGTATATAATGAGAGAGGTCTTTAAGGAGAGAAATTCATGCTTAGAAAGGCGCGTACTGAAAGAGATCCATCCTGACAGAGGTTCATACTCAGCTGTCTAGTTTCAGAGTCACTTGTGCTTTGAGAATTCTGTATGACCAGAAACCTATATCGAGAGAGGTCCATGTTGCGGGAGGTCAACATGACGAGTCATCGATGTTGATGGAGGTCTATATTGAGAAAACTATAGAAGGAGAGAACTCCATCCTGAGAAAGGTGCAAGCTGAGAGAGGTCCTTACTGAGGTTCATACTGAAAGTGGTCTATACTGAAAGGGGTCGACATTGAGAAAGTTCCGTACAGACTTATCATTCTGAAGGCGTTCCATAGTGACAGAAATCCGTACTTAGGCAGGTTCATACTGAGAGAGGTCCATTCTGACAGAGTTCCACGCTCATAGGTTAATAATGAGAGGGGTACATACGGGCAGAGAAGTCCAGACTGGGATATGTCCATGGAGAGAGAGAGGTACATACTGATACTCGTTCTAGTGTCTATACTTCGTAATCTTGAGACGCAGAACCCAAGTCCCATGACCAGTAAGCCTTAATGGTAGGGTTCTCATTATCGTGTCAACTGTAGCCAAAAATAATACTTCTTAAGCTTGTTATTATTTTCCATTCTCTATCGATTTACAGAGTTTTAAGGATTTATCTTTGAAAAGAAAGTAAATGAGAACAAATTTATTTGACATTTACTTTCTGCCAGGAGCCGAGATATTGTAATTGGAATGATGACTGGGGTATGGGCTGGACTATCCGGAGTTCGAATCCCGACAAAGGCAAGAAGTTCTCTCCTCTCCTAAAATTTCCAGACTGGCTCTGGGGTCCACCAGCGGACACCAAGGGCTCTTTCCGAGTTAAAGCGGTCAGTGCGCGAGTCTCACCTTTCATCTCTATCCAATACTGAGTTTAGGAATGAATGGAGCTATACCTCCACTTCGCTTCATGTCTTCATAGAGTGTACGGATAGGACTTTATATTTATACTTATTCTGGAGGTTGTATGGTTTCACTGAAGTTTAAAACATGATCTAATCCTAATGTTTCCTACATTCTTCTGAGTCCCTTTAGGCAAAATCCCGTGACAGTGTATTAACGAATGAATGAAATTTCCCGTGGCCTGTGTTTTACATGTCAGGCTACATAAATATCGCATCGCGTCTTCGATATGAAACTTCTCAAGCTGGCGTAAAGTAGTTAAATATGACTTATAACAACCACGAATCATCAGCATAAGCTGGACACTTTTTCGTCTCTTGCGATTATTTCACTCTGCAGCCTTGCATGTTAGTAATGTGTAATGGCACTGAATAAGGCACAAACATCCAGGTAAGCAACTGACTATTCATGAAACCATATTCTTCCATTGCATAGATGAAAACACTTGTGCGCGCGCGAGTGTGTATGTGTATGTATAGGTAGACAACACATTCGAAATTGTTCCATACTAACACATGCCACAGGACATTTCAAGCCGATTACGATCGATAGTATGGTAATTTCATTATCACATACAGGAAGAGTTGGAAAAGCTTGCAGCTTCGTACAATGGTTACAGACTAAAACTCACATACGGAGAATCTGAACCTACAGAGCCTAGATTATGAAGAACAAGGAAGCGACGGAAGACGGTTTTGAGGGTGACGTAGGCTCTTATTTTCGCGATAAGTTGAGAGGAGAAGTCGTCACCGGAGGACGCGTTTCTCGCATAATGTAGAGAAGTTCTATCAGCTGCAAAGTATGGTGATTGTTACCTTTTACTCATATTACTATTTCTTTCGGACCCCACTTGTAATGCAGCGCTATAAATATTACAACAGACCGACTACTGTATACGGCATAAAAAATCTCATCATCATCATCATCATCATGTTCCTGAAGGGTTAGGCGTGTTTCCTGTTCCTTGATCCTCAAGATCAAGTTGGTCCTCCATCTCTTCCTCGGTCGTCCTGTGTTCCTTCCTTATGTAAAACCCATAAATCCCGAGAAAACCAACCGCAACAACAACGGCGGCTCTGTCGGCAAATCCTACTACCACGTCCACGAAGGCTATGGCCGCGTGACCCAAGGGCAACGCAGCTAAAACTGCAGCAGACGGGAGAGGGTGCAGGAGGAAGTCTAGCGCCTTAAAACTGGGCCCATTCAGCTAAGGGAGCACACCCCTATAGAAAAGCATGCAGGTCTAGAGGCATCAAGGTGGCAGCCCCACCACTAGACTCACTCTGCGACGGGCCGGTAACCTATCCAGGGGACACCAAGATACTCGTAAAATCCTCAAAAGGAAGAAGCGGACCAACACTCAAAACGACAACAAGGTCAGGTTTGACGAACAAAGATAAAGAATCTCCTAAAAAAGTTATTATTAGAAAGTTTATCATATTGAACACAGGAAAAACAAAATAAGGCAATATTTAAAAACCCTAAAGTCACAGAAAAGCTTCGAAATAAGAACAAATGAATGTGCCCATTGTTATGATTATAGCACTTCCTTTAGGAAGTCGGCTTTCGGCCGTCTGGAATTTCCAAAGTCCCGGTACTCTTCGAACGCACACTACGAGTATTCCCAATGTAAAGAGTTGAATACTAGTTGCGAGATAAGGCTGTCTCGGCGTTGACTACAAAACTTCCTGTTTCCTCAGATGTAACGTCATATAGTGTACTGAGAATTTATCATCGTTTAGAAAGAAATCACTGCATTCATCTTCAGAAAGAAAAAGTTGTTTTCAAAGTGACGTTGCAAGGTAATGAAAAGTGATAAGACAAAAGAAATAGAGTGGTTATGTATGGTCTGGTCAGATATTAACAGACACTACAGATGACTGAAGAGTACGCGTGAATTTGCAAGAAGAGAAATATATTTTTCATGGTGAATATGCCTATTCACGGTTACAAGTTACAAGTTACAAGTGTCGAAGTGGACACCACTTGCAACAGACGCACGCACACACATACACACACGAGTCACTTGCGCCACCTATGACGTGCACGCACAAGAACATCCGAATCACTTCTCGCTTGCGACATTGTTTCTCCTACAGCTACACAGAGGCATCTGAATCTCCCTATATGCTTGTAACATAAATTTAGTCTTATTACGCTGACGTTTGACTTTACAAACGTTGAACGGATGCAACATGGTAAGGAAGACCACAACACATTAAAGGAAGACGCTGCACATGGTGCCGTCTGTTATGAATCACCTGGAGGGACCACACTGGATGTCTGTCCTGCCACCTAAGACTGTGGGAGGCACGAACCGTATGCACGCACGCCTAGATAATCCCGTATACTGTGAGGCATGACCACGTTCTACACCCCCCACCCCAACTCGATGTATCAAAGCTAACTAAAGTGTCGGCTGTGTGAAAACAAAGGGGCCGAAAACGCAATGCATATCAAGTAGCTAAGACAGGGGTTTGCAAGAAATACCTCCTAGCCCTCTGCGAGCAGGTTCGGCCCTTAGCGATGCATTAAGCAAGCCACACTGCAGTAGCTCAGCCGGTCAAGAGGATATCTCCCTATTATGGCTTAGGTATATGACGAAAATTCTCTGTATTTTGAGTGGTAAATGTTTGCGTCACTACCATGAGCGTGCATCAAAGTGTTAAAAAACATAATTCAAATATGGCTGCTGTTATGACAACATCAAATACATTAAGTTTAAATTAGTAACTTTTCGAAATAATCGTTTCCCTTACATATGGCACCAAAATCAAATATAACTGACCGTGCTCTAAATACTAGCGCTTATCTACCGGCTTTGGGTGTTAGCGATTGTAATTCGCGAGACGTAAGTACAAACACCACAAACGAGCCTACGGTACCTAATTCCACTTGGACAGAGGGGATATTTTATACAAGCAGATTAAAATCAAACTGTGCGGTGCATTTAATTTAGTGTGACACACTTAGTGCTATGCTGTAACGTTATCGGAATGTTACAGACAAAGATAAAATTCTGTAGGCTGAAATTAAAAAAAAAATTCAAATCGATATACTAAAAAAGTGAAGACATAAAACCAGAGTTAAATACATAACCGCCAGAAGAAGGAAAATATGAATAATATATACCCTCCATTCACACAGTGCTACCACAAACGCAGAAACAATGAGTCATATTGTTAAACAAATCGAAAGACCAATACGTAATAAACTATGTTGGATTATTTAGTGTCTCTGATTGGAGTCTCGTTGGTTATTCCGTTTTACAGGAAGATCCAACTGTCCTCACACCAAACAAAGATTTGAATCTAAATCATAAAAAGAATGTAGACGCTTATTAATTTTATTAATTTTGAAATCTGGCTTTTAACTGTCCAGATTGTTAAAATAAATATAACAAAAGTTACTACAACAAATATTGTTCCAAATGTTTCAATAATACGTCAGATGACGTAAGAATAAGCACACAAACGAAAAAGAATGGCAAATTATGAAGGCCAAAATTGAAATGAGATAAGACTAGGTCCTAACTTTAATCTGTTGGAGTGAATGTCGGTGTTTTTGTACGTTAAGTATAGGACGTTCTGAATGTTAAGTGCATGAGGATTCGTAAGAATTTGGCACAGAGACGAAACACACGACAGGACGAACAACAGAATTTGAAGGTCCGAAGAAGTGTATGAAGGTGTTAATGTTTTTAAAGAATTAAGTAGAAATAAAAACATTTAAATATTAATACCACTTTCTAAGCAACTGCATTCTACAATGTAAAAAAATAGTATAAAATAGTGTTTAAAAATAGATATTACACTTTTGTTATGAGAAACATTCAACGCTTCGGTACACGCTGCTCATTTTACTACCGTACTGAAGATACAAACAGTTGGTATATGAAATTATACAGTTAAGTTTCTAAAGTTAAAGAACGGTACATTTCAAAACGTTTTTATATTTCGAATGCATATAGAACACACAAAAACTGAAATATGAACAGAATAAAGCACACGCCTCCCACAAGTGGCATTACTACAAACGAGCTAGGTCATTTTTCTCTCTGCAATTTTAGAGCGGAAATTAAGGCACGGAGGTGCACTGAGACTGTTGCAGGCACACGGTATACAGAAAAAGATAAAAATATGTAGAAGTTAGAATGCAAAGCCCTTGCAATTGCAACATTATATTCTGTCATTGACAACTTTTTCATTCTCAATGTCATAAGGCAGAATTAACACAAATTTAAAGAAATATGTAGATTTTTTAATGTCCGACAAATGCACTTGAGTTATGAATGCAAATTTTATAATCATATCCTCAGACGCATTTGTCGGTGTTTTAAAAAACTTATACGTCTCAGCAATGCACGGAACATTGAACATATAAAAGTGAAAGGAATCTGTTCCTATACTAATCCATAACGACAGCGATTAAACTACTGTCATAATATGGATGCATATAACCATTAAAACTACACGCGAAATTTCATTTAATGCTTTTCTTTCAACGTTGACTCTAGACGCAACATAAGTTACTGGAGATTATGAATGTGTAACAGATCGACTGGTGTTCGATACATGTCCTATACTGGGCGGGAATATAAATGCATTGGGACAACTCCTCAGACATATAGAGACTTTAGAAATGCGTCAATCAATCAATCAATCAATCAATCAATCAATCAATCAATCAGTTGGAACAACACTACTGGAAAACTTGTCTATGAATCTGAACACCCGCCATTCTATTCTAAAACTTAAAATATGTCTAATTAAAAGTAATTTGCCTATATTCAAGGCCGCACAGCTAAAGCTTTTCCAGTGCGTTCTCCATTAAAATAGCTCTCAAACAAAGGAGATTAACAATATTGTCTTGACAT
>Ga0123355_10020490_pt1 | contig 10562 bp, 8 predicted proteins | sample TergutEmb28metaG_3_FD_89872 | JGI IMG/M metagenome (GOLD analysis project Ga0123355, IMG submission 89872) | Embiratermes neotenicus P1 segment gut microbial communities from Petit-Saut dam, French Guiana - Emb289 P1 | ecosystem: Host-associated > Arthropoda: Insects > Digestive system > Gut ... | reverse complement strand
TTGCCAGCAACTGACGCTATCGACAGGCGGGAAAAAATTCACGCATGCGCACTAAGGTTCAAGGTCGGCTCATGCAAGCGCGCTAGATTATAATCCATCAGGTGTTCGCATAAAAAAATACGGCCGGATACTTTTCTAACAGACCTCGTATATAATACATTTATATTTCATGGTTTAAAAACTTACTTGAACCCATGAATATTCACTATTTTCTCGACAAATGGTGTTATGCATCTAAGAATTTTAAATATGTGTGTTCTGGATTTTTGTGTTGTGTCTGTGGTCTGAGTTCATGGCTCCTTTTATGGTTTTTAATTTGTGGATTGGTCCAGGTTTTATTTTTGAGTTATCTAGTTAATTTTTACTTTTTCAATAGCCATTTTTCTATTACTGCCCTTGGACTAGACCCTTCTTCAGGTGTATATCTTAACAAGTTTACTGCTTCTGTGGTGCCCAGTGACTGACAACTGCTCAAACTAAGGGGTCTACCAAGTTAGGTGCTTCTTTGCCTGAAGACAGTAACAGAGCCAGTTTCTGAAATGTTGTGCTCCTTTAAAAAAACTAGGTATGTCGAAACAAATAAGAGTTTAGTGCATGGAAACAGAGAAATTAGTTGACATTTCATTTGTATTTAGAATTTGGGAATTTGAAATGATTTTTGGAAGGGGGAGGGGGGGAACAATGTGGGACGCATTACAGTTTAAGTAATGGGAGACTGTAGTGACTTGTGGTGATTTTATTTATGTAAATATGCAAGGTTATATTTTGTTTAAAATTTGTATCTTGGCATTTTAGTGGAAATTTCAAAATTGTAATTATAAGTTAGGTTGAGCAAGTAACATGTGCTAACAACAAGAAGGCTGTATCATTTTGTATCCAGTTTGTAACAGTCACAATCCTTTAATTCTGCACAAGATGTTGTTAAGCAGACCCAAAAAGTGCCAAGTTCAGAGTTTTGTGAATGCATGCACTGATAAGCAAGGTCTCTGTGATCCATCTTTCATGGAGAACAGCCACAAACTTGAGTGCTCTGGAAAAATCCTCAGAATGAGCCTTGTAGCTCACATTTTCTTGTTTATACCAGGTAAGTGGTGTGTGGTGCATATATAACTACAAATGATGATGAAAATAATGATGTTGCCTTCATGTTGCTAAGCCTCATTGTGGTAGAACAGATTTGAGTCCACGCAGAACTGAGCTTCATGTGTGGTACAGTAGATCAGTTGAGAATCTATATTTTTATATGGTCAGATGTAGCCCGTATTCTATGTTCCACTGGACGTACGCTGTGGTAAAGATTTAGATATAATCCTAACCCAAGTATTTCCCTGAATGGGTTGTTCTGTTACAGGAGTATTGGCAAATGTTGATTAGAACTTTGATGTAGGCTACTAAATGTGCAGGAAACGTATTACTTACAATTCTTTAACGTGTGTGAAACTGTGATAAAAACAAGAGTAGTTACTTTGCGGGAATTATTTTAATACTACACTTGGTGAGCCCAGTAGTTAGAGACAGGTAAATTCTATACTGGGACTTTAATACATGGATATGAGGTTTGTTTGACTTAACATTCCCAAAGGTGGTGGCAGCGAATACCATGAAGTTGTGTTGTTTTTATGATGAAGGAAGGGATTATGTAATATGTACTATGTTTCTCTAGCAGATTGGTCTGGTAGCAGATAATCCCACATCTGCCTAACTGCTCAGTGCTCATGTTAGTTACCAGTGAAGTAATGGCATTGCATCTGACTGCATTATTTCTTTTTAGTTACCATTTGGACTTGCAGTCTTGTTTGGTTAGCATGTCTTGGTGAATGCTGTGTTGGTATAGCAGGTCAAGTCAGCTCTACTAAAGTGTTACGTGGCCACGGTGAGGATACAATGGCAGCCACTACAAAACAGTCAACAGCAGCAGGTTTACCAACCTCCACTAGCCACTACAAATTGATGGCATCGGTGGGATCTCTACACCCCTGTAGCCACTACAAGGGTGTGTTAGTTAACTTTAGTCATGATCTATTCTCTCATTTGTCTACACATGATGATCTCACAACACAAGCTTTGGTTTGGCTCTGCATCATCCAGTTCGGCTCGTGATATGCAAATTTCAGACTCTACATATTTAAGCACCAAATTTAAGGAAAAAACCTCCTCTTGCATTCAAGTAAATATGGTAGTTCAGCAGGTGCTTATGTGTGTTAGTTCCCACAAACACTGCAGAAGGTAAGTTTCACATACAACAAGACAGACGCCAAACAGAGACCATATATTTGAACTTATACTCAACCCAGGCTCTCACAGTAATGTTTCCACCTGTGACCAGATAGTGCTATGTACAATAAATGAAAGATGACAAGAAAGAACAGCCAGTCCCATCGAAGGGTGTAGAAACCAAAAAGGTGTGCCCAAGAATGAAGCAAAGATGGAAGTTCTGACAGTCTCAGCACTACTTCAAACCTCCAGGTAATTCTGCTTGGAGAAAACAGATGAATGCAACAACACCAGAGTTTATCATTTCACTGTTGATAAAAATGGTAGTAGACAAAATGTCTTCACTTCTTAGACATGACGTTTTAAACAACTCTCTTCTGTGGACTGCTCTTGTGCCCAAAATGACTCACAGACTTCCTACATTGCAGATCTTGATTTAAATTGACATTGTGGTGGTGTATGAACTGATAATGGCAGGTTGCAAACATCACAGAACATCCCAGAAAGCAGGTATGTAAGGATAGGGATTTACTCTGCTAAGTTTCCCACAGCATCCCAGCAAGTAATTGCACAGGGACTAGCATATGGTTAGCTATGCCATTCACCAGTACACTTCAGAGACCAGCATATGGTCACCTTGGAAGGTAAAGGTTAAGGTCAGAGTCAAAGCAGTTTATTGCTACATCAGACACTACGTGGTTGACTCCTGTAGTAACGGCTCATTTTATTACTTCTGCAACAGTCCTACTTGCTAACCCTGAAAGATGAGTTACTATATGGACAGCAAGTATTTTCTTCCTAATTAGCCAGTTGTTGCAAATGAGAAGTGGGAAGACATTACTCCTGCAGCTGGCTACAGCACATCCTGTACTGTGGAAACTGAATATGCCTGCAGCAGAACGAATGGTTAATCAAGCACATATCAGACATGGGACCATGAGAAATCAGTCTACAGCAGGGATATCTGAGCTGTGCTGGCTAATGTTGTATAAAGCATGCCACAGTAATGTTGTACCCGTCTTTCCTAGTTTTCTCCATTGTAATCTCAACCCTTCGCATTCATGCCATTTACCCTTTTGTCTAGAGAGTAAGATGGATAGTCCCTGACCGACCAAGTGACTGATGAGCTAGTAAGCTTGAATGCAGAACAGAGTCTTGGCATTTTGATCCAGGATGTCTTAAATGAGTTTCACTGTATTTGTAATAGTTTGTAATTTATGTGTACTATACATCATCAACAAATGCAGCCTTCACATTTCGTTACATAGCAGATGGTAATTACCCATTTAATTTTGGTATCCAAACAAAAAGAACAGCATGGACATCACATTAACAGTCAATTACGATGAGAGATCCATCAGTTAGTAAAAGCCCCCTATCCCACAGATCACCAACTATCTGCACCTGAAGAAACAAATACAATACATCACATTAGAAGAAACCCATATAGACACTTATATTAAGCTGATGTTGCATTTACATGGGGGGAGGGGGGGAAGAAAGTAAAAATTATATATATATATATATATATATATATATATGGCTGAAGTAAATTATATGTTAGAAATATGTCTGTAAAAGAGTAATGTCAGGCTACAGCAGACTTCAAACTGTTATAAATCACTTATAAAATAAATAAATTGGACAATATGATTCTCTGGTTATACCTGACCTCAAACTTATATCAAAATTACTCAGACTTACTCAAAATTACTCTGTCAAACAGTAATTTCCAAACATGCCATCTCAGTTTTTGGGATGGTGGTGGTGGTGGTGGTGGTAGTAGTAGTAGTAGTAGTAGTAGTAGTAGTAGCAGTAGCAGTAATAATAATAATAATAATAATAATAATAATGCCAGATTAGTGCAAGAATATGACATGGGGGAAAACCAAATACTACCTATACAGAGAAGCTAATCTAATAGAGCAAAAATGCATGACACAGAAAACTGCCGCCCAAAATATAAAAAATCAACCTAAGTCCAGCACTGAGAACGAGAAGACAGAAGAACTTGAGGAAACAAATGCATGGGCAATTCTACCATGACCTTGAAAGACCACTAGCAGGTAAAGAAAAATGTCTGGCATGGTTATGTAACTGAAGCCTAAAGAAAGAAACAGAGTTTAATAAGAGCAGCACAAGATTAAGCACTCAGTGTATGTTTTCATCAGAACATGATGTAGCAACCAAATAATTGTAAATCCAGGATGCACTATAAGGCAGAAGAACATATAAAACGTACTGTTGTGGGATGCACAACACTTGTGCCATCTGAATACATTAATAGACATAATAAGGTGGCTGGTTACATTCATTGGACAAAATGTAAACATATGAGGTTAAACATTACTGAAAAGTAGTAAGAACATATATGTGAAAGGGTCACAAATGTACCACAATTATGTGGGACATTCCAGTTATCAAAGATCAAACAATACTAGCAAACCGACCTGATATAGTAATGCATGATACAAAAGAGAAGACTTGCTTACTGATCAATATACCCATACCAGATGATTCAAACGGTAACACAAACGAAAATGACAAACTAAGCAAATACAAAGACCTGGAGATCAAGGTCAGGAAGATGAGGACAAAAATTGTGCCAGTTATATTTGGAGCATTAGGAACAAATAAGAAGGGATTAAATCGGAACCTTCAGTTGCTCCCTGGTCACCCATCAGCCGAAGAGCTACAGAAGATCACACTAATAACTCTGCAAACATCATTCGTAAAGTGCTGGGGTACCTCACTTTGATCTCCTGTTGAGATCTTGACTTACCAGAAGACTGCCACCCAATAACTAATAGGCAAAAATAAATTTAAAATAATGATGATAACAACAATAATAATAATCAAGTGCAAGATGACAGAACTATACCTAACAAAAAACCAGACATCATAATCTTTTGATAACGTAAAAGGAACATGTCTGTTAATAGATACTGCACTTTCAGGGGATAGAAATGTGGTCAGGGGAGAAGCTGACTAGACTTTAAATTATAAAGATGCTACAATAGGAATACAGTGCATGTTGAATGTAGAAACAACAGTGTTACCAGTACTAATACGGGTGACCAAAACCATCTCAAAATCATTCACAAAATACCTGAGCAACATAATGGGAAAGCAAGATATTAAGGAACTACAGAAAACAGCCATATTTGATTCTGTGCAAATACTTTGGAAAATACTAATGTAAAAGTGCCAAATATTTATCACGGGAAACAGAATTACATTTATCACAATTTTAAACACAGAACAGCTGTAGCATGATATACCAAATAAACATGGTTTGTTTCATGTATGTAGTTGTAATACCCTGCATAAAGTTTACAACAATACAAAACAACAACAATAATTCCTTCATAAACTTCCAGATTTCCACTGGTTAAACTCCAGCAACTGCAAATGCTTCTATTTGATTTGTGGTGCAATTTACATGTTCCCACATTCTAAACTGTCCACAAGTATTCATAACAGCATAACTGGTATGATTTCTCATTATAATATACCTCTACTCTTTGCAAAGAGTCAGATATAATTTCACAGTGGAAGTGTCATATGTCCAAAAAAAATGAAATACAAGGTATTGAAGGAACCACTAACACAATTAACTTACCTTTTGCTCTTCTGAATCCAAAGGCAATTCTGAAACTTTGACAAAATCAGGATAAGAACAAATGAGGTACTCTACAGCTGGAGCAAGTTCTAAAGAAATCTCAAGGTACTGCAGTTCCTCCCCATGATATTCAAGAGAATTGTCCACACTATGGTACACACGGACATTATCTTCTTCAGTGACCAACCTATACAACAAATCATGATTACAGTATTAGATGCTGTCTGCCTGCCAGACCTGTATTTCTAGCGAAACAGTTGGAGCTGTCCTGTTTCGGAGCTTGGAGTTTTGGACCTTGGCCTAAGGGCAGGTTATCCTGATATTCTGCGGATTTTCTCTCTCCAGGTTAATGAATACTTGGAAAATAATCCTGCTGTATTTCTGTATATAAAACATGAAATGTAACAACTGTATACACCTCTAACCATTTCCAAAAAATGAAAATGAATTTATACAGAGTGTATCTTTCACTGTCTCTCTGAGCACAAGAAAATACAAGATTGCTTTTTCCAAGGTGAAAATGCTGAGACTTCTATCTTATAAATGCAGGAGTGTGATATACACACTAAGTCACATGTTATGGGCCATATACAGCAGTGGGAGGAGTGAGCAAGCGAGCCTGTGAGAGAGTGAGCGAGCATCAGTGTGTGATATGTATTCTGTTGCAAATATAATGTTCATTTGAAATATAGTTTGACAGTATACATCACAGGAAAAAGCAACAGAAGATTTGTACAAAAAATGCATCAACAGTGTAGTATAAAGGAACATACAGAATAGGTGAAAAATTTCAAGTGACAGGCTCAGTGCTGGATTAAAAAACACAAACACACAAATAATACCATGCTTTAACTAAAGAGAAATTGGACAATACTGGCTCTTGTATGGACATAAGACCAGGAAATACTTGTGCTAGTTGGTTGTTCAAAGTAGTGTCAACATCCCCAGCAACCAGGCCAACAGAACTTTTAAAATTATGCCAATATAAAATTACTGCCACACAACATACTGGCATGTGGTAAATTCACCACAGCATGTGATGTTTTCAAGGTCAGGTACATTTTTCAGTATAAGATCATGAAAAACACTTTCTTTTAAAAGCCAAACAGGGTGTCTGGCAGAATGTGATCTTCATCACAGATAAATACAGGTTCTATTAAAGAATGGTATGTGCCCTGGGAAGGGCATATCCACTTTTTCATACACTTCTGTAACGGAAAAAACACAAGATATAAACCTCTTAATCTCTTCCACTTATGCAGAATATTACCACACAAAAACAAGAAATCAAACTCTGACACAGTAAAAATATGTAATGCAAGTGCTCTCACTGAGGTGCCAAAGTCTATGGAGGAGCTACTTTGCACTGTGCACCAAGTTAAATGTTGACTGACAAGGAAGTATAATATTTCAACTGTTGCAGCTTATGAATATAAATCTTCTAATTACTGGACAAATGCCAGTCTCTTTTTCACTCTTCCTACATTCCTGTTTACCTTCCACACACCTAATCCAAATATGCAAATTCTTTACCTTCGTTCATTCCATGTTAAGCTACATATGTTGTACTCAAATGATCTGCAAACTTGTAATACTACCTGAGAATATGGGCTCGAAGCAGCTTTATTCTTGTCTCTGATGTAATTTCACCACCACGGACAATCTTTCCATTTGGTCCCATTCTATGACCATCCCCTAAAGAAGAGCACTGCTTCTCTTCTGCAAATATGAAATACCCACACTATTAATATAAATGGACAACATGATATACTTTTCTTGTGTTCAACAGTAACAGAATCTACATTACTTTTATGTTAAAAAAAAAAAAGTGAGAAAATTTTTCAGGACATAATACAATGGCAACAGTGTGAGCTGGCTCTGTTAACCTTCAGAACTGTTCCCATTCAGTGAGTTACTTGAAAATGTTTTGTACATGAAAGTACACTTTCCCATGCTCTGTGGAAAAATGTTCAGAATGAGATTAAAAATTAAAATCAAAACTACAACAGGAAAATCTTTTGCATCTGCAGCTTGGAAACTAACAGTTTCCACCATGGCAGGTATTGGTGTGTAGTTTTGCTGAGTGGGAGCAATGGATGGTGTCAAGTTTTTGGAGTGATGAACTGTACAGAAGTTGGAGTGAGAAAATAAATTTTATTGGTTGTGACTCCCTAGAGGTGTTAACAGATCTAGTCTGTTGGACTTCCAAGTCTGAGAGTGCCCTGTTGGGCTCAGAAATATAGTGATTATACCGAACTCCATCATAACACAGCAAAACCCAAACTCTGACGTGGCTTACAAAGGTTTTCCCTAATTAAAAATACTGTGTTTTTGGGAACTGAACTGTTCTATCTCCCCTCTGGGTCAAGGGGTTAAAATGCCACTCTGGGTCAGGGAATCAAAATGTCACCATAAAGTTGATAGGGGCCTGTCCCCTTACTGTCTGACCTTAGGGTACCATGCTGTTAATGTCTGGTGTCGTATCTTTTGAAATAATAGGAAATAACATTAAAACATTCATGCACTGAAGTTAACAATGTATAACCTGCAAATTACAATATCCCTAGAAAACAATACACATAAGAGGGACTCCTGTATATTACCTTATATAACCCCCCCTGATGAAGATCAATTCACAACTTAATTGGTCCCAGAAACATGATTTTGAGGTGCAGTCTACTAGACCTGCCTGGTTTTGGACTCAGGTGTCACCGAATGAAACTCACATAATGGCACAATCTATTGTGGCAAAACCATACTCTCAATAATTAATATTTACTACATTTCCTGACCCATTTAGTGTCAGTACTGGCATTTACACAATTAACTTTATGTTTTAAACAGTTATACAATTTGTTTGCAACATACAGCCCAATTAATATCAAGCAAATGTATACAAGTGCAGAATACATGTTGTTAGATGATGTATGTAATCTTTTCCACTCTTACTCTAATCATATTTTCTACATCAGAGATCCTATGGATAGCAGTTTTCAAGTCGTCTAAATGTGACACAATATGCTTAAAACTAGTACGCACATTTATAGCACTACATACTATATTACATGTTTAATTCTTCACAACAATCATATTGGACATAAAATTACTTTCACAACCTGGGTTATCTACATTCAGGATGGAATAAGTGTGAAATAATGATGCTTTTCCAAAGCCTTTACAGATGGCACTTAACCCTAATTTGCCAATTCCTGATACAATTACATCCACTAGAGGATTAGTCATACAAAGTATTGTAATACTTTCACTCGTGGGGACAAAATAAATCCATTCGTTATTTCTTAAAGGTGTCTCAACAGAATATGAAATTTCAACCACACATTTGTCACAACTTGGTGGAACACTCCCTCTGGGTTGCAACAATTACCCACTAGGACGGCATTTAAATATCTCCGCGCACCCTCAGGCTCAAAGGTCCCGTTCACCAGGTCAGCCACAGCCTCAGCCATTTAAATATTTCGCTCTCAATATATTTAGGGAGATTTCACTCATTCTTGGCTCCACACAGTTTTTCCAGCTTCATGCTCCGACTGATCTACCCGTTGAGAGAAAACCACTTGTATCCATTTTTATATGAGGCTGTTTGTACACAGCCAGAAAGGTTGTAGTGATGACTATTCATTGCTTATTTTTTTTGCTCCATTCGGTTGGCTGGTGAATGACTTACTTTATCGTCTGAGTACGTGACCACACACCATTTGGGTTATAGCGATATGGTGACAGGCTACAATAAGCAGAACTCTATAGAATGGCCCCATGTGGGTTTTGCTTCACTTCTGGCTGAGTTGCAGACTCAGTGTTGAAGAGAGAGATTGTTTCACTACCAGTAGCCACTTGATCATGCGTGAGTGTGTGTGTTGTTATAAAATGAGCCAGCCAAGCAAAAGGCGAAGATTCCTACAGTCCAGCGAAATAGCTGAACTGTTTCTTGACACTGCTAGTGGTGACGCAAACGACGCCAGTTCAGTTGAGGGAGGTCCTGAAGGTGTGCCAGGGGTGTCACATACTCAACCTTACCGCCAAACAGCCAGCAGTCCTGAGTCCAGCAGTTCAATTTCGTCCAGTGCCTCTGACGAAGATGAAGCCGTTGAGAGTGTGCAAGGTGAACAGACTCAACAGGCAGTAACCCTGCAATGGACATCCCCCTCTTGCCCTCAGAGCAGTGTGGCACACACATACACAAGGGACCCCAGAGGAAAGAAGGTCAACGAAACGTCCCACATAAATGATGGCTCCAGTAAACTTAGTGTTTTTCTTCTGTATTTTGCAGAAATTATCACCCTGCTGGTGGTGGAGACCATGACTATTTACACAGACTTGACGATGGACCCTCTCCTGATGTCACTGAAGCCGAAATGTTTGTGTTTCTGGCATTGACAATACAGATGGGACATGGCGTAAGAGACAAACTGACAGACTACAGGTCAACATTGGATCAGGTATACACACCTTTCTACGGCACTATGATGAACCAGGACAGATACCTTCACATCCTTCGTTACTTACATTTTACTGACAACAGGAATGAACGTGATAGGACAGACGAAAATTTTGACAGACTATGGAAGATATGAGACCTGTTTGAAATTCTAAATGACACATTTTCCAAATTTTACAACCCTTCCGAAAATCTGGCTATTGATGAAGTTATTGTTCCCTTCAAAGGGAGGGTGATTTTCAAACAGTACATACCAAAAAAACGAAAGCG
>Ga0123355_10020488_pt1 | contig 10563 bp, 9 predicted proteins | sample TergutEmb28metaG_3_FD_89872 | JGI IMG/M metagenome (GOLD analysis project Ga0123355, IMG submission 89872) | Embiratermes neotenicus P1 segment gut microbial communities from Petit-Saut dam, French Guiana - Emb289 P1 | ecosystem: Host-associated > Arthropoda: Insects > Digestive system > Gut ... | reverse complement strand
GAAGATATTCAAGCCAACGTGACGAGACAACTAAGGGCTATTACAAAATGTGACTACCAGAGGTGCTTTCGTCAGTGGCAGGAGCGCTGGAATAAGTGCATACAAGCACAAGGACACTGTTTCGAAGGAGACAAGACCAACTAGCCGTTAAGCCTACTTATTCACTCACAAAAAAATCAGTCCCGGAATTAAATGATCAGCCCACGTATATGTACATATATGGACTGCAAAGGGTTAATATCTTCATAATTGTTTAGGGTAATGATACAGCGAAAGGCAGATGTTGAGCTACAGTTCTGGCCAAGTTTTATGTGGTCTTCGTTAGACTCTGCTTGTTCGCAACTGCTTTCTCATTTGTCGCTTCACCACCCGTATAATATTCCTCACAGCCATTATTCATTGTAACAGCAACATCTGATGCGGTGGTATCAACAAAAGATATCTCTCAGATGTACAATGCTTCAATCTCCCATCATATACTTTTATTTCAGAAATCTTAACATGTAATCAAAAACCAACAGTTCCACACAGTTGAGAGAATATATGTAACTTTATTGAATACCACAAATGGATGTCAGTTTTATTTTCTGTCACTTTGAACTACATGATGGCCATAATTTACCGCATGCAGCACATTACAAACACATAAAACACAGAGTGCATGTGATATCAAGAAATATTATGCTGAATTCAGAAAAATCACTCAGACAGATTGATGGAACTTCACAGTGCACCATAGCAATGCTGCTGAACAGAAATAACACAGAAATATGGTATGGTAACACCATAGCACCTAGCGTGTGTGTCCACCCAGTACATGGAGCTGATGTCCATGATTAAGGTACAAAGGTGTTTTGATCTGGAACATGGCAGATAGCCCATTAAGTGCCTGTCAGAACATTTTAAGCTAGTTAGGCATAAGGAGGGCCCTGGTAGGCATTGCACAATGAGAAGAGTATGGGAGGCTTCTCAGTTCATTCCAGGGGAATTCATTATGGTAGTGGAGATTGCAAGTTCCACAACCTGTATACAATTCTTCACTGCTGTTTCAAGTAGCACGCATACAAAATCGGTACACGAACAGGATGATAACTGCAGGGGAAAGATATTCACTCTGACATAATCTTGTGTTCCTGTTAGTACTGATTGGACACTGCTTTTCTTTTGGCTCTTAGACTTGTTTTCTTGTAGGTAATGAACTGCCTTCTGTTGTGATTGAAATATCTGACTGTTGGGCTTTGGGACCCCAAACTGCACCACATTGATGAGTTGTTTTAATACCTTTTTTTTTTTTTCGTGCCATTACATAATTCAGTCCGATACTTCCAGTGACTCGTTCCCTTGGCATGTGCAGAATGCGACGATTCCTTGCAATTCTCAGGAACTTCTTCCATTCTTCTCTGTTATATATCCTTCCCTTCCACCCTTTTCCACCAACTAGTCTTCCATCCTCCCTCACTTTATCTTGCCATCTGTTTCTTGGTCTACCTCTCATCCTCATTGCTTCCAAATTCATATATAATACTTTTTCTGGGAATTCTGTTTTCTTTCATTCTCTGTACCTCATACATGCCCAAACCAATGTAATCTATTTAACCTTATCGTCTGTTATAGTGGGTCTTTTAAGCATTGCATAAATTTCTTTATTGGTTAATATTCTCCAATTTTCTTTTTCATTGTCATATACTGGGCCTAAAATTCTTCTGTACACTTTCCTTTCAAAAATGTTTATTTGCTTTCTATCTCTCTTTGTTAGTATCGAGGTTTCTGATGCATATGTTAAAAGTTTTGTCTATTGTTGGGTTCTTTAATATTTATTTTAATTTTTTAGATATACTTTTATTTCTAAGAATTTTTGTAGCATGAAGTATGTTTTGTTAGCATGTTTTATTCTTTCTTTTAAATAGTCTGATACTTTAAACAACACATAATGTATTTTTATCTCAGTAATTAACCAACTTTATGCACAAAAGTTTTGTTTTACAATAAATTTATTTCATGCCTCTACATGTTTCGAGCACCATGTGCTCAAAACATGTAGAGGCATGAAATAAACTTATTGTGAAACAAAACTTTTGTGCATCAAGTTGGTTAATTACTGAGATAAATATACTGAGATGCACGGTCAGCAAAATGTCAAAAAATGCATAATGTAGTTTGGAGTACATGGTGCTTATAATAACTGTATGTGTATCTCAGATAACTAAGTGCTGGTTCATGTGATACATATGCTACAGGGTGGTGTTGCAACAACACTGACTCAACCAATTGATGTCATCAAGACTAGGACAATGAATGCCAGGCCTGGAGAATTCAAGGTAAACAGCATTCTGGGGCTGCATGTTTCAAAAAGCTTGCAGTTGCGGACACAAACATCAGATGGCAGTGATTTAATAATTTATAGTATAGCAGTAGGTAGATGGAATAGTCTGTGGAAAAATTGGAGACAGAATTGTTTGTTTTGAATAGTTGTGTACTGGTGTAGGATGAAGATTCACGCACTGTCTTAACACCACATGCTGTGTAGCATGTTGGAGCCCATTTGTTGAATTTTGAGGTCCCAATTTAATGTACACAGGAAGATTAAAAAATGTATGCAGAGAGAAATGGATTGGATTGTGGTGTAAAGATACTTTATTTACCCAAATATAAAATGACCTTGCATGTAATCATACAATATTCATTTTCAGGAAAATATGTGTATTCACATTAGCCAGGTTGTTTTTGACAGTCATTGTTTGCATGTTTGATATTCTGGAATTTATTATTATCAGAGTTCAAATATTAGAGTATTAGTGTAATAAAAAGTTACAACACTTCACTGCCAACACTTTCATCTCTAGAGGAGTCTTCATCATCATTTTTCATTCTCTTCATATCATTTGCAACATGGCACTTTTGATAGTTCCTTAGAGAATTTATAAAATGTCTATTCATGTTTTTTTTGTACCTGTGGACTGAATATTGAAGTCATGTTATAACTCAAAGAAATGTATCCCTGTTGTTTAGTGTAGATTAATGTTAGATATTTTGTTACGTAATGTATACAGCCCATTTTGCTCACTTACCTGGTTGTCTTCTCAGATGGTCATAGCATTGATTCTTGGTTAGGCACCAGCAGGTTCTGTTTCCATTTATGCTTACTTATGATGTTTCTTCATAAGAAATGCTATAGTGGTCGTACCGCACCGCTAACCTCTAAACGTTGCATTTTATATATTTATTTAAAAAATATAGGTACTGAATATTTTAAACATGGTATATACTCCCCATTTTTTTCTCTTCAAAATGCAGATTGTTTCATAATTCTAAAATATTTGGTTCCTGTTTTATTCACATTTTATTTACAGAGTGTGCTAAAATTTAAGAAAATAATTCAGGCGCCAAAGGGTTAAGGGAATAACGTGTCTGACACCAACACAAGGCACTTCAGCAGTGTTACAGCATCTCCAATAAGTAACACTGAGAATTTCATTAATAAGGAGACAATTAGTCCTTTCTTTCAGTTGCACATCTCTAATAAACACTTCCTGAGATGTATATAATCACAGTCACATTTGGCTGCAGATTGGTCATGTCAATTACTTACAGAATTATAACACCACTTGATACTTCATTAAACTGTTATTAATTACTTGGCTTTAAGATATTTTAGGGGGACCACGGTGGCACAGTGGTTAAGGTGCTGTACTATAAATCGGAAGGTCGCTGTTTTGATCCCAGCTGGTGTCAGTGGATTTTTCATTGACATAATCCTTCCGATCGCACTATGGCCCTGGGGTCGACTCAACCTCTAATAGAAATGAGTACCAGGGGTATTTCCTGGGGGTAAAAGTGGCCAGTGCATAAGGCTGACAACCTTACCACCATCCTGGGCCATTGTCATGTAATCTGGGAACCTTAACTTCCTGGAACCCTCTGGGCAACTTGGGCCTGTAATGGGACTGCTTTACCTGACTTTTTACCTGTACTTGAGGTGGGATTCGCTAGGTACAGTAATTTTTTTTTAATTTTCTGATTAAATTCGAGTGCTAATATGGTGTGAAGGTCTGATTAAAGACCAAGCATTTTCATTACTTTTTTTCTTTGCCCTTCACATCTTCAATTTATTGATTTATCTTCACATTTTCTGCCCAGCTGGCCAAACTGACTCTTTAGCTGGTTCTGACAATTGTCTGAGAAAGGTAGCTACATATTTTAAGGGATTTCCTGAGCACTGTCATCAGGTTTACAAATGTCATCTCACAGACATCATAGATGAACAGAATTTTGTTTTAGGCATTGGGATGTGACACATTGTCACTGTGCAATTGGTTCCTGACATTTTGAGGCAGTGTACTGGTATCATGATCAAGAAGGGACCACAATGCTGACTTGAAACATCGAGAACCAAACAGCCAGTTGTGCTGCATCACATCCCAGAAGATACAGCTTATCCACATGTGTGAAAACCTTAAAACTCACATAAATTTGTGTTGTGTTCCTTGCATTGGTTTTGTGCTGACTGAAAAGGCAGTATATAAAATGTAGAAGTTTTTTTTTTTATTTTTTGTAAACTAACACTACTAGTTTGTTAACCTTTTGGCGCCAGAATTATTTTTTTTTTTAATTTTAGCACACCCTCTATATAAAATGTGAATAATACAGGAACCAAATACATTACATTTATGAAACAAACTGCATTTTGAAGAGGAAAAAACAGAGAGTATATTCATTCATTCATTCATTAGTATTCAGCCTTGAAGGCCGGGCTTGGCAGGAACCAGAGCCCAGTCATGTGACCGGTATGGCTCTGGCACACTGCATCCTGGGCAAATTCTGGGGGGTAGTTTGCCATTGCTTTCCCCCACCTTTAGACGTTCCCACTTTAGCTGCCAGGTGCCTCCGTCCACAACGACGTGAGAGATCCTAGCAGCGAAAGGTGGAGTATATCCCATGTTTAACCCTTTCCCCGTTCAATTTAAATTGCTAGTGCCTGGGCAGAAGAGCCGAGTTTTTTCACGGGACATTTAAATTTATGTACTATACCAGAAACACTTTAGAGCGTTTAGAGGGGGAGGGGACTTTTAAATCCCGAGCGCTTTGGAGCGTTAGGGAGGGGAAAGGGTTAAAATATTCAGTACCTATGTGTTGAATAAATATATAAAATGCAACATCTAGAGGTTAGCGGTGCGGTACGACCACTATAGTCGTCATTAGGCATCAAAGGGTTAAAACTGTTTATTCAGATTATGCAGTCTTTGTGATGTTTATTGTCATATATAAAGGGTTTAAAAACATCTGTAAGCACCTGCTATGAAATGTAGAAAATGTACTGAAACAACACATTGTCATCACAACTGGAGGGACAAAGCTATGTGACCATCTGAAGGATACAAAAAGTACCAACACAAGTCAAGAAAACAATCTCAGTAGAATTGTTTCTTATTATCATGTACTATACCTATGATCTGTGTTTCTTTTTTGCCCTACAGAATATGTGGCATGTAATCACGTATACAGCAAAACTGGGGCCAGCTGGATTTTTCAAGGTAATAAACATTACGAGAAAGAAACGTAACATTGAAAATAATTTTAATAGGATGTTATATTGTGAATCCATTTTTAAATTTATTCTCTCTTACAAGTTAGTATTATGTGTGATATGCACCTTTTTTATTTTGGACACTTATTAGTGACCTGGCAGCTAAAAGATTTATATATACAGCATAAGTCAAAAGAATTATCACTAATTTACAAATGTACACTACTGATCAAACACCGGTGTTGACAGTAACAGGTAGACAGAAACTTTCCCAAGTTTGATGTGCATCTCACCACTGCTGTCCCACATGCCAAGGGTTCTGTGTTTGTTTTGGTTAGACATAAACAAGCTGAGTGAAATTCTGTTCCCATTTAGATAGAGAACAACATAGCAGACATTCTGTATACAGTAGCGTACAAACTGTGCGCAGTCAAGGTGCTCTGTGAACCAAATGTAGAATATGTGGCAATGCCATTTGTACATAGTCCATGCTTGTTATGAACATTTTGTGCTCCGGAGAAAATAAACTGCAAATGTTGCAAACCCTTTACAACCTTCCTGTTCTCCTGACCTCACAGCAATGAACTCTTGGAATTTTTCTGGTGATGATTCATGAATTAAAATTTTTTTCAGCCACTGTTGTCTAGAAATATTGACCTGAAGAGGAGGGTTACTGCACAACTGCAAGGCAGTAACTGTGACAAGAAGTTGAATACTGCTGGGCTGTGATTGTCACTGTAAAACTTGGCAATATTACAGTGCTAAATTCTTTGTTCTCTGTTGTAACAGGAAGAGTCTTCAGAGTTATGGAGGTACTTTTGACTTATGCTGTATATTTTTCAACACAACCAACTGTTCAAAACAAAATACTCTTTTTTTTTTTTCAGGGGTACATACTTCGATTCATTCGTCTTGCACCACATACAATACTGACATTTGTATTCTATGAACAGCTTCGCCTCAATTTTGGCATCAAAACATATTCCTGAATGACAATGAGCAGAGCAAGAGCATGTGTGCCTTACAGTAAACTGAAGAAGTGTGACGTAGTTAAATGCTATTATTTCAGGAACAGCCATTGTTCAAACAGGACACACAGGCTGTCATTCAGTTGCTAGGTGCCTAGGGTTGTCAGTCAGCCATAGGAGTTCTTTGCACGTTTATGGGTTGGTGTGTGAATGAGATGCTGGCCTCATCAGCTGTGAGGATGACTATTTAACAACCTCTTGTCCTTCACTCAAAAGTCTTCAAATTGGTTTCACTTGAACATCCCCATAATGTTATTATCAGTGCAACAGAGAAAAACAGTAAGGCAGATAAGTCACATTTATTAACTATGTAAAATCCAAGACAGTAGCAAACCACAGACTGCTATTAACCTTTGGTTATCACAACTTTTTCCTGCTTCATAACTTGTGGATTGTTTGCAGTTTCCTCAATGTCAATATGGATTCTATTCAATTAAAACTTCTAAAAATTATGACACACAATAAAGTGTGTACATTTTTTAGTCTTAAAAAAATTCACCCCTCCCATAACATTTAATTGTGGTTTACCACCATATTTTCCCAAGCCTCTTAATTATATTTGGGGCACAATTCAGTTCTTGAACTTCCTTGTCTGTTTCTTACAAATATAATTCCTGTGGACTCAGGAGTAACTGATATTGTATATGATTACTTATATCTATGTTATACCTTGCTGCTTATATCTTATTTAACCTAGCTTTTAAAGTCAAACCCTTATTATAAACCATTGTGTGTTTGCAATTTGTGGCAGTATGTCATGGCAGTGGTAAATCAAAATGTTATATAACACACAATATCTGGTCATAGAATTTAAGTGAGAAAGGTGCTTTATCAGCATATGACTGTACATTCTTAAACTTAAGAGGATCTGTACAAATGTAAGTTCATTCTGGTAACACCCACATGGCTTGATGACCAGCAGTGGCTCCTATTCTGTAGTCTCAAAAATGGCACCATATTAAAAAATGTATGTAATACAACAAACACCTCAGAGTATTGCTGACATTTTTAAGCCTTTTTCCTTCTGTATACCTAGAGGTCCAAATCAGTGGTGAGTGTTTGATGGATAGTGCTTGGTGGTGTTGCATACACTGCATAATCATCATTAATGGCTTATTTTCTATAATCTACAAAATATACATATGTTGGATTACTTCATTATTCAACATTCAACCCTGGACACCAAATGTAAGGTAAACCTGAATTTACACCACTAACTGTTGAGATCATTTTCAAAATACGCTCTGCTAGATACAAACATTTGGCTTCACTTTCCACGCTTCCCGCTAATACATAACCTCCATATTTGCTCTGAAGATCCCATATATCATTATAGCTCACAGACATCTCGAAGAGCTTAATGCCATCATCATGCACGAAGCACATACGTCCCAATGTGAAGGCATTACTTGACATCTTAATATCCTCTTCCACCTCTTCAAGACAACTTCCAACACGTGTGTCAATTCCAAACACAATGAAATCAACTCTAGGGTTGCCAGCCACATTTATAACATCCTGTACTCGTCTACACTCGTGAATTAAGAGTTTAAACTTGCCTTGCTTTTTACTGCAACTATGTAAGGCATCAGACAGTTTCTCACAGAAGACATCTGATGAAACCACCAATATACATAAAGATAATTCCTCGTCTCTGATGCCGTAACGCAACATACCTGCCAAGCCGAAAACCAAAAGTTCACTTTAAATTCAAAATTCCGACAGAACTCCCAAGTTCAGACTCGTACTTCTCGAATTATACTCCAAGACTCCCAAAATTTCTGTAAAAGGGGTAAACTACCATCCATTTCTGCATATAATCCAGCCAACCTGTAAGTTGAAGTCATTAAGTTTTCTCTTCTTTCTTCTGGGTTTCCTTGTCGTAAGTTACTGTACCGCTGTGGGCGATGTACGAAGACGTGCTTCAATAAGCTATAATTAAGACCATATGCAGCATCAAAATTAAAGCTCTCCCCTACGATATATGTTCAGGCTGTTGTACGAACACAGTTCTATTTATTCCAAATGCAGAAACTTGGAACTTCTTTTCCCGGCAAACAACGATACACTGAACGACAGTATCGAGTTTAACATGTTTTCGACACACGTAAGTCGACAGCATAGATCAGACCACAGATCATATATATCAGACAGTATTCGAATGGTGGCTCTAATCCATGGTGGTAATGAATGACTGTGGTGGCAGTCGCCCCGGAAGCACAGATGACTACTTGCATGCTAAGGTGTATGACAGCGGTGTAGGTGATGAGGTAGGTTAGTGGTTAGGCTTGTCAACTGTATAAGCATAATTCCGTAGGAAACGTCAGCAAATTGAGAATAAAAAATGTGAATGAATGTGTTACTTCTAGTACGAAGTTATATTTATTAGGAGGATTTGGCAATGCCTTATATTAAATGAAAGCAATGTGTTCGATTTGTTAAGTTGCCGGTAACATAATTTTTGTAATTTGTTGTTCAGTTGCACGTTATTAATGTTTTCAGGGAATATAAACGATGAATATATCAGAAGAGGTCCGAAGATTGGGAGCGTTAGGTGTTAAGTCCATACAGACAACGTAAGTTTTAGGATACGAGTTGTCGCACACACCGGAATAGACGTGGCACACTGGTAATTATTTTGACGCAATAAAGAGGAAATTGAAGTTATTAATATACTTGTTTTGTTTCTTCTTCTTATTAGCTTTATCGGAGGTGATGGCTTTTTCCTTCCAATTTCTCTCTTTGCTGATCCATTGTATTCATTTTCAATACTGATTCCACTGGCTGCTGGGATGCACACTGTATTGGCAACTGACATGCTAATGGTGACTGTCATGGCAGAGTGGTCGAACACACTTCTTAAATGGTAAATATGTTTTTCTGTCGTCCAGCATAGGTTTTTGCATTATTTAAAAGTGCGATGAATTAAGGACCCTGCCCTGATATACACCAAACCAAACATAACCAGGACTTTCATTAATATGAACAAATTTGGAAAGAACGAGAGTATATTTTCCTTTAAGTCTTTCCTTCTGAAGCTACTCAAAGCTGCCGACTGAAGTTCATATAATTGACAATCCAGCAGAACCTAGGGTTCAGCACTACCATTACTGAAACCCATCACTGGACACATTTCAGCACCACTTTGCAATCACATTCTGCCTTACTAGGACAAGTTCTAGTGTAAGCCTACCATGTCCTGGTCTTCCAATAGGTAACTTCTGATAGCATTTCCTCATCCAGTTCTGTGTGTATTTTTTTTTTTATCTGAGTCCCATGTCAGCCATCATAATCTGCTTTCTTTCAAATCCCTAACAACACAAGGTGACCTGTGCATGTCAGAAAGTTTTCTGTCATACTAGCGTGAATTTCCAGTCCACTTCATCAGACACTTGTAAGTTGCTTACTTGTCTTAACAGTAGTAGCTTATTATATAAACAAATGAACCTTGCATAGAACTTATGGTACTGTAGTTGTGTATTAGTTTAGAGTTTTTATTAATTTCTTTAGCTGCTTGCAGAGTTTCTGTGTTGACATTTTCCAGACACTAAGAAATCTGTATAAATGCATTGATCGTTTACTAAGCATGTTGCATTTGTTACCATTTGATATTTCCGTATTATCTGAAATGTATCATTGTGATGATAATTTTGTATAACACGTGACATACAGGCGCCTGTTGGTGTAGTGACTAGGATATGGTCTGGACATCCAAGGAACTGTGGTTAAATTCTAAGCATAGCAAGAGATTTTTCTTGTCTCTAAAGCATACATACCAGCTCTTGGGCCCACATTACCTCCTCTTCATTTGGTAGTGGGGGGGACTGATTCCATGGGTAAACTGGCTAAGGCATGAAATTGGCCACTCACCTCCATATAGTGCTGAAGTTAACCCTTTCCCTGTTCAATTTAAATCGCTAGTGCCTGGGCAGAAGAGCCGAGTTTTTTCACGGGACATTTAAATTTACGTACTAAACCAGCAACGCTTTAGAGCGTTTAGAGGGGGAGGGG
>Ga0123355_10020487_pt1 | contig 10564 bp, 7 predicted proteins | sample TergutEmb28metaG_3_FD_89872 | JGI IMG/M metagenome (GOLD analysis project Ga0123355, IMG submission 89872) | Embiratermes neotenicus P1 segment gut microbial communities from Petit-Saut dam, French Guiana - Emb289 P1 | ecosystem: Host-associated > Arthropoda: Insects > Digestive system > Gut ... | reverse complement strand
TTGGGGACACCGCATGCATCCAGCTGCTGATTGTAGAAGGTTGGCAGGATGTGCGCCCTGCCCGTGGCCCGGCTCAAGGCTATGGCATAATCCGGCGCAGTCCGGATGCCCGCTGAATGAGCTTTTTCACGAACCTGCGCGCTGACCGGCTCGTCAACGAGATACGGTCTTCCCCGGATGCCACGGGCCCCGCCACACAAAAGGCGATCGCGCGCCTGAAGGACGTCGGTCCGGGCGCCATTGAATCCGTGTTCGCGGCGCTGCCCGATGCCGACAAGGGCTCCACCGTGGCGTTCGTTGACGTGCTCGCCACCCTCGTCAGTCCCAAGACCTTCCCGCAATTCGTGCGCGGGCTCGTGGAAGGCAGTCCACGGGTCATATCCGGCATCACCTGGGCGCTGACCGCAAGCCACAACTACCCGCCGCACCTGCTGATCGACGCGCTCGCCACCCCCGGGGTGTCCAAGTCCGGGTTGCTGGAAGTCATCAGCGCGCACAAGACGCGCTTTGGGGTGCGGGAGCTGCTGAACGCGGCCTATGCCCAGGAACCGAACGAGAAGGCGGCGCTGTTTCGCGTCATCGGCGAGATCGTCGACCGACAATCCCTCGGCGAACTCATCGGCCGCGTGCAGGGCAAGGACCCGCTCGCGCGCGTGCACATCATCAACACGCTGGCGCGCTTCAACACGCCCGAGGTGCAGAGCGCCCTGCAGGGGCTGCTCACGGACCCCAACAAGCTGATCCGTGGCGCGGCGCTATCGGCGCTGCAGCGCACGGACGGGCCGATCGATATCGAGCGCGTCTGCCTGTTGCTGCGCGACCCCGAGATCGACGTGCTCAACCGCGCCATCGACGTGGTGATCAGGGCCAAGCACCCCGACACGATGCGCTACCTGATCGACGTACTGAAGGACGAGAACGAGAACGCCCGCCGCGCCGCGGTGGAGGTGCTCAATGAGATCGGTAACGCCAGGTCAGTCAAGTACCTGCTCGAGTCGCTGCAGGACAGCGACTGGTGGGTGCGCAGCCGCGCCGCCGATGCGCTGGGCAGGATCGGCGGTCCGAAGGTGATCGATGCGGTGCTGCAGCTGGTACGCGACAAGGACGAGGACATCCGGCGCGCGGCCATCGAGATCCTCAACCAGACCAGGGATGAGCGCGCCGTCGACTCACTGATCCAGGCGACGCGCGACACCGACTGGTGGGTGAGCGAACGCGCGGTGGACGCGCTCGCCGAGATCGGCAGCAAGCGCGCGGTGCCGCGCCTGCTGGAGATGCTGCAGTCCCCGGACTCCAGGGCGGCGCCGATCGTGGTGCGGGCGCTCGGCAAGCTCGGTGACGGCAAACTCGTGGATACGCTGCTGCCGCTGGTTGCCCGCCCCGAGCGCGAGATCCGCATCGAGGCGATCCAGGCGCTGTCGCGCGTGGCGGACCACGGGCGCGCCGACCAGGTGCGCAACGAGCTCAATGCGCAGGTGGCCTCCGCGGATCAGACCATCGCGCGCATGGCCGCCGCGGCGGTGAGCGAGCTCGACAACCGCATCGCCGGGATCACGCCGCTCGGTGGCGGCGGCACACCGTTCCCGCCCGCGACCGCCACGGCGGCCGCCGCAGCTCAGCCCGGCGTGCGTCCGCCGCAGCCGCAAGCCGAGCCAACCAGGACGATCCTGATCTCCGATCAGGCCGCGTTCATCGAAGCCAGCCGCCAGACGGGAAGAGCACCACGGCTCGACATCCAGACACTCAAGCCCGGCGACATCATCGAAGGCCGCTACAAGTACATCGATCGCATCGGGCGGGGCGCCTTCGGCACGGTGCTGCTGATGGAGGACACGGTCGTCGACGAGCGGTTGATCCTCAAGTTCCTCAACCCCAACGTCTCGCAGGACGAGGAAGTGATGAAACGCTTCGTCCACGAGCTGCGTTACTCACGCAAGATCACCCACAAGAACGTCATCCGCATCTACGACTTCCTGTTCATCCAGGGCAACTACGCCATCTCGATGGAGTACTTCCCCTCGCATACTCTCGGCACCGAGGTGGTGAACGAGAAGCCGCTCGAGCTCAAGCGCGCCATGCAGTACGCCATCGATATCTGCACCGGCATGTCGGTCGCGCACCAGGTTGGCATCGTGCACCGCGACCTGAAGCCGGCGAACGTGCTGATCAACCAGGAAGGGCTGCTGAAGATCGTGGACTTCGGGGTCGCCGCTGCCCAGCGTGAAGGCGACACCCAGCTCACCAGGACCGGCTACGTCATTGGCTCTCCGAAATACATGGCGCCCGAGCAGATCCTGGGCAAGAAGGTCGATGAGCGCGCCGACATCTACGCGCTCGGTGTCATGCTCTATGAGATGGTGACCGGCGTGCCTCCCTACTCCCGCGGTGATCACATGTCGGTCATGTACCAGCACGTACAGGGCAAGGCGCGCGCTGCGCACGAGGTCAACCCCGCGCTGCCGGCGGGGCTTTCGGCCCTCGTGATGCGCACCATGGCGGTCGACAAGGCCAGGCGCTTCCAGACCATGGACGAGCTGCGCAGCGCCCTTGAGCGCTTTCACTGATCTATTGGAAAAAGTCGCCTGCGGCGGCCTGCACGGCAGTCCACGCCTTGCGAAACTTCGTGCGCTAGGTCAAATTTCCGGCGTCAAGCCGTTGATCCCAAAGCCCGGCACGGGCTAAACAATCAGCGGAAATTCCTTAGGAGCAGTCGCTTGGCGCGCATCGACGCGTTTCTGAAGCTCGGCACCCAGCAGGGGTGCTCGGATGTGCACCTGGCGGTCGGCGTCCCCCCGATGCTGCGCATGCAGGGCGACCTGCTGCCGATCCGCTTTCGCGACCTGCGGGCGGCGGAGCTCGAGGGGTACATCGCGGAGATCCTTTCCCGCTCGCAGAACGAGCATTTCGCCAGGGGCAACGACCTCGACTTCTCGTACGTGTCCGCCGAGGGAGGACGGTTCCGGGTGAACGTGTACCGCAAGGACACCGGCATCGGCGCCACCTTCCGCTCCATTCCCGCGACCGTCCCGACGCTCGAGAAGCTCGCGCTGCCACCGGTGGTCACCAGGCTCTGCGACTTCCACCAGGGCATGGTGCTGGTCACCGGCTCGACCGGCACCGGCAAGTCGACCACGCTCGCGGCGATGATCCACCACCTCAACTCGACGCGGCGTGTCAACATCATCAGTCTCGAGGATCCGATCGAGTTCGTGCACCCGAGCAAAAACAGCCAGGTCATCCAGCGCGAGCTGGGCACGCATATCCCGAGCTTCGCCGAGGGGGTACGCGCGGCGATGCGCGAAGACCCCGACGTGATCCTGGTCGGCGAGCTGCGCGACGCCGAGACCATTTCCATGGCAATGACGGCCGCAGAGACCGGCCATCTGGTGCTCGGCACGCTCCACACGACCAGCGCCGTGAAGACCATCGACCGCATCATCGACGCACTGCCGGTAGAGGAGCGCCAGCAGACCAAGAGCTTTCTCGCGCAGAGCCTGCTGGCCGTGGTCACCCAGGTGCTGGTGAAGAATGCCGGAGGCCACGGCCGCAGGGCGATCTGCGAAGTGCTCATGATGACCAAGGCGATCGCCAAGCTCATCCAGACCGAACAGACGCATCAGATCCCGAGCCAGCTGCAGACGGGGCGGGACCTTGGCATGCAGCTGCTCGACCAGGCGCTGCTCACCGCCATCACCGCGCGCACCATCGACCCCGACGATGCCTACGCCTACGCCACCGACAAACGCGCCTTCCAGAAATTTGTCACCGACACCAGCGTGCTGCCGAAGGTCGAGATGAGCAGCACGGCGCCCGGCCCCGCGCCGGGGAATTCCGCAGCGTGAAGGATCCGCTAGCCGCGTGGCACAGGTCGACCCACTGCTGATCGAGGTGCTGGAGAAGCGCGGCTCGGACCTGCACTTCATCGCCGGCGACCCGCCGCGCATCCGCCTGTACGGCGATCTCTCGCCGCTCACTTCCGGGACGCTACCAGCCGAGGCGGTGAGACAGGCGCTCTATGAGGTCATGCCGAAGACGGCGCTCGATCGCTTCGAGGCCCGCGACGGCGCGGATTTCGCCTACACGCTCCCCGGGCGCGGACGCTTCCGGGTCAACGTCATGCGCCAGCTGAATGGCATGGGAGCGGTGTTTCGCGCCATCCCGTCCAGGGCGCTCACGCTCGATGAGCTGAAGATGCCGGAGGCGGTGCGCCAGTTGTGCCGCGCCACCAATGGACTGATCCTGGTCACCGGTAAGACCGGCTCGGGCAAGTCCACCACGCTGGCCGCGATGATCGATGACATCAACAGCCGTGTGAAGGGCCACATCCTCACGGTCGAGGATCCGATCGAGTTCGTGCACGAGCGGCAGAACTGCCTCATCAGCCAGCGCGAGATCGGGGTGCACGCACCGAGCTTCGCCTCCGCGGTGCACTCGGCCCTGCGCGAGGACCCGGATGTGATCCTGATCGGCGAGTTGCGCGACCTGGAGACCATGAGCATCGCGGTCACTGCGGCGGAAATGGGCATTCTGGTCATGGGGACGCTGCACACCAACGGCGCAGCGCAGACCGTCAACCGCATGGTCAACGTATTCCCGTCCGACAAGCAGTCGCACGTGCGCACCATGCTGTCGACCTCGCTCCGTGGCGTGATCTCGCAGCAGCTGCTGCAGCGCGCCGACCGCCAGGGGCGCATCGCAGCACTCGAGATCCTGGTCAACACCCCGGCGGCAGCCAACCTCATCCGCCAGGGCAAGCTCGACCAACTCGAGAACACCATGCAGGCGGGCGCCCAGTTCGGCATGCGCACCATGGACTCCGCGATCGAGCAGCTGCTCAATCAGCGTCTGATCAGCGGCAAGGAGGCCTACCAGAAAGCGATCAACAAGAGCAGGTTCGAGGAGCTCAAGGAGGCCGGCTGAGGCGCCGGCGGCCGCCCGTGGCGGCCGGGCCGTCCGGCGCCGGCATCTGTGTAAACTAGCGCCGATGCCCCGGAAGATCTTCGTCACTACGGCGCTCCCCTACGCCAACGGCCCGTTCCACATCGGGCACATCATGGAGTACATCCAGGCGGACATCTGGGTGCGCTTTCAGAGAATGCAGGGCCATCAGGTGCATTTCGTGTGCGCCGACGATGCACACGGCGCACCCATCATGCTCAAGGCGGAGAGCGAAAGGGTCACGCCGCAGCAGCTGGTGGCGCGCATCGCGGCCGGCCGGCCGCGCTACCTGAGCGGTTTTCACCTGAGCTTCGATCACTGGCACTCGACCGATTCGCCCGAGAACACGCAGCTGTCGCAGGAGATCTACGCGCGGCTGCAGGCGGCGGGGCTGATCTACGCGAAGGCCGTCGAGCAGTTCTACGACCCGGTCAAAGCGATGTTCCTGCCGGACCGCTACATCAGGGGCGAGTGCCCCAACTGCCACTCGCAGGACCAGTATGGCGATGCCTGCGAGGTGTGCAGCACGGTGTACGCGCCCACCGACCTTATCAACCCCTACTCGACCATTTCCGGCGCCCGACCGGTGCTGAAGACCTCCGAGCATTTCTTCTTCCGGCTGTCGGATCCGAAGTGCGTTTCCTTCCTCAGCGCGTGGCTGGACGCCCCGGGGAGGCTGCAGCCGCAGGTGGCCAACAAGGCGCGCGAGTGGCTCACCGGCCGCGGCGGGCTCACCCTGAGCGACTGGGACATCTCGCGCGATGCGCCCTACTTCGGCATTCCGATCCCGGATGCGCCGGGCAAGTACTTCTACGTGTGGCTGGATGCGCCCATCGGCTACCTCGCCGCGCTCAAGCACTACTTCGAGAGCGGCAAGGCGCGCGCCAACGGCGAGCCGCGCACCTTCGCGGAATTCCTGGCCGCGCCCGACACGGAGCAGATCCACTTCATCGGCAAGGACATCATCTACTTCCACACGCTGTTCTGGCCGGCGATGCTCAAGTTCGCCGGCCCGCCCTACCGGGTTCCCGACCACGTGTACGTGCACGGATTCATCGGCGTCTCGGGCGCGAAGATGTCGAAGTCGCGCGGTACGGGGCTCAGCCCGCTGCGCTACCTCGATCTGGGCATGAACCCCGAGTGGCTGCGCTACTACATCGCTGCGAAGCTCAACGCGAGCGTCGAAGACTTCGATTTCACGCCCGAGGACTTCCTTGCCCGCGTCAACAGCGACCTCGTCGGCAAGTACGTCAATATCGCCAGCCGCGCCGCGAACTTCATCACCCGTCACTTCGGCGGCCAGCTGCGCTACTCGGAAGACATGGCAGCGCTCAACGAGGCGGTGCGCAACACGGTAGCGATCGTCGCCGAGAGCTACGCGACGCGCGAGTACGGCAAGGCGATGCGCGAGTGCATGGGACTGGCGGACTGGCTCAACCAGTATTTCGACGCCAACCAGCCCTGGCTGCTCGTGAAGGATCCGACCAAGTCCGCGCACCTGCAGGACGTCTGCTCGCGCGCGCTGTTTGGCTTCAAGGCACTGTCGGTGCTGCTCGCGCCCGTGTTGCCGGAGGTTGCGGCGCGCGTTGCGCGGCAGCTGTTCGGACTCGAGCGGGATTTTCGCTGGAGCGACGCTCTCGTGCTGCCAGAACGGATCAACCGCTACGAGCATCTGCTGACACGCGTGGATCCGAGGCAGCTTGATGCGCTGTTCGAGAGCGAGACCGCGCCGGCGGTCGCGCCCGCCATCTCTGCGACCGCGCTGCCGGCCGCCGGCGCACCCGGCGCCGCCAACGCCACCAGCGCCGTTGCTGCCGCCCTCTCGATCGACGAATTCAGGAAGGTCGACCTGCGCGTCGCGCGCATCGTGAACGCGGAATCGGTCGCCGGCGCCGACAAGCTGCTGAAGCTGACGCTCGATCTGGGTGCGGAGACCCGCACCGTGTTTGCCGGCATCAAGTCGAACTACGACCCTGCCACGCTCGAGGGCCGCCTCACGGTCATGGTTGCGAACCTGGCGCCGCGGAAGATGAAGTTCGGACTCTCCGAGGGCATGGTGCTGGCGGCGAGCGGTGATGGGCCCGGAGTGTTCCTGCTGTCGCCCGATGCCGGCGCGACGCCGGGAATGAAGGTCACCTGAGCCCGTGTTGCCAGCGGCCATGGTCACCGCCGAACAGATCGACGCGCTGCTGCCGCAGACGCAATGCGCGCGCTGCGGTTACCAGGGTTGCCTTCCGTATGCGGAGGCGCTCGCTGCGGGGGCCGCGGAAATCAATCAGTGCCCGCCGGGAGGCGAGGCGACCATCGCCGCGCTGGCGCAGCTGCTCGGACGTCCGGCGCTGCCGCTCAACCCCGCCAACGGCACCGAAGGTCCGCCGCTGGTCGCACAGATCGACGAGGACGCCTGCATCGGCTGCGCCAAGTGCCTGCCGCCCTGTCCCGTCGATGCCATCGTCGGCGCGCACAAGCACATGCACACCGTAGTGCTGACGCTGTGCACCGGGTGCGAGCTGTGCGTGGCCCCCTGCCCGGTCGACTGCATCGCCATGGTTCCGCGGGCGCATGTGCCGCGCGCACCGCGTGCGCCCTCACCCGCGGAGAATCGCGAACGTTTCGCTGCCCACGGCGCGCGCCTCGCCGCGCTCGCGGCCGAGCGCGCGGCACTGCTGGCGGCGCGCAAACAGGCCGCCACCGCCGCTCCGGCGGGAACCTGACAACACGAGCCCCACCCAATGCATCCGGCCACCCGCAGAGCGATCTACCGGCGCCTTCAGGCCGCCAACCCGGCGCCGACCACGGAGCTGCTGCACAGCTCGCCATTCGAGCTGCTTGTCGCGGTCATGCTCTCGGCGCATACCACAGACCGCAGCGTCAACGCCGCCACGCGCAATCTCTTCCCCGTGGCCAACACGCCCGCGGCAATCGTGGCGCTCGGCGTCGAGGGGGTGAAGCCCTACATCAAGTCGGTTGGGCTCTACAACACCAAGGCCAAAAACCTCGTGGGCCTCGCGCAGCAGCTCATCGGGCGGCACGGCGGCGAGGTGCCCGCCGACCGCGCCGCGCTCGAGGCCCTGCCCGGGGTGGGGCGCAAGACCGCGAGCATCATCCTCAACATGGTGTTCGGCCAAGTGGAGATCGCGGTCGACACGCACATCTTCCGCGTCGCCAACCGCACCGGGCTCGCCCCGGGACGAACGCCGCGCGCAGTGGAGGAGGCGCTGATCGCCAACACGCCACCCGAGTTCAGAAAGGACGCGCATCACTGGCTGATCCTGCACGGCCGCTACGTTTGCACCGCGCGCGCGCCGAAATGCCCCGCGTGCATGATCCGTGACCTGTGCGAATACAAGCACAAGACCAAGGCACCCGCGCCGCGGGCGGCCGTCAGGCGCCTGCCTCTGCCCTCGCGCGTGCGCCGCCGGGGGCGCGTGCGCAACCGGGGGCGCGCCCCGGCCTGAGCGCGGCCACACGGTACTGCGGCCATGCCCTTGTTTGCACGCGAAGATCGCACGGCCATGCGCCGCCGCTATCTCGAGGCGTGGCGCAAGTTCAGCGCCCGCGAGCCGCTCGAGCCCCTCGAATCGCAGCTCGCCGCGGTCGTTGCCGAGCACCCCGAATACATCGTGTGGCTCGAATCGGGTGAGGCCGCGCTGGAGGTGGAGTTCACACCGGAGGGCGGACGCGAGAACCCGTTTCTTCACATGGGACTTCATCTTGCGATCCGCGAGCAGGTGGCCACCGACCGGCCCGCGGGCATTGCACAGCTCTTTGCCGGGCTCGCGCGCCGCACCGGCAGCGCGCATGCCGCCGAGCACGCCATGATCGAGGCGCTCGCCGAGGCATTGTGGGAGGCGCAGCGAAGCGCCGGGGTACCGGACGAGCAGGCGTACCTCGCGCGGCTGCACCGCTTGTAGCGCCCGTCGCTAGGGCCAGGCTAGAGACCTCCGCGCAGGGATCATGCGCACTACTCATGCGCATAGTTCCTGCGCATAGTCCCTGCGCATAGTCCCTGCGCATGACTCCTGCGCATGACTCCTGCGCACAGCCCAAATTCGGGGTATTCGCGAACGGCCTCCCAGGGGCCGCTTGCAAGTGCGTGGAGTGCGTGGCGGGACTACTTCTTCGGCACGTACAGGTCGGTCAGTGTGCCGGCGACGGCCTCGGCTGCCCCCGCCACCGTCTCGCTGAGCGTCGGATGGGGATGAATGGTCAGCCCGATGTCCATGGCGTCGCAGCCGGTCTCGATCGCAAGCGCCACCTCGCTGATGAGCTCACCGGCGTTGGTGCCGACGATACCGCCGCCGAGCACGCGCTGCGTGTCAGGATCGAACAGCAGCTTGGTGAAGCCGTCCTCGCGGCCGAGCGTCAGGGAGCGCCCGTTGGCCATCCAGGGGTAGGCGCCCTTCTTGAACGGCGTGCCTTGCGCACGCGCCTCGCTCTCCGTGAGACCGACCCAGGCGATCTCGGGATCGGTGTAGGCAACGGAGGGGATCACGCGCCAGTCGGCCGCGCTCTTGTGGCCGGCGGCGACCTCCGCGGCGACCTTGCCCTCGTGCATGGCCTTGTGAGCGAGCAGGGGCGGCGCGACGATATCGCCGATCGCAAAGATATGCGGTACGTTGGTACGCATCTGCCGGTCGACGGGAATAAAGCCGCGCTCGGAGACTGTTACACCCGCGCGCTCAGCAGCGATGGCCTTGCCGTTCGGCACGCGGCCAACGGCTACCAGCACGTGCCCGAACAGTTGCGGCGCCGGGGCCTTCTCTCCGGCGAAGCTCACGCGCAGTCCACCGGCCTCGGGCGCGATTCCCGCAACCTGGGTGCCGAGCAGGATCTGCTGGTAGCGCGAGCGGATCCGGCGCTCGAGCGGACGGACCAGGTCGGGGTCGGTGCCCGGCATGAGCTGCTGCGTCAGTTCCACCAGGCTCACGCGGGCGCCGAGGGCGTCGTAAACGCACGCCATCTCGAGACCGATGATGCCGCAGCCGACGATCAGCATGCTGCCCGAGGCGTCCGGCACCTCGAGCGCGCTGGTTGAATCGAGAATACGCGGATCCTGCGGAAGGCCGGGAAGCCGGATGGGCTCGGAGCCTGCGGCGATGATGCACTGCTCGAAGCGCAGGCGCTCCACCCCCCCGGCGCCGAGTACCTCGAGCACGTTGGCGCCCACGAAGCGTCCCACGCCGCGCACGACTTCGACCTTGCGCTGTTTCGCGAGCAACTTGAGGCCACCGGTCAGCTTTCCGACGACGGACGCCTTCCAGGCGCGCAGTCGCGGCAGGTCGAGCTTGGGTTGGCCGAAGGCGATGCCGCGCTCAGCCATCTCGTCCGCGTCCTCGATGACCTTGGCCGCGTGCAGGAGCGCCTTGGAGGGGATGCAGCCGACGTTGAGGCACACCCCACCGAGCTCCTGCCAGCGCTCCACCAGAGTGACCTTGAGTCCGAGGTCCGCCGCTCGGAAAGCCGCGGTGTACCCGCCGGGTCCCGATCCCAGCACCAGCAGCTGCACGCTGCGGCCCGAATCGCCCTCCCGGGGCTCGGTGGTCCGGATCTGCGCAGATGACACGCGGACCGTGTCGCCGCCATCGCCGCGATTGCCGCCATCGCCACGATTGCCGCCATCGCC
>Ga0123355_10020485_pt1 | contig 10564 bp, 7 predicted proteins | sample TergutEmb28metaG_3_FD_89872 | JGI IMG/M metagenome (GOLD analysis project Ga0123355, IMG submission 89872) | Embiratermes neotenicus P1 segment gut microbial communities from Petit-Saut dam, French Guiana - Emb289 P1 | ecosystem: Host-associated > Arthropoda: Insects > Digestive system > Gut ... | reverse complement strand
CGAGGAGCTAAATGATTTGTACTCCTCACCCAATATTGTGCAGGTGATAAAATCGAGAAGAATGAGATGGGCTGGGCATGTGGCACATATGGGTGAGGAGAGGGGGGTGTATAGGGTCTTGGTGGGGAAACCAGAGGGAAGGAGACCACTGGGGAGACCTAGGGGTAGATGGGCGGATAATATTAGAATGGATCTCCAGGAGGTGGGATGTGTGTATATGGACTGGATTGGGCTAGCCCAGGATAGAGACAGGTGGCGGACGCTTGTGAGTGCGGTAATGAACCTTCAGGTTCCGTGAAATGCGGGTAGTTTCTTCACTAGCTGCAGACCAGTTAGCTTCTCAAGAAGGACTCTGCACCAATGAGTAAGTAAGCAAGTAAGTAATCAAAATACAATGTAGTTGTGTTTAGAGTGTTATCAAACGCTGTGTATTGAACTACTAAACAACACAGTGTGATGTGTACATAAAAAACTATTAACCTGCACTATAGTACAAAAACACAATTTTTAACACCACTAACACCAAACACCCCCACTAAACAAATCTTGAGCCAGTTATATTCCAGAAAATATATATCTAAAATGAGATAAGGGTATGACAGAGTATGACAAGGAGGGAGAGTACCCCTGTATCCCAAATAGCCCCAGTTTATGAAATGTACAGACTTAGGAAGATTGGTTACCACCATGCCCTTAAACCTTGCCTATGCCTACTAGACAACCCAAGATAAGCTTGTTGACACACAAACTAAACCAGAAAAGGATAGAAAGAGATAGGAAATAAAACTGCTATTCACAACTATAGTGTAGGAACACAAGAGGCCAAGGGAGATGGCCTCAACAAAAATTAACCAATACAGAAGCTAAACCTACTCAGTGATATGCAGGTTCTCTAACCAGTACATGAATTTGATTTCCGGTCATATAATGAACAAGCCCAAGAACAGGACTGAGGCACTGAAAATTAAAAAATGCTTAGTCTGACTGTACAAAGCAAGGCAGTTGTACCAGAAAAGAATTTCAGACAGAACCTAAACCTGCAAATACTGATATTTATATCACACCTGAATCAAATAAGAAACCAAGAGGAGTAAAAAACTAAACCACTACATAGCAGTGTGCACAGCGATATACAAGTTGCAACCAAACTGATACTGAAAAATGAAAATTTTGATTACCAAAAAAAAAAAAAAATGGCAAAAAAATTAATGCCATATATTTAACTATGAAAAGTTATTACATCTTCATTACAAAACAGATATGGATATATGACAGTATCAGAATGTATGCACATACCAGAAAGAAAACTGGAGACACTATCAACTTTTATAATAATCTGGAAACACAAATTGAGAAAGTGAATAAAAGTGAATACTTTATTGAAGCATGACAACTACATGTCAGGGTAGTAAATGCAGAAGCTGAGAGAACTGTAGGGTTTAGAGCAGTAACAATTCTGATGTCAACTGCAAAAGTTTGAAAGGTTTTGCCCATACCCCCAGGCACCATACCAACTAAGCTGTTCTGGCTCCCTTATAGAAAACATTTAGAATACAATATTCCAAGATATTCCAACTCATGCTAAAGAAGACAGCTAATATTTGACACACATTTCAGGAAAAGTAAGGCATAAACTGCACTAATACGAATAAAAGTTAAATTTGGGTTACACAGATGAATCATGTAGATGGGTATAAACTTCCCTATATGTATTAATTCTGTGCAGAATGACACAAAAAGTCAAAACTAAACAAAGTTATTTTTTATTCTTTACATTAATTTCTGCATATGACTGAGTTGTAACCTCCTTCACCTCAATAACCATGTATCATCACAAAGCCGAAGGTTATTTGTTGAGAATTACCAATGCATGCTACAATATGGATGAATGGATGATGTATTAACAAAAAATAGAAACGAGTGGTTTATCATCACAATGGTGTGTACCCTCTACCACAGCATCAGTTCAAAGTTCATCACAATTAGAAGTGTTTCCTCCTCATTCCTGCATGCACATAAGCACACACCTATCCAGAAGATAGAACTTCTGACAAGATAAAACACGGTTTTAGTAGACAACATTATGTAACAAATGAAAGGACTATGGAAATAAGATACCATTTGCATAAATTCAATAAACATCAGCTCTGCCAGACAAACGCATCTCACATGCAACAGGTAATCAACATAAGACATATGCTTGAAACATAATTAGTACACATTAGAACACCCTGCTTAAATTACCAAACTCATAGCAAACACAAAACCTGTGCCTAAACAGTTTCCAACTGTTCCTACCCTCAATGTAAATTGCAAGAACATATCTATGTCATAATCATATTTTCATAGTACACTTAAAGTATATTCCTCTATACATATTCAGAACACTGTCAAGCAAAATACAGTTTACAAAACTTCAGGTTACTAGTTTCAGCTGTTCAATTCAGCCATCATCAGACCTATACATTATCAATAGTCATACAAAAAAACTTACAGCTGCATATGGGATTGAAATATCATTCCCTTACAATACATGTCATACAAGTTATGACACATACTGTAGCTGTATCTAAGGAAATGAGATCTTAATCCCACATGCTGGTATCAGTTTTCTGTATGTCTCTTGATAATGAATAGGTCTGATAATGGCTTCATTAAAGAGGTAAAACTAGTGACCTGAAGATTTGTAAAGTTTGTTGTGGATGCACAACAAAATTTACAAATCTTCAGGTCACTAGTTTTGGCTTTATATATATATATATATATATATATATATTTATTTATTTATTTATTTATTTGACTGCAGCACAACAGGTATATTTTACTGAAAGATTATAATTCTCTAATTTCTTACATGTTTCCATCTTGCGCACCTTCATCATGGAAACCACTTATCCAGCAGCACAGGTGCTGCTGGGTAATTGAAAAACTAGACAATCAACATTACAAAATGGCAACTATGTAAACATTTTAAAATATATTTGTAAATGTTCTACACCTTAAAAAATTTGGTTTATAAAGCTTCACTGTCACATACTTTGGCTTATATTAAACCTTGTAATGTACTTTTAAGAAAATACCTTCTAAATCTTGATCAGATATTTTCTCATTATTATTGTACAGTCTATACATACAAACTTTCCAAACACTTTCACTCGTAGTGTTAAATAAGTTATTTCCCTGATGATGATATATTTGATCAAATGTAAGAAATTAATTTATAAATATAAACAGTTAGGTGTACTAAGACAGCATGATTATTGCACAGATTAGGACAACTGAACTTTCATGTGACTAGGTACAAAAAGGATTCACTTTGGACTATTAAAACCTGGTTCTTTTTAATTTCCTAGATTTAAAAGCATGTCACACTTCTTGATTACTATGACACATGCATGTAACATCTAATATGACTATATCTCTCCTTTATAGCAGATATTCAAATTGAATGAAACAATTCTGGCCCTTTTAAAAACGCTGTGTCAACTGTTACTTGTAGACCAACTGCCTGAAAGATATTATGATGATTATAAATAGTAATAATCTTTCAAAATTCAGTGACCATGTATACTTTTTGCTGAACTTAAGGTTTATACAGTTACCAGACTCCTAACACATTACTACATTTTGGTTCCATTAGTGTTACTAGCCATAGTGTAAGTCATTCTAAACTACCTCTTTCAACAAACCACCACACTGCAAATATGAAAGTAAAAAACTTTCCATATGTATTTATTAACATGAAAACAACAACAATAAAGAACTTGCAAACGCATCATTTTTCAGCACAGTCCTTGAGCATGTCAACATACTTGATCTAACACTGTACAGTTTTTGTATTCCTGAAGAGAACATATCTCCAACCAGGCAACAATCCAGACATGCACCACCTTCTTTTGCTCATGGTCACTGTTAAAATTCCATCCTCTTAAAGAATTTCTGTGGAGGTCAAACGATATTCTAACAGAACTTCAAATCCAAGCTGCCAGACTGTTGTAACAGCATCGGCACTAGTATGGGAACAGGGAGTCATGTAACAATACAACACCTTGTGACAGGTGTCCTCGGAACTTATTCCAAAATGTTACTTCAGCTTGTCATACAACATTTCCTATAACATGCACTGTTTATTGTCACAATGAAGCTTGAGGACTGGTCATCAAGAATCCCAGTAAACAGTCACCATCACCTTTTCTGTTCTTTGCTGAGATTTTAACTTCCTTTCTTTCTGGGTTTTATTTTTTTTTTCTTTTCCCTAGAGCAAAAATGGTAAGAGACATCATACGTTTAAGTCACATACTCTGAAATTTGTCCTCCAGCTCATAATTGTGGGTATACATTTTGTCAGATACGCAAATTAGTAAGGTGTCATTGTCCTCACTACACCAGTGTGAAAAGCAGTTACAGATGGTCAAATGGTCACATTTATTATATTCTTCTGAGCTCTCTGGAAATCAATTCTGCAAAAACTTTATAAAAGTGAAGTTTTTGGCAGATGAGTTCATAAAGAGAACCATGAATAATCTCCCACCAGTCTGCCACATCATCAAAAAACATACAGGTGTCCTTAAAAGAAACTATGAAATCCATGAGCACAACACCAGAAACAAATACGACCTCCACACACAACCACATAACATGTCTCTACTTCAAAAAAGTGTGCTGCATATGGGTGTCAGATTGTACAATCAGTTGCCCATGAGAATCCAGAATCTAGACACACACAACCAATTCTGAAAGAATGTGAAGTTCATCCTAGTACAAAATATGATTTACAGACTTTAAGAATACCTGCAAACCACTTTTGAGTAGAAGCACCACTCGGTAAATACACATGATTAGGAGTTAAAACACCACATTGTTACTGAGTTATAAAATTATATTACACAAATCTGAACCAAATTACACTTTACCACTATAACTACTGTAAACACAACACATTGTACATTGAACTAAGTTTCTCTGACAAAACCCTGGCATAACATTGAACTTAACCGACTTACTTTCACTAACTACCACAAAAACAGTCAAAGTAGTGTACTTCATGTTTGTATTATATATTAGAATCCTGTTATTACTACTATCATTACGATATATAACAACCTAGTAATATCATGTATTGTAAATTTTGTATTACTTAATTTGGACAAGTCCAATGTTGCATATGTAACAATATGGATGCAATAAATCAATATCAATATCAAGTGTCACCCTTCTGTTATGAACTATCATCCAACAAGCTTGTTTCATATTCTCATCAAATGTCAATGTGGATTCATTTTTGGTAACACTTTTCAGGTCAGTGAAGAATACATCAATTCATACGTCCATTACTGCAAAAAATCACTATCATACTCACTTGCTGATAGTCTCTGGTGTATTTTCACACCACTGACACCTCAAACCCATAAAAACCTTCAATGCACACTGCTCTTCTTTGGTGCAGGTAACCAGTGCAATGGCCAAGCAGACAACACTTGCAGTGCAAGATAATTAAACAGTCAAGATCACTATACCACTACAACAGAAATATTCTGTGCTTCTAGTTCTGCACGCATTCAACAGTGGTACCAATTGCAAAAAAAAAAAACAGAAAAGGACTACTCTGTGCATACTTTTTAACTCACCTATACAGACATATATATATATATATATATATATGTGTGTGTAAATAAAACACAGATGTCATAACACAGTCTATGAAGAACAATGCCAGTATTCCACTCGCAGTAGTTCAAAGAAAAATTAAAAAACCAGCCTGTCAGAGTAGTTAGTCCTATCCGTGATTCACTGGTGTCTTTCACCTATCCCTTCTAAAAATGAAACTGAAAAACCAAAGGTTGACTGCCATTCCTTCTGATGCCCTCTTAATTTAAAATACCCTTGCCCACATTGCCCAAATACAAGCCAGTACATTTCCCAACTGGGGATAAAACTATAAAAACTAAACTACAACCTGCAACCCTAACACAAAGAGATTCTATTAGCCTCCTATCTGACACACAGGCAAGCTTATATATGTATATGTATAATGCAGATGAGAACGATGCACATGTTGTAATTTAGAGGCTGCCAAATGTCACATTCAATGCCTTATTACCATGCACTTTTCTTACCTGAAAAAATTTACCAAGAAACAAATGAATACAAAACTAAGGTAACTAAACCCAACGCATTTACTTCACTAACTCTGGTGCCTAAATCTGTGTGACTGTCGAAACTCATATTCTGCTCAGCATTTGACAACTGCAACCACCCTGGTAATTCATGCTTACAATCCATATTGTTTACTTTATGTTTGCAGAAATATATCAACAGCATGTCAAACGTGATCGAGCGAGTGCTGTTGACTGGTAAACTACAGTTGGTTTAACTAGTTGCTAATTTTGACACGTAAACTTGTTAACTGATACAGATACACATTCCAACAGCTGTTCAGTTCTTAAAGATCATACTCTCCGATTAACAAGGCAGGGCAAAGAACGGGTGTTTATGTACGTAGAAACGTTGACACAATTTCTTTCAAATCCAATAAAATGTAATTCCTAAATTGGTGAACTGGTCCATTATCCGCATTTGTGTGCAACATTCACCCACTTGTAAGGGTTATTAACCTCATATACCTCCACTTCAAAAAGCTGCAAAGCACATCGAATAAATGAGAAGCGAACACGACAACAGCATACTAAACTGCACTTTTAAAAGCTTTGGACGTTTTCTAAGTGCTGGTAATAACGTACCACGTCTTATCATCCTCTTCAGCTGCCATTTTTCCATCTTGAATTATTACGCTGCGTTAGCATTCTTTTTTTAATGTGCTCAATTACCACTGTACTACAGATGGCAACACGTCTGTGTCTTGTCTAGTATGGCGGCGTCCAGTAATAGCGTGAGTTCTGGTGGATCCTCATGGTCAAAATGGCAAATTGCATTAGTGATTGGAGCGCCTGTTGCTGTTGGCTTTGGTATTTGGTATTTCAAGAACAGCAGTTCCGCGACAGGCCAAGATAAAGGTTCAACAGCCGAGGATGGAAGAAAAAATAAGATTTCATCGATGGCTACGTCTAGTCAAACCTCACTGGACATGGCTGGAGAAGGCTCCAACATACCGTTTGAGCCTGCAGAAGAAGTATGCCTTGAAGTAGCATTAAAAAGCGGCATTTATGCTGTTTAGTGTTCTAGGACGTAATGCTTATAAAATTTTACAAGGTATAGTTTTTTTTATACCGGCTACAATTGGATGTACTTCCTGTTTCACAGAATCCACTAAAAAAAGCACTGGCTTACAAAGATGAGGGCAATAAGTATTTCAAGTCAGGAAAATATGCAGGAGCTATAAAGTGCTACGACAGTGCCATTGAAATATGTCCAAAGGATAACAAATTAGACCTGTCAACATTTTACCAAAACAGAGCAGCAGCATATGAACAAATGGTGGGTATGAAATATTGATTTTGGATAGTTTATTATAAATATTTTTATATGTACACGCAGTAAATTTATATTTTGTAGGTTAAACTTGATTACATTTCCAAACTGAGGTCAACAGAAATTATGAGAACAGTGTGATGACATGGTACATTATAATGGTCTTTCAAGTCCACAAAAGTCAACAGATTTGGTCCCCTGAATTTCTTTGTATGAATCGTTTACTACCTGGCATGTTAGAATCAGTTTTTCAGCATGCTGTGTGGATAGTATGTTTTCTCCAAATACACAAAAGTTTTTAATGTCATGGATACTTTTACCAGGTCACACATTCAGAATTTATTAACCAATTTAAATACAAATACAAAATTTCCTCAGTACTAGTATCTTAATTTTAATGTGACTGCATATATATGGGCATTATAAGGTGAAATATAAGTGAATCTTCTTGTAGGTTCTGTCGCTGAACAATGTTTTATATATTTGTTTATGAGGCAGTATGCTTGCTAGCTTTCAGTTACAGGTGATTTGAAGCCATATATATATATATATATATATACTATGGAATGTTGACTAAGTGTAGTACACATATGTTCCAATTCTTTACCATAATAAAACTTGCAGAAGAGGTCCATTCAAGGAAACTTCAGTGCAAGATGGAAGACCATTGCTCCAGAAATCTTTAAGGTTCAAATACTCTGTAAGCAACCCACAAAGGACACAGTAGTCTAGTTGAGTGGTTTCACCTGATGAATAAAGCAGTTTGCTTCCAAAATGTAGTGTATTGTGTTGAGTATTTTTATGACAATGGAAAAAGTTCTTGTAAATGCTGCTGGTATTACTCATATATAACTATTGTCAAAAACCTATATGTTACAAGAAATTTTGTGTTTACCATCCTTGCTATGTGGGTTTCTTTGTAACCAACTCATAATGCAGAATTTGGTGAATTAGTAGTTAGAAATTTCATTATATTTGTTTTATTTAGATTCAGGACTAATTTATTAGAACAAACCATTTAATTACATGAGAAGTAAGTTTAACACTGAGCAGGTATCTTTAAAATTTTTGTTTGAAATTATAACACTAGTTAGCCAAAATCTCATTTGACTTTTATTGCAGGTGAATGGAAGGATGTGAATGTGGCACATTATCAGTTTTGCTCTAGTTTAGTTTATTGTAAGGGCATATTTGAACTTCTGCATTTGTATCTTCTGAGAGTTTGTCAGTTTTTATGATACTTGACTGAGGCCTACAGCATGTCTGTTGTATAAGTATTACCATGTGTGAGTTCCCAATGGTTTTATGAACCAATTAATAGCACATTCATGTGGGCCCCATGGCTGAGTGTAGCATAGTTCCATTGATAATACCATTATTCTGAAGTTAAAATTAGGCCAGCCTTAGGAGGGGGCATTTAATCCAGTCCTGAATGATGGTTAAGATTAGTTTAGTTTATTTGTTCATCCACATAGTGACACATGTAACATTCGACATGTCAGTTTCAGTTTACAATTTATATATTACAGAACGGAACTAATAATACGAGAGGGTGCTGATAAGTCCTTAGCCCGACCTACTTCCCGATGTCGTAGGACAGAATCAATAGTGTCTTTCGAAAGAGGGGTCTGTTCATGTGCCGAATTGCAAGTCTTTCCTTGTTACAGAGGCTGAAAGGAAGCTTGTTAGGTGATGCGCGCAATTTCAACAACATGGAGACATGACCTGTCATCAAGTTTTTCTTTCCTGCTAGGCAAGGTGCCAAAGGAAATTCACTCCATTCTGACAGAAACATTATGGGAACATGCATCATCATATGCCACCAGTTTAAAAGTGGTGATTTTTCCACCTGTGATATGCCTCATCCTGGAAGACCAAAAACGGTGACCATCCCGGAGATTATTGATCAAATTCATGAGCTAATCTTGGAAGACCGCTGGATTTTGGCTAAATCAATAGCTGAGCAACTGGGCATCATTTATGAAGATTTGGACATGCTGAAGCTCTCAACAAAGTGGGTCCCGAAATGCCTGAACATGGATCAAAACTTCAACGGTGCCAGTCGTCTGAGCAACTTTTGGAATTTTTTTGGCACGCTCCAAATGATTCCTGTCGTGATTGGTGACCATGGACAAAACCTGGTTATATCACTATGACCCAGATACAAAGCAACATTCAGTGGAGTGGCAGCATAACGGCTCACCCAACCCCAAAAAATTCCGAGTGCAAAAATCTGCTGGAAAAGTTCTTGCCTCGATTTTTTGGGATCAAGACGGCATCCTCCTTGATTGTCTTCCAAAGGGCCGAACTATCAATGCGGAGTATTACTCATCTCTACTGGTGCAATTGAAGGACATTTTGAAGGAAAAACGCTGTGGGAAGTTCACCAAGGGGGTCTTGTTCTTGCATGACAATGCCCCAGCTCACTGGGCACTTGCTACCCAGAAGAAACTGGCCTACCTGGGCTTCCAGTGTATTGATCACCCACCCTATTCTCCGGATCTGGCCCCATCAGACTACCACCTGTTCCCTACACTGAAAAAACAATTGAAAGGTCGCCATTTTTCATCCGACACGGAGGTCATTGCTGCCGTGGAGACCTGGTTGGACGGACAACCTTCTGAATTTTTTTTGAGTGGCTTGCGAAAGTTAGAGCAATGGGCTAAGAAGTGTATTGAGCTTCGTGGGGAGTATGTTGAATAAACCCCAAGTTTGGTCGCTGTAGCTTGTTTCCTTCCTGGTTGGGCTAAGGACTTATCAGCACCACCTCATATATGGACATCCAACCAGTACAATATAATAAATAGCAATGCAAAATTTAAAGAGATCTAACTAATCGAACTCATCTACTATATTATCCAAATGTAATCACTATGATCATGAGGTTTGTCATCCCCGTTGTGTTTTACAATAACTGTTAGGGTGTGTATACTTGTGTGACACAACTAATGGTGGTAGAGAATATGTATAGTTTATTACATAGGGATTCTACTACATGTTTCGGCCTTTTTTTTTTGGCCATCTTCAGGTAGGTATAGAATAAACTTTTTTAAACAGTTATACTTAATTTATCTGGGTATATGTAAGGTGTTTAGGGTGCGAGATCTCGCGTGCTGTGTGGGGGTGGTGGTATGGG
>Ga0123355_10020484_pt1 | contig 10564 bp, 5 predicted proteins | sample TergutEmb28metaG_3_FD_89872 | JGI IMG/M metagenome (GOLD analysis project Ga0123355, IMG submission 89872) | Embiratermes neotenicus P1 segment gut microbial communities from Petit-Saut dam, French Guiana - Emb289 P1 | ecosystem: Host-associated > Arthropoda: Insects > Digestive system > Gut ... | reverse complement strand
TGAAGAATAAAAGACCAACTTGATGTCACTTGCTATTTTATTTCACTTCTTATGTGCTCAACATGTTTCGGACATTAATATATCCATCATCAGTAGCTTGCGACTATTCTGTTGAATTACCACGTTGGTCGTATTGTACTTGGTTCGATGTGTGTTGGCGTTGCGGTGAGGTTGGGTTGGATTGGTATCCGTATTGCAGGCTTCAGCCTGCAACAGAATAGTCGTAAGCTCCTGATGATGGAAATATTAATGTCCGAAACATGTTGAGCACATAAGAAGTGAAATAAAATAAGAAGTGACATCAAGTTGGTCTTCTATTCTTCAATAATTTCACACTTTATAAAGTAGGATAACCCTGTGTTCAAATATATATTACAACAATGTGCAGAATTCCAAATTAATATTTATTACGTAAAATATGCATACTGTTGTCACAATGATACAATTCTACAAAAACTAAATTTGATAACATACATTGCATTCACAGGCCTTTTAACAAAACTTTCGTATAGAATACTCTTATATCTCGTAAAATGTGTATACGAATTTAGACTGGAAAGAATATAGAAATTTCATACGTGGCAAAGAATTCCTTACCGTACTTTTTTTATTGCGATGATTATACATACAGTGTTAGTTATCTGGGATAATGCTGACTGGTTACTTTCTCTTAGGTCCTTTTTATAGAGAACTCTGTTCTTATATTACACATTACTTACTTCTGTATTCTTTTAATCTACATATATAGAAACTCTAGCGAGAAGACTCACTAAAGCCAGACATCTCGAAAACCGAGACAGAATTAGTGTGATCTTAAAATAAATTTATATGGAAACGTGTGCCATTAATTCAGTTCGAACGCACGATTTTAACTTCTGCCCCAAACAGTATTTTTGGAAGCGACATGAAATGTTTTTCCTATTCTGCAGAGAGTTAGGTAATTAAATCCCTACATGGAATACGCAATCAGAATTAGACGGTTCTCTGTGAGGGACACACAGACTGTACATGAAATTGTTTTCTCTGATCCTGAGATAGAGAGATCAGTGTATTTGAATTTATTTCCTATCAGCTACAAACTAATTATTTCTGCCCTTCAATATACATGGATTTCCAGCCAAATCACTATTGCCTCAGTCTTTTTTTTTATCCAGCAGGCTTGACCCAGTACAAAAATCCGAGTACATCTCAAGCGGGCGTGCGAAACAATAAATTGTTTAATGATTCAGTGTGCTGCTGAATGCGCATTGCTGAATAATGAGTTTCCACAAACTCTGTGTGTATACACCATTTCGTTTTAAATGGAAAGCCAATGGAACTGAACACTGAAGCACTAGTCACTAATGTATTCATCCGCGTGCCCGAGCACAAAAGCAGCTGGTGTGTATCGCTGTTAATGACTATTTCGTTAACCATTGCGCCGTGTAGAGTGAATAGGGACCCAAGAATTTATGGCATGAGATTATTCGAAAAGATTCCAAGAAGATATTTAGATGAGAAGTTCTGCAATCTTCTATATTTTTATTTAATAAATATACAATCTGGGCTACAATACCTTAACCACCATTTTCTTATTCATTCTTAAAACACAGCCCCTTACAAGGTTTTTCCTACGTCACAGTCCACCTTAAAAAAATCTATGAAAGGAATGTCCAGGTCCGAGGATTTCTGTGTGAATATTTCGTTACATGATACGTTTTTACAGTGAAGAGTTGAGATGGGTGGGGCATGTAGCACGTATGGGGAGAGGAAAGGCGTATACAGGGTTTTGATGGAGAAACCTGAGGAAAAGAGACAACTTGGGAGACCCAGGCGTAGATGGGAGGATAACATTAATATCGATTTTCAGGAAATGCTATGTGGGGGTACGGACTGGATCGAACTGGCTCAGGATAATGACAGGTGGCTGGCACTTTTGAATGCGGTAATGAGCTTTCGAGTTCCGTAAAATGTGGGGAATTGCTTGACTAGGTGGAAACCGATTAGCTTCTCAAGAAGTACTCTGTTCAATGGAGTAAGTAAGTAAGTAAGTAAGTACTGAAGAACTGTATTTCAATAATCCATCTTAGTTAGAATATTATCGAAATTCACAGTAATTACTGATTTATGTTTTGGTCTTGCACGGGAGAAATTTTGGAAAATGAGTGATCCATACAACGATATAAAGTTGGAAATAAATTTATATTTAGTTGATGAAATACTGTCAGTTCTAAAACAATTCTGTCACAGATACGAACTTCGTGTTTGTTTAATAGATCCACGACCTACATTCTGGAAAAATTCCAAACAGCTGATATTTATCGTGCTCTGTGGAACCCAGATATCTTCTTCCGATTTCGTAAGCACTTCCTTCTCTTGTTCCAACCACGAATCATCCGAATCCTGAACTCAGCATTTTCCTAAACTCCTTTTTATATTACCTTGCTCCATATACCTCTGCATATCAAGCAAACTATTCTTTCAGGCTATAATTTCAACGCATATTTCGTGTATCTGAGCAAAGCCGAATGTCACGCCCATTTCATGATCATGGCTTACGACATCCCAGTACCGTTTGTTACTAACTGAGGGTAACAATCCTCCTCACTATGCAGTCATCTTCCAATTAGTCATACTTTTCCCTTACTGGACCAGATATTTTCCTCAGTACAGTTTCTCAATCGTCCTTAGTCTCTTTTCTCGTCTAAGAATGAACAGTCTGACTGCATATGAAGGTAAAGTTGTCCTTTTCATGTCATAAGAACACATGAGGGAGTGTATTTGCAGCTCTACTCATTTTTAACCTCGATTCTAGAAGGTGGTTAGAAAGGAAAAGTGTGACTTCGCACATTTTATATTTTAGGTACTAAGATAAACAAATGTACCTTAAATATGATATTTCTAATATTCTCTACAATTATTCGTGAAAAATATTTTGATTTGTTAAAACTATAATTTTGCCTGTTGTTTTGTATGGGTGTGAAACTTGGTCTTTGACATTGCGGGAGGAAAGGAAGCAGAGGGTGATTGAGAACATAGTGTTGAGGAGAATATTTGGACCTAGGAGGTACGAGGTAAAGGGGGAATGAAGGAGACTGCATAACGAGGAGCTAAATGATTTGTACTCCTCACCCAATATTGTGCGGGTGATAAAATCGATAGGTATGAGATGGGCTGGACATGTGGTGCGAATGGGTGAGGAGAGGGGTGTATGGGGTCTTGATGGAGAAACTGGAGGGGAGGAGACCACTGGGGAGACCTAGGCCTAGATGGGTCGATAATATTACGATGGATCTCAAGGAAGTGGGATGTGGGTATATGGACTGGATTGGGCTGGCCCAGGATAGGGACATGTGGCGGACGCATGTGAGTGCGGTAATGAACCTTCGGGTTCCGTGAAATGTGGGGAATTTCTTGACTAGCTGCACACCACTTAGCTTCTCAAGAAGGACTCTGCACCATGGAGTAAGTAAGTAACCTTTATATTATTTTAAAGTAAAATTCACTGCATCCATTCCTTGTTTTGCAGTTTTCAGTCATAGTAAATGAGACTATAAAATTTATTCAGGAATCTAATAAAAAATTTTAGATAGTTAGGTGGTTACTTATTTTTCATAATGGATTCGTCAAGGGACATCAATATTAGAGGTGTTTATAAGCTTCTAATACGTATTAGTCGAAACAAGTTTCTGTAGATTCATTTAAATCTGTTATTGATTGTTGTATTCAGATTGCACAGAATAAAGAATGGATGAGGAAATACTAAAGACTACTCTGTAGATAGTTGGTGCAGGGAACTGATAGAACATTTCTTGAAAAGGGCTTATGGATGAAGATAGGAGGGATAAATGTAGAATACATTATATACTTTCTTGAAAGAATTGAAATTGGTCCATTTTTTCTAGTTAATAGGAAAGAGAGACTTTTTCTTCCAGTAGTGGTAAATGTAAATTCATACAAAATGAAGCAATTAACCTCCTTCTTCTGTTGTGGAACATCCTATATCTATCTGTTCCAGAAAGTTGCAGTTTTTAAGTAGTGACAACGCAGGGAATGTGTAGGTGATGCACTTGTTGTTGCGCCACAATTCAGCACTGCACCACTCACACAGTGCTGCTTATCACATATGCCCCTGACTTACCCTGTATCCATACATTTGTTTAGTCCTTCTTTCAGTCAATTTGTCTCCCGGTCGGTCAGGCACACGGTCATTAATTCCGTTACTTAATATAGAGCATTATTTGAAATAAAATCAGCAAATAATTTTGAATTATTTCAACTCTGGTTGAATTCGGAACAAAATTCACTCTACAGAGAAATGACCATTCGCTATTCATTAAAAAATAGGACATTTAATTGAAGAAAATATGATTAAGTAAAATTACGTTGTCAAGTATGTAAAACAACACGTTTGTAGTGTCCCAGTATTTCTAATTGTAAAAAGGTAAAATAAAGTGATTCCATTACAGGTACGGTGTGGTCCAGAGGGTGGGTAGAGGTATAATTCTACTCTTCCATGACCGCAGCACTAGAAGGGAGTGAGTGGTCAACAGCACGCCCGGCCGAACTTTACCCCTGTGAAAGGCCCAGTACCCATTTTACAGGAGGCTGGGTGGGCCCCAGGGCCGGTCTCGAAAGGCGAAAAATCTCGTCGACATCAGAATTCGATCCCGGATCTTACAGCGCCGGTGTCAGTCGCTATACCAACTGAGCTACTCGGCCCACATTTCTAATTGTAGCATAGTTCAATACAAAATAAACATCACCATAAAAATTCCAATCCTCTAGAAAAAATGGCTCGCTGGCATTTTCTAAAACTCTATGGAAACAGAACTCAAGTTTTCGTCAGACACTTCTTTTAATTCACACACACACACACACACACACACACACATTAGGAAGCTCGGTAGGTACCCGAACTCAATAAACTAATAATATATGTAACTACAATTCAAAAGGGATTATTTTACACAAAATAGTCTAGAATTTATTTGTCAGAATGTCTGAAAGTTTTAATCTTTAGGTAACACTGCACTTTTAATCACTGAGTTCTACAAGACGGTATAATAAATTTATTTACTGATAGGTCTGTGGTGCCCATCGACTGCACAGACCGCAGCCACAGCTGTCTGCAGTGTAACATATCGGCACAAAGAGTGTGCAGCACTTGACCAAACTATAAAAATGGCAGAGAAAGTTATTTATGCCCTTACATTAGAAACAATGGCGGAATGGATAAACGAAGAAAGAATAACAAAGAAAACTTTGAAAAACCTTTCACAAATCTTGAAAAACTCTCTACGAGAATTGGTGTAGGGGCTAAGTTCTTTGGAAATATATACACTAATTGAACTGAGTGTGATTTATGGTATGGAGTGTAAGTCTTAGACAGAGATTGAGAAGAAACTTACAAAAGTCATGACAGGTTGTGTACGGTAATATTAACGAAGACCATGGGAAGTAAGTAGTTTGGCTAAATGGTGTTAAGAGAACAGAGAAGTGTAGCTGAAGTGTCATGAGTGTGACAGTCAAACGTTGCTTAGGCTTATGAGGTGTGGACACTCACGGTGTAGACAGACACTTTTATGAACAAAAAATAAACAATTCAAACTTTAAAATTTTGGCAAAATAATTAAAGCAAGCACTAAAGAAATATTATTGAAATTTATTTGGCTGTGTCAACTTTATTGAAGCTAATAATACGGATAAATTCACCTATAACTAGACGCAAATGGAATGGGTCGGATTAGTGCAGTCGATATAGCGACTCGCTCTGGGCTGGACGGCACGTGGAATGAATTCCCAAAGTAAGAGAGTTCTTCCACAAACATCCGGACCGTCCCTGGGGCCCACATAGCATCCTGTATATTGGATGACCGGTCTTTTTCCCGGGGATAAAGCGGCTTGCGTGTGGAGTTGATGACCCACCTTCATCTAGCGCCGAGGTTAAAGAAAGAGTAGAGCAATACTTCTATTCTCCCTCTGGGCCTCCATGGTCTAATCTAGGTAAAATTGCCTCCAGATGTAAATGGAAAGATGATATCAGTAAGACACAAAATTCTTGGTAGAATAAGTGGAAATAAAAAATGAGAAAAACAGCAAATATTGGATCAATATCGTGGCTCACTTTATTTCTAATTATCATTAATTATATTAAGTGTAATAATGCGGATGACGATGACCGAGCCATTTAATGCACAAGTTTAGTGCCAATCGCTTGTTGGAATTGAGGTTTAGAATCCCGCAGTGGGCATGGACGTCTCTCCCTTCTATGTATAGTGTGTTGTCCGGTACAGATCTCTGCGTCGTGCTGATCGCCCATCCACAGAAGTCTTACCGAGTGCGGTTTATCTAAGTCTGACAGCGAGGTCGATAATGAGGAGGCCCTAGCCAACTAGAGGCTTTGGAACCAAGAAAAACGTGGCAAAATTTCTCCGAAATACACTTTTCGACGCTGCACATTATGGTACACAGGTCTGATATAGAAGGAGCATTCCTCATTACACAGATTTATCTAAACGCTTTAAGTAATGGCATCTCAAAATATGTACGTCTGCCAGAGCGCAAACCCAGACCTCAATAAAAAAAACCTTACCTTAACGACTCTGTTCGAATTCGCACCGCATCCTGTATATCTCTTTAATCAAATGCTTTGGGCCTACCAAAATATTTGCCTATTTCGTTAAATACATTTGCACTTTTACAGTTCTTAGGCACTGTGAGTGAACCTGAACTTTACTGATTATACAGACAGAGTGAAACAGCTTCGTTGTTGAATGCTTTGAAAATTCTGTAATGGAACAAAAATTGCTTCCAGCATAAGCCCTTAGTGACTGGACAATGGCGGACTAAAAGGATTGTGGAAACTGAGAGCGGAAAGTTACGGGATAAAATTACTCTGGCAAGTTACGTCAAATTCGCGTGACTCTTCAATTTTCCAGAAGTCGCTGAGGCTTGGGTGGCAATACAGGCTACTGCATTTACCAAGACTGTTCACAAAAGCACCTAAAAAAAAAGATATAAATGAAAGAATATTCATTCTATGTTTTCAAGAATTATGTGCAAATCTTAGAAAGAATGAATGTTTTTGCCGAAGTTTCGAAGAATAAAGACAACCTAAATCTAGCTAAACGATTTTAAATAAAAAAATTGGAAGAAAGAAAGGAAGGAAGTAACATTCTTTTTCCATTCTTAATGTTACTCTTACTGTGCACATTCTAACAACTGATACTTGAACCCAGTACAGGCGATTAATAAAATACAACACAGAACAAGTGTTAAACTCGTACATGTTTCGGCATCGGACGCCATCTTCAGGGAGATTTTTTAGAACAAATGAGTGCAAGTGAAACACGCTTACCCTGGCACTGTATCGCCTTTATTAAAATGATCACAATAATAAAATCACAAAATACATAAATCTGATACGACAGTGAGCCGTTCCAAGTACAGTTTCATAGCTGTTTGTATGCCGTATGCAGCATGCACACAGACATCTGTTATACGATCTACGTGATCCGAAGAGACCAACTCTAGGTTGAGCATGTGGAGTTTGCAGTGTCGGGCGTTGTTGTGCAATTGTCATGAATTGTATTTTATTAAGTGCGCGTGTTGGTTGATGTATTAATTTATTTTCTGTGTTTATGTCGTGTAGCTTACAGAATTCAGAGACACCATAGGAGGAGAAAACCCGTTTATTTAAATATAATTCCAAAATGTTTGTCATTTACGTCTTTACTACTATTCTGAATTAAGTAAGTAGGTACTTATAAAAATTTCACCTACTTAAGTCTTTGCAGTATAAATTGTAGTAAATAATGTTTAAAATTACTTTCCACTTTCCAGTAAGCACATTTCGTCTTCTTTAAAGAAGACAAAAATGTAATGCTGTTTACGTAAACAATTTATGTGTTCATTCTGTTGGCTTATGAGATATAAACACATTTTGTGCAAGAAGGTCCGGTTTTCAACTCTAAAGCAGCTGATATACGTTTGTGTCTAAAGGTTTTTAATGTAGTGTAAATGACAGGAAGTTTGGTCTATTGTTTTAAGGAATTTCATAAGCAAAGTATTAATGAGTTCCACTGAAATTACACAAAAGTCTCTTCTATATAATCATATTTTCAGTTTATGTCCTTTAGGGGAAAAGGTTATGAAAAGCTTTCCAAGACTACATTGTGAATAATAAGATGCTTCTCACTGCAGATTCTGGTTTCTAATTTACGGCTCGCAGAAGGAAATACGTGAAAACATTTTGAGACAACCTGTAGCTAAACTTAATAATTCATGTAAATATTTCGAGATGTTTTATGTACGCTGTTAGTAATTCGTAATCATCAAAACTGTCATCATCAACAATGTCATCATCAGAATTTACGCTCTTGGCCCCGTATGTTTACTACAGCCGAAATTCCGTGCCCATATTTAATTACATAAGAAAACACCAACAAAACACACAATATTATAGTACCAAATTTTTACAATCATAACACTAAAATTTTAACTCTGAGATTTCTCTACCCTCTTCGCTTCAACTTCAGGGTACACATGAAGGTTTGTTTGTTTTTGGCTAAACAGCCCCCAGTGGGCCAGGGTATCCTCATTATAGAGGTTTCTATATCACACACAACGACTTACCACAGTCGGTAAGACTCCTCTGGACGAGTGATCAGCTCGTCGCAGGGACCTCTACCTGACAACACACAACACTCACAACAGACAAACAACCATGCTCCGGTGGGATTCGAACCCACAATCTCAGCAGGCGAGCGGCCGTAGACACACGCCTTAGACCGCGCGGCTACTGGGACCGGCATACATGAAGTTTACCTGTTTATAACACAGACATTTGTAAATAAATTAACATTAGTTGTTCTTAGGTTGGTGTCGATCTTTTCTTACAATATTTTTATTTAAAACTAAGAACGGGAAATAGAAATATGTGGAGCAGGCGAAATCTAAACTTAGTACTTTTTATAATTAATCAGTTTAATCTCACTCTGTCGAGGAGGAACTTTAAAATAAACGTCACGCTTCTCCTAGTCTCTTTCGGGGTACGAAATCACTTTTTTAATAGTTGGATCGTTATTTTGTGTGCCATTAAAATCAAACTAAACACTTTACGATCTATCCCAGCATAGCATATATTTTATTTCCATCTTCAAATTTAGAATATTAAATCGCTTTAATTATCAACCAACAAATGCACTCATAAAAAATTTCACATTAAAACACTTAAAATCGCTTCGACATGTTTCGATCCTAAGATCATCCTCAGGGAGCTAAGTTGTTCCTTGCTAAAGTCATTTTAAAAACATTCACAAATTAATTCCTTTATATTAACAGGGTGCTGTGGCAGCATTTCATGTTGTGTAAGAGTACGTTGTTGAGAATGCGCTTGGCTATAGCGTGCAAAAATTAACAAAAAACGACGCACACCATAGCCAAGCGCATTCTCAACAACGTACTCTTACACAACACGACATGCTGCCACAACACCCCTTTAATATAAAGGAATTAGTTTGTGAATGTTTTTAAAACGACTTTAGCAAGGAACAAAGTAGCTCCCTGAGGATGATCTTAGGATCGAAATATGTCGGAGCGATTTTAAGTGTTTTAATGTGAAATTTTATATGAGTGCATTTGTTGGTTGATAATTAAAGTGATTCTACGAAATGCATGGTGCAACAAGAAAGTTAGAATTTTGAAATTACAGAAAATTATACAAAAATCATAATAATAAATTTTAAAAGCGCGACTTTCCTTGTAGGCTGCAGAAACACAAAGCTTTTCTTTTACAATAACGTTGAGTTCTAACTTAGTTATTACTGAGCAAATAAAAATATTCTACTTTTAAAAATACAAATTGTTTCTTTTTTCAATGTTTATGATTCTAAGCAACGGGCAGTTTGCTCCTGCTGAAAGCTGACGCTTAATCAGGTGTTGGCTAATACATTCGCAGTGTCAGAAGCACTCCTGTTACGCCTGTCAATAAAAAGACAGATGAGCTGAAAAGCAGTAGAAATCGGTTAAAATGAAACTTTCCATCTACACGGAGGGTAAAAAACACAGTTTCAGTTCCCGAACTTAAGACTGAATGTGAAACATTTAATGGAAACTGATCAAAGAACTTTGTGTCATTTGCGATGTCAGCGAGCTATGAAAGTCGAGTTCGAACAGATTCGGAATCAAGAGGTTCTGACCTCAAGGTATTTAATCATTTACCAGAGAACATTAAAAATTTAGAATGCAGTCCGGCAAAATTTAAGAATGTTTTAAAAACTTTTTTCCATCAGCACCCCTTTTATTGAATCAAAGAATACTTTGAACTAGGGAATTCAATTGGAGTATCATCTAACACATCTTGACTGGTTTTTGACATTACGGTTAGGGTATTTCTAGGCTAAATCTTCTATGCCAATGCAACATGTTTTCTTTTTCTTCAATTATTTATCATCAGTTTTGTGTATGACCTGTAATACTAGTAACCTATAGATTGGTCGATTATCACTACGAACAATTTATATATGTGTATATTTGCAGCAATATTTTTATTGCTGTGTGCATATTAATTAATACTTTTCTG
>Ga0123355_10020483_pt1 | contig 10564 bp, 6 predicted proteins | sample TergutEmb28metaG_3_FD_89872 | JGI IMG/M metagenome (GOLD analysis project Ga0123355, IMG submission 89872) | Embiratermes neotenicus P1 segment gut microbial communities from Petit-Saut dam, French Guiana - Emb289 P1 | ecosystem: Host-associated > Arthropoda: Insects > Digestive system > Gut ... | reverse complement strand
GGGGGGCGGGGGCGCGGGGGGGGGGGGGGGGGGGGGGGGGGGGGGGGGGGGGCGGAGCGTGATGATAACCACTCACCTTCATCTCGCGCTGAGGTTAAGAATTAATAGTATAGTTCTACTTCAGCTTCACGCCTTCATGCCGTGGACGGGGTAACCTTTACCTTTGCCTTTACCTTTTAAATTTATGTACTTCTAAACACATCTTCTCTCACTCAATGTGGACAAACATACAGCATAAATTTAAGATTACTAACTTCTGGACTTTATACGAGATAACTAAGTGCTGAAACCTGCGTATGTTAAGTCTAAAATTACCTCATTAGCAGGAATGCTCAGTAAACGTTCCGGTCTGGTGGGTGTTGCATAAACTTTCTACAAATAGGACTGCAGGCCCCGACCTGCCTGTCATTTCATTTCAGATTTACCGTGAACAAAGCTCACAGGCATTGCAGGAAGTGCTCATGTGTGAGAAGGTGGCAGGGGGTGCGAGGAGTGCGACATTTCTTTTTAAAAAGGACTGAAAACACAGAAACCCCTACTTTTAAAGGAATTCCAGTGGACACAAACAATTTTCTGCACAACAAAGAAATCTTTACGGCAGGTACTTACTTCCAGAATCCGGTACACCCCAGTTATAGTGAAATGGTTATCGGCTGGAAGCCAAGGATTCAGAATTTATTTCCAGGCATGGACAACATATAAACAATTCTTATTATGTATTATACATACAGTCGTAACACAACTGTATTTTCAATGAGTAATCTACAATTACATTGGGTAGAACTACATGTTTCGGCTCTGTGTTTTGGCCATCATCAGGTTGTCCACAGACTTGTCGAGGAACTATACAATATGGGGGGTATTCTGGAGAGTGTGTGGGGTGGTGGGACCCCGCTTATTGTATAGTTGCTCGACAAGTCTGCGGACAATCTGATGATGGCCAATACACAGGGCCGAAACATGTAGTTGTACCCAATGTAATTGTATATTGCTCATCGAAAATATAGTTGTGTTATGACTGTATGTATAATACATAAGAAGAATTGTTATTGATTTAACACAACGGGACGGACACGCCTCAAAGGGACAAGAAGATATTCCTCCACTGTGCCTAGACCGTCTCCGGCGCCCACCCTTTCTCCTGCCGTAATGGATACCACGTGGCTCCTTCAGGGGTCTGAGGGATGGAGGGGGCAAGGAGTTATAAAGAGGTCAGGGCACGGAGCCAACCATTCGCCTCATTCAAGTGCCGAGGTTAAGAATGCGTGAAGCTAAGCCTCCACTCCCCAACACATCTTCATGACGTGTTGCTCAGTTCGGCATAATGACAACTTTTAATTTCTTCGTATCAAAATACTGCAGAGCACATAAACATCGCATGTATTTATGACAAAGAGCACACACTTACAGCCTCCTTTCCTTTCTTATTTTTCCAGCAGTGCTGCCAACATTTCTGGATATGTTTTGTTGTGCATAATCCTGTTCCCCTTTGTAGAGGGAAGTCCATTGTCACAAATTCCAGGAAGCGCAGTATCGTGCATGTGTATATGAACAGAACGTAACAGACAATGCAGCATATTATTTTCCACAACACTGTTTTCACATGACAACAGTTTCCGTCTTAGAAGTGTTTACATTATACTCTGGTCCGCAGAAATTTTTCGAGAAAGAAAACAGAGTCATGAAAGTAACCACAGACATTATGATGTCGAAATGTGTTATTTTAACCGGTACGTTAAGCAGACATCGGATACCCACGCAAATGCTTATTTTTTGCAGTAACGATATATGCAAATTTTCAAAAGTACGTTTAAACTGATTCAGGTATAGTTATGGCAATGTTATAGTACCCATAAATGCTTCACTTTGTAGTTTACTGTATATAAACTGATCTGAAATTGAACTTGAGATCTGTTAAGCAGCTGCTCAATTCACGATGGTCTACATGCGTCACTGCGGGCACGCCTGCATCATTTCCCTTTTCTGAGCAGCAGCACTGCATTTCTGTAACATAACAAGAAGGGGTTTGGCCAATGTCTTTCACTTTGCTGACATTACAAGCCGATAATTATACTGCCCTTCCAGCTAGTCGCAACGCAAGACGTTGAACAGTCGATATCAAAAGCAGGAAGCTACAACTGCAGCTGCGACTTGGAAAAGCATGCTACAATAAATCACGCGTTCCCCTCCACTCTGTAATATTTACGTGTTTTTACACCACTCTGTACGTTGCCCCGAAGCATGTTCTGTTACTTCTCTCATTCATCTACCGCAACAGACGGAGAAGCAGCCCGATTCGACAGTGGCTTATTAAATTCCATTGCCTGGCGCCATTTGGCAAAATTATACATGTCAATATAGCAATAAATAGGCGAGTAACAATCGGTATTGTGTCAATACAGTTTTCTATCGTACACGTTCTAACACGTGTTCCAATGCCATTCAACTGTTATTAGAATCGCTTGTTGCGGTGTAGTACTATTTGGTCATTCCAGGTCTCAAGTGGGAAAAAAAACATTTTTGTACTTTCAAATAGAAGAAAGTAACCACAGAGCAAACACATAAGGCGGAAAATTTAAAGGGACAAGAGATCAGTTCTACTCAGAAATGAGAAAAGCAAGGCAATAAATGTTTGAAATGCTTTTTTCTTGTAAAAATATTTGCAACCAATTCATTCGGCCCTTGCCAAACATTACGAGAAGTTTACCTGCAGCAATACAAGACGACACTAATGTGCTTGGATCTGATCACCGCACACAAAACCATAAGCTCTTGGTTGGTACATTACCTTTCTATACCTAACAGTTGTGAAAGTGGATGTGGACAAACTTTCCAAACCACACCTTTTTTACTCTAAAACTCTGATAAATGTTAAAAGCCAAACAACTGCTTGTTTAGTCAATAAAGTATCCGACATTTTACATCACAGTGCAGTAAATGAAACATTCTTATTCTCTAAACAGAGCAGCATGCTGGCTGCTTTGTGGCCTATAAAAGCAATGCATCCACATTTATTAACACACGTTCTTATTAAATGGCGTGATTAGATTAGCCGAGGAAATCAGAGCTGAATCTCGTAACATGAAGAGAGCCTTATTTCAAACACGGAGCAAGTATTTTGCAAAGCGCCGTACAGACAAATTTACAATAACCCTGCTATCGCCACGGCTTTTCTGGACGTGACAGTGAACACGGTTTAAGGCAGCTGGAAAATGCAGAGGAAAGTTTGAAACTACTGAGGAAACCGTTCACACATTTCCTGACAATGATGATGCACCTTGTGTAGCGCTGGTGAAGGAAACAGCGCAGGATGTTACATATCGTTACATGAAGTTATCGGTATTGTGGCTGCATATGCAGCCATAATACCGGTAACATCCTACGCTGTTTCCTTCACCAGAGCTACACAAGGTGCATCTTCGTCAGGAAATGTGTGAACGGTTTCCTCAGTAGTTTCAAACTTTTCTCTGCATTTTCCAGCTGCCTTAAACAGTCTCCAATGTCACGTCCAGAAAAGCCGTGGCGATAGCGGGGTTATTGTAAATTTGTCTGTACGGCGCTTTGCAAAATACTTCCTCCGTGTTTGAAATAAGGCTCTCTTCATGTTACGAGATTCAGTTCTAAAAGAGATCCGCTTACACTAAATAAAAACTTTGCATTCATGACAGCATCCATCACTAACATGGAAGCATCCGGAATGCCACTATAATATAACGGCATCTCAGATGCTTCCACTGAACCAGATATTATGTGGTTCAAAGTTTAATTCAGACCACTTACTGCACAGTACGCGGTCCCTGTACCTGCCACCCCGCAAACACTCGGTTTACCCGATATTTTGGGTTGCCACAGCAACGCTGATGTAGATTCCTGTCTTATGGAACACCACTCCGTGTAGATCGGTTAGAATCAACCAATATTTCGGAGAAACCCAATGCTTTCCGTTGTAACATCTGAAATGCCACAAAACAGCCGATGTATTTACACTGACTGTAGCAGCGTGGCGACTGCACATTTAATATACACGCAGCAATGCTAAGTAGGTAAATCTTATGTGTATTGGACCGTGCATCATTGTGATAGTTTAAGAATAACAGACTAACTTGATGTCACAATTTATTAAGTTTTATTTCACTTCTTCTGTGTTCAACATGTTTCGGACACTAATACATCCATCATCAGGAGCCTGCGACTTTTCTATTGTATCACCACATTGGTTGTGTGTTCTTGTTTCGATATGTGTTGGAGTTTCGGTGTGGCTGGTTGTGGTGGTATCCGTGTGGCAGGCTTTAGCCTGCCACACGGATATAGTAAGGGTGCCTGTCATGTACGGTGCTGCCAGTTGTGAAGAAAAAGTGTAAATTGAACACACCATGATTTGTTTTCCTTGCAACACTAATTGATTAATAGCCGATATTATTCATGCTTATTTATTTTCATTCATATGTTTCTGTTGATTTTCACTCATACGCACGTTTGTTTTAAACCAGTGAAACAATAATACTAACATCAATTTATCAGCGATGCATATTTCTAACAAGTTAATATGTATGTAAACAAGTACTTAGATTTACATTCAAGCGCCAAGAACGGCTGGTTTTACTAACTGAATATTCGAAGTCTAATTACGACGCCGTATAAGACACAAAACCACAATATAATCTAATAAAATTGCAGTATCCAAAGCCATGGACTGAATGAAGTGTTCCATTCTGACCTCGCTAGCAGACAGTCAACGTAACCAGTATGACAAATACCAATTACTGTGAATACAGTATTAAAGACTCCTGATGATGGACAGTAACTCTGTCCGAAACATGTAGAGTTCTTTACCAAAATAAATTTGAGAAATAGTGCAGCTTGTTGGCTTTTATTATAAGAAAACATTTACTGGTTTATTTTACAACTGCCGATCGGATAAGTATACAGATGAGGCTGAAGTTATTTAACCCTTAAAACACCAAAATCAGAAATTTAAAACGCCCCTCAAGTCAAAGCAAACTAGCCTGAAAATATTAAATACTTTGGCATTACCTGTATGTTATACGGACGCGAAACTTGGGCAATTGAAGAACAGGATAAATCCAGGTTAACGTCAGCGGAAATGAAATTCATGAGGAGAACAACAAAATACGAATGGCAAGATCACAAAACCAATGAAGATATTCTATCTGAACTTGAAAGTAACCCAGTTGTAAAGTAAATTCAAAATTACAAAAATAAATGGTTACAACATGTTAGGTGAATGGACAGAGACAGACTACGACATTTAATTATGCGATATCAACCATGTGGGAAATGACGCCAAAGACGAGCCCTCAAAAGACTTCTCGACCGTCAACGGGATCAGAACAGGTCAAGAGGCCTAAACCCCTGCAAGACATGATCATGATGATCATGAGGAACAGAAAAATAACCTAATCATACTAAAGGCTCAGTTTCTGCCAAGCACAATACACACCGTCCTCGTTAAAAGTGTGTCCGTAAGGAACTGTTCATTGTGTGAACCCTACCAAACATACAAATACGTTTCAAATTGCAGAAACTGTCATCATAAGTGGCGGTAGAGACAGTAACTACCGCATTTTAACAGGTGAGCTAAACTTTGAAATACTTTTCAGTACAGACTTCCTGTTATGTCTCACGCAGCTGTTAGCCACCACGTGGATCAATACCATCCTCCCAACTCCCTGCATGCACCTACTTCTCCTTTTCCATCACACGAACCCCGAACCCGGCCGGAGGAGTCGAAGGACACATTCCACATATTTTCTTCCCATACATTTTTCTCCTACAAGTCATCAACACTTCTTACCAACAGATCTTGCTGGGAAACAAACAGTAGTAATTTTCAAACTAAAAATTCAAGATGATCAAGTAGGCAGGCAGTGTGATACATACTGCGTACGTCTGAAAACGTTCGAAAATGCATCGCCATATACATACGTCTGTCTATGTACGCTCTGATTTAACGACCCTCATCTAACTTGCTACTTCCAGCTAAGACTAAACTTCATCCAGACTGAGACAAGAAACTTTCTTACTTTGCGACGAACTTATTACGCTTAGGTGCTGACATATGTTCTGCTTACGTCACATATATATACTGCGCATGTGTGTGTGTGTGTGTGTGTGTGTGTGTGTGTAATATACCAACATGTACTGCCATTGCCGTTCTCCTAACTGCCGCCTCACGACCAGTTTTTCATACGTAATTTACAGCACGTCTACAATCAATCTTCCAACTCAGTTTCAAAGTCTAGTCCCAGTGGATCATTAGTTACATTTTTCAAAGATCACCATGAATCATTTCAGGGCTCCAGAGAAAGTGTTGTTAGTGTCGTTCCCACCGCAAAAGTTTGCGCGTTCAACATGCTGTTCTTCCTGCGATGTATGGTTGTGGGGTTTCCTTCAATGGCATAATGTTCATAGCAAGTTCCTTCAGAATCGATCGACTGGTTCTCAGAAGCCGAAACGGGGCGGGGGAAGGGGGGGGGCTAATTTTCTGTATATACTCGTAACGTACACCCAGTCAGTACAGTATATTTCACAGACCAAAACTACACAGCTTATTCAGCCGTAAGTAAAGGAGCAGCGAAATTAAATGACATCGGATACCGGCACAATAAAATGTGCAGTTGAACTAGAAAATTAATAATACGCATACACATCGAAACTTAATGAATCGACAATATACATCGTGTAAAAACAGCCAAAGTATAGCCGTAACAGGTAATACACTGGGTGGGGCAAAAGACACTTGTCACTCGTAACACGCTGCCCCTTGTGTCAACTGACTTTTGCGCCAGCATACATGCAGGGCGGCATAGATATCTATACATGACATTGCAAGACAAATGAATATGAAACAACGGATGAAAAAACATGAACCCAAAGCCGTCTTTCCAATTTTGGAAGGGAAAATGCCAGAAATTAAGACAGTACTGCATAATAACAAGCACCGCGCGGTCCAGTGGTCATCAATCGGTTTATGATGGCGGGGAATCACGTGTCTAAAAATTCGCTCGTAGACCGGCTAATATGACAGAGGCTGTTTGAGGACTTCCTCAGTCCCTTCAGGTCGGGACAGAACCTGATACCATACCATAACCAGTGCCTTGTTCATCTTTCGTCCTACACTTCTCACCAACGGTCCTGCCAATCGACGATTTATATTTTGGACTATCGCAGTGTGGTTAAATGTACAAAGCAAAAATAAAATAAGAAAATATCAAGAGAATGAAATACAAAGGAAGTAAAAAAGAGAAACATAAACGTAATTTTTTGGACGTGTGTCATTCCCGTTGTGTCAATACCCACTCAGTTTATATACCCCAACTAATACCAGTTTATATACTGTCAAAATGTTTCCTTAAAGTGATTCTACTAACATGTAAGGACCAAATCTCGCCAATAAATTTTATTATAGAATATATGGTTATAGCTACATAATTTATTCTTTATGTAGTCTGAAACACGAAGCCTGACGACGGCTGTAGTACACAGCAGAAACACGTAGCGTATTTAGATCACCATTATAAAGTGCTGTGTACAAGATGTTTGTTTCACTGACAAAAACGTTATTAGAAAGACCGCACAACATCTGAATTCAAAATACCGTACGATCCAGCAAACGCATATCAGATGGCTGGTGCAAGAGACACATTAAATTCAGGGACATGAATAGGTTTCGTCCACACACAAATTTGGTAACGAGCAACGCAGCGGACTACCTGCCGTCAGGTAACAAGTCCATTCTGTACTTTCACTTCGATCCTGAGAGTACTTTGATCCCAACAGCAAACCGGAACCAGAACCTTCAGGTTGGTACTTGTCCAAGGACAAATACCTGGTCATAATAAAACATGCTCAGCAAAAGCCAGAACACCATTGGTTTCATCATCCGTATAAATTTGTATCTGAGAGCACGTTTGTGCAAGTCCGTATACAGGTTTGGCTGCTGTATTTATATGCAGCCAGACGCGTTTGTCTTCTGACTGGCTTGAAAAAGTCCTCAGTACGTTTTTCTGTTCGAACAATGATCATGCAACGGGTGTCCCAAAAGAATCTCTCCACTCACCTAATCAGCAACCGATCTACCTAAACATTCATTCTACACGTCCTAGATTCATTCTACCGTTCTTTAATATAGCCAGTCAACCCCTCTTCCATATATCTATCTACAAGCAACTTAATCACCCATGCGCCTGATCATTCAAACAATCACACTCAGGCATCAACCCATTCACACAACCATATGAATATCCATTCAATTGTAAAATATTCACCTAACCACCGTCTAAGAGCTTCTCCGCCAATGCCTGTGTGAAAGATTAGGTTCTCACAGCGCTGCTAATAAACATTACAGACATTTTTATACAAGTGTATAAGCCGTAAATGGATTCAGTTGTGTTGCAGTTACACGTGGGTGAATACAATATAAACTCAGCAGGAAAATCAAGTCATTAAAATAATGCCTTTGTTGTACTTTTAAATGCCTTGCCTCCTATTCAAAGGGTACCCCGGGCAGCCGAACAGTGAGGCTGATCACTTTCCTCCATCCAGCGCCGAAGCTAAGAATTAGTGGAGCTGTACGTCTTCTGTTCTCATACGCCTTCATGGCTTGCACAGGTACAGATTTGCCTTTTTACCTTTCACTGTCGAGAATGCGTACTGAGGTAGTTGGAACTGCCGAATTGGTGCCAGCAGTTGTATTATGTAGCGCACAGTCTTCAAATTCTGTATCAGGGAAGAGTTTTCAAAAATATATGCAAATCATGTCAAGGTAATACTTGTAAAAAACAATACAATGATATGGTAAAAGTGTTAAAATATATTAATGTCTGTTCGATGAAATGTTGAATGAAAACAGATATTAAGACACGGCTTCCAGTCCAGCGAAGTACCACAATCTTAAGTTACAGAAAGCATGTAATAGCAGGAATGTTTAACACAGGTAAATAGTTATTAGTAGCCAATCGGAGTCCTTCAGCATTTCAGAAGCTGTTCAGTTACATCACGTCATTTCCCTTAAGCCGATGAAAGAAAGTAGCGTAAAATGAAATACAGTAGCATGATAAATACAAGTCAACAGAAAGAAATTAGGAAAAATGCGCTGTGGTGTCTTTATATTCGCCTGAATTAACTGGGTAATGCTACAAAAGATTCCAAATGGAAGTGGACGTCGCAAGTTAATCTCTGACCTTCCAGCTTTTAATAATTGTTTCCTTTCGAGTACGTACGTCTCAAGTCCGCTACAAATTCCTATTGTTTTCACAGTTGTTTGAAATTTTTATGTTGACATAACATACTACAGAACCCTACCATACAAATATTGTGTAGCTGCTGTGTGTGTGCTGTTAGCAGTATTTCGCCTACAGATATCAGTTCTCCAAGTGATTACGCAGCAGTTTCTATGGCAACCCGATTAAACACAAACAGGAAATGTTGCTCCAAAGTGGCTACCTCTGGGCCTATGTTCTCAACTCCGAACGACCCACATTTTCATCTGGCCATCCAACACGGGATTTATTTCCAAAAATACGTTTCGCTTAATTGTTAGTAAAGAAACAATCAACAACATTTACTTCACAAAAGGTAACCCGATTTTGTTCGACTTGCATACCACCTATGTTTGCTATACACACAGCAGCTACATTCAAGACAGCAGTGTCTAACTACGGGATGGAAAAACTGGATTAAATTTATAGTGGAGAGAAAAATTTCTCTCCGCTTCCACCTCGTGATCAAGTCTGGGGGCACATGAACTTCCTTTACAGGTGGTACCGGTACTTCTCTCGAAGATAAAACAGGCAACGCGGTTCTAGCGTCGACGGTAATGACGCGTGATTACTTCTCCTTCCTAATTACTCCTTTGGCGCTTGGTGCTTAAGCACCCGGGCCAACTTACATATACGAGGGTGAATCAAAAAGTAAAGGCAATTTTTAAATTACGCAGTAACCGGGACAGAGAAGAGCTGCCGCATTGCGCGGTATTGACAATGCCTGTTGAAGAGTTCAGCCATGTGCAGTACAGCGCTCTGCCTTCAGTCGAGTGGCAGCAACGAGGGCGAAAACATGGACGCTCCTTTGCAAAATTGCACCATCGAAGAACAACGTGACGTAGCGCGGTTTCTTTGGGCAGAAGGAGTGAAACCTGTGGAAATTCACCGTCGTATGTTGGCTTAGTATGGACAGAGCACCATGAGTCAACGAAAGGTTTATGAGTGGGTGGAAAGGTTTTAATCGGGTCAAACACGTGCTATTGATGAAGGTCGTTCTGGTCGGCCATCAACATCGCGCAGCCGAAAAGCTTCTTCTTCACAGGAATACAGAAACCAGTTGAACGATATAACAAATGCATTGTGTTGCAAGGGGACTATGTAGAAAAATGATATATAACATTGCTCACAGTAACTTCTATTAAAACCGTTAAATGTACTTTGCTTTTAATTTTTGATTCTCCCTCGTATATTTCATCCACATATACCTACAATAATAACACGAAGAAAATCAGGCCTAAATTAATGCATACGTAACCCAAACACGCCTATGCCTCTCTTCC
>Ga0123355_10020482_pt1 | contig 10565 bp, 9 predicted proteins | sample TergutEmb28metaG_3_FD_89872 | JGI IMG/M metagenome (GOLD analysis project Ga0123355, IMG submission 89872) | Embiratermes neotenicus P1 segment gut microbial communities from Petit-Saut dam, French Guiana - Emb289 P1 | ecosystem: Host-associated > Arthropoda: Insects > Digestive system > Gut ... | reverse complement strand
ATGTCTGGTTTGTTGTTGGGGATATTTCTGTCAGTTTGTACTTGTTGATTCCACAATATGGTTACCTTGCCTCCTTGACTTGTTTCTACTGATTTTGGCACATGTTCATACCAGTGCTTTTGTCCAATTGTACCCCTGTTTCCTTGCATATGGTGAAGTGTAGTTGTGCGCACACTTGATCATGTCTTTTTACGTACTGTTCTTTTGCCAGTATTGGGCATGCTGATATTATGTGGTCTATTGTCTCGTCAAATTGCTGGCAAAGTCTGCATTTGCTATCTGTCTCTGTGTTCAATATTTTTATCGCGTAATATTTTGTTTGTGGCGCCTGGTCTTGTGCTGCCACTATTTCACTTTCCGTTTTTGCTTTTAGATCTCCCTTCGATAGCCAGAGGAACGTGTCTTCTTCACTAATAAGCTGTCTATCTATATTTCTAATGTACTGCCCATGCATTACTTTCTTTTTTCACTTTTTCTTTAGGGATTCTCCCAATCTTGCCTTTGTGTGTTGTATTCCATCCTGTTTTGCGTCACTCTTCTCATTTGGTTGACTTTATTCTTCTTTGATCTTTGCTGCTGTCTTGATTATTGAGTTCATATTTGGTTGAGTGCTTTCATGGCTTTTAACAATAGTTACAAACTGGTCTTGTTTATGATTTGTATTAAGATATTCTGCAATGTTAATTATTTCTGCTTTATATGCCGCTTCGATTTGCACCAGTCCTTTCCCTCCTTCTTCCTTCTTTACATATAGCCTGTGTATGTCAGCTTTTGGGTGATGCATTTTATACATTGTTAGCATCTTTCTAGTTTTACTGCCAATTTTTTTATTTCTTCAATTCTCCAGTTAATTGTACCAAAACTATCTCAATATTGGGACAGCTAGTGCTCCAATTGCTGTAATTTTATTCCTGGCGTTCAGGTCCGATTTCAGTATCATTCTTAATCTCCTGCTGTATTCTCGTTTCAATCTTTTTTTAATTTGTTGATGCTGTATGCCTTCACTTTCCGCAGTCCCGAGGTATTTGTACGTTTTTCCCTGTTCTAGCTCTTGTATTTCTCTGGTGATATCGATCACTATATTTTGCGAGTGAACTAGTTTGCCTCTTTTAAATGCAATCTTGGCACTTTTTTCGAGACCAGATTCCATATGGATATCATCACTGAACGTTTAAACTGTTTGTTTTTGGAGCTATTCCTGTGACAGTGACAGGGATTAAGCAAAAGCAAAATAGCAGTGGTGATAGTGAGTCTCCTTGAAATATTACGCATTGTATTTTTATGCCTTCTGTTTCCATTAGCTTATTTTCTGCGTGTAAGCGCATACGTGTTCTCCAGTAGCTCATAACCTTCTTGATGAATGATATAACTTTATTATTATTCCCAATTAACTCTAGGGATTTGATTATCCAACTGTGTGGCACACTGTCAAAAGGTTTCTGATAATCAATCCATACCATACACATTTTTTTTTCCTGCGTTTTCATTCTTGCACTATTGCTTTTGAAATTAGCAGCTGATCTTTGCATCCTTGTGATATGCTGCAGCACCATTTCTGCTTTTTTGGCATCAAATTTTCATAATCCACATTTTTGCATACGCCTGCTACAATAGATGTAATGAATTTGTATATTATGGGCAAACAGGTCGCAGGTGTGTAACTCTTTGGATTTTCAATATGCTTTTTTTTTTGGGGGGGGTGGGGTGGGGAATAAGGAATGTTATTCCTGCCGTTAACCACTCTGGTATTTGATCTTCTTCAATTAATTTGTTAAAAAGTGCAGCTGTATGTTTGTGTGTTGCGGTAAGTTGCTTAAGCCAAAAATTTGCTATTTGGTCTCTTCCAGGGTGGTTATTATTATTATTATTATTATTATTAGTAGTAGTAGTAGTAGTAGTATTACGGCGAAAAAGTAATATCTCCCGCGATAGAGATCAATTTGCCTAACTCAGCATCTTTGTCTCTTAGTGTTCAACTGGAGGCTGTAAGACTTCCAGGGGTATGATTGAGAATCTTCTCTACATTGTTATCTGCTTTAACGGGGGAGTCGCCCGGTTACGCACTGATAATGTTTAACTTACAAAACAGATTAAGGATATGCATAGTCTTCTCGATGGCCTAACTGGACCACACGCTCAAACGGCCAACAGTGAGACTGCTCATGGGTCGCTGCTTTCGCAGTCAGTGACGTCTTACAGAGCGAGGTAAGGATGGTACCATCCTGACCTCGCTAGCAGACAGTCAGCATAGCTAGCATGACGTATACCTATTGCTGTGAATGCTGTGTTGAGACTACTGATGATGGACAGTAGATTTATCTAAACATGTAGAGTCCTTTATCAAAATAAATTTGAGAAATAGTGCACCTCGTTGGCTGTTATTATGAGAATCTTTCACGATACACGGTCCTCTGAATGTCAAAACCGTTATTTGTGTAACAGAAACATGGCTGAGCGATTCGTTGTAGTATTATAAACTTCAACCGGTCTCCTGTAGCACGTAAAAATTGCCTTTCGCTGGATGTGCTAAAGGCGTAAATGTGGTATCTATTAAAGTAGATATATTTAGAAGGACAATCAGATCTTTGAAACAGATTTCACCATAGTAGCACGTTGCGTTTTGGTAGGTTTTAATTATCTAGCTAATTTGAATTTTAACTTTTTTAGGCAGAGACATTGACATATTTAGTAACCAGATTAGACTTTGCTAATCTGTGTTCCAGAGTAAGCCATAAGTCTGTTTTTGTCTATTGTAGTGAATAGAATTTCATGAAAAGGCACATCATATTCACATTTGATATTATCATTAGTTATTTATTATAATGTGTAATTAATGATTTAAGAATCCTGTTGTTGGTTTTCTTGTTTCATATGTGTCCTCTTTATTGTCATCTGATTTTTATGTTTCTATATTGTGCTGTTTCTGTAACTGGCCACCTGCCTGTTGGCTCGGCCCGTTATAAATACTACTACTACTAATAATAATAATAATAATTATTATTATTATTATTATTTAGTAGCATGCGTTTGCACAGGGCGTCCAGTCGGTTCGTAATAATTCTTCTCCGGGGACTATCACTTTGGTACCTTGTCCAGTGATTTTCTAGTTACCTCCTATTTCAGTTTTAAATATGTGAAAGCTACTGAACTTCTTAGACCTTCTAAGTCTGTCGGAATTGTTGGCATATGTGTCTTTATTATAAAGGACTGATTCACAATATTTGCAATAAAAAAAGCGGACATTGTGATCCTTCGGGAAAAACAGGCATTTTTTCCGTTAGTAATTATTGACACAGCTCTCCGTTACATAATTTTTCTAATTTTTTAAAAATGTGTTTTACATGGCGGTATGTCACATCATGCTGTCCCCCGATAAATCGCAGATGGACTAGATCGGACTGTAACCCTTGCCGCCGCGATGATTTAGAGACTAACCGCCTGAACACTGGCAAAGCCTTTGAATCATGATCATCACGAAAGAAACACATATAATCTAGTTTACACTGTAATGTAAACGCTGGCGTTTTCCATTATAAATACCATAAAATTGAGGCGCGTTCGCTTAGCCATTGTTGTTGTGAAAAGCAGTGAGTTACACATTCTGAGTTTGTGTCTGCAGTCTTAGTTATCCAGTATGCACCATATTATGCTGACACTAGCCCGTCTGACTGTACCACCCTTTTTTCACATTATCTCATAAATGCACGGTTTTCGGAGAAAAAAGTTATTGATCTTAACATATGCCTTTTGATTTTCTCAATAAATTTTTTCTGAAAAATGTCTCATTCTAAGAAGAATTCAGCGATATATATATATATATATATATGGGCCCTCGTGTAAAGTACCCGTTATGATGGTCAGATTTTAATAAAACTCGAATTTTTTAGACAGGCTTTCGAAAAAGAAACCAAAATATAAAATTTTATGAATATCTGTCGAGTGGGAACCGAGTTATTCAATACGACAGACAGACACACACATGACGAAGTCGATAGTCGCTTTTCGCAGTTTTCCGAACGCGCCCTAAAAGGAGAATATTTCAGTGTTATAGAAGTGGTACTGCACCAACAATAATCACTGTGCATCTGAGGGGTTCAACATTAAATTACTTCACTTCACACCGTCTACAGCAGCGACAAAACAAATTACTCCAGGTTCTCAAATGAAGTCTAAGAAGACATGCATGCGCAGTATTAGTTGCGCCAATTTATCACCATTACATGTCGCATCAGATTAGCCAGTGGGCCCAAAACTTCTTCAGTATGTTGTGTGTACAAGTCGGAGGATTCAGGCGGAAGGGGCAGCCGTGTGATTAATTACACTTCGGCTGCCGGCGACTTGTACAAAAGCCTGCGACTAAGAGTGGGTATGTCATTCTGTCAGTCTGCGTAATTTTGTGGAACACACGTGAGATTAAGACGAGTGGCATGACGTGGAGAAAAATGTTACTACCTACAATGGAGTCAATATTTTGTTGCTCATTTGTAAATTCCAGGCTAATTAAAGAATGCCATTCAGTGTCATTCTTTTTCTTTCTTTTTTTTCCCCCACCACTACATTCTGTTGCGTACCTTGGTTTCCAATACAGTCCTCTTCTATTCGTTGCGGTCTCTGACCACTGTATGCTAATCTGTTATTCCCATATCCTTCAGATCTTCTTAACCTCATCAATCCATCTTTCCCGAGGTCTTCCTCTTTTCCTTATTCCTTCCCATCTGGCCACTCACTGTTTGGCATTCTTTGTTATTCACCCTTTCGCTATGTTCATATCATCTTAATCTAAGCGATTTTATATGTTTCACTTGCCTTTCCTTTGTAATATATCCTTTATCCCATTATTTGTTCTTATTCGCCAGCTTTTTTCTTCTTTTATAAACCATGAATGTTTCTTACTGTCTTCTTTGGAATACTTGAGAAGTTTCATTTCTTCTGAAGTCATTGTTCAGGCTTCTGGCCTGCAGCTTAAGCTGGGTCGTTATTAAAACTTGAAACATTTTTAGTTTAGTACACAGAGACAAGGATTTAGACCTGAAAAGTTTGTTGTATGTTGAGTATACGTGATTTGCTGTCGTAGTTCTGGAATGAATGTCTGTCCATGTTTTATTTCAATTATTCAGAACTGATCCCAAGTATATGAAGCCATCAACTCTTTAAAATTTAAAACCACATATTATTGTATACTGGAGGTATTTTTGTGCTTGTGTAGGGAACATTATCATGCACTGATTTTCTGTTCATTAATTTTTAATCCCATTTTTCTGTCCACAATTTCTAATTCAGATAGTATTTCTTTAAGGTCCGAATATTTGTAGTGGCCAAAACAATATCGTAAGCACGAGCACAGATTTGCTTGGATCTATCAAGGGTATTTTCATTTTCTACAATTTACTTTGCGACAAATAAATCAATAAAAGTAAACAAAGTAGTCTGTGTATGTGCCATGAAGGTATATAGGGGAGAAGGGTTGTGGCTTCATTCATTCTTAACCTTGATTCTAGACGAAAGTGGATGGTCAGCTTCACACCCCGGGCATTTTACTCTCAAGGGAGGACGCCCGGTGCCCATTGAATACGAGGAGGTGTGAAACCCAGAGCCGGTATGGACTCTTTGGAAAAGAGAAAAACCCTTGATCTGCTTGAAATCGAACTCCGGACAGCCCACCAATATTTTATAATTGACGTATTTTAACTGTAGCATATATATTTTTGACAGTGGCTTTACATGCGTAAAATCACCGACTTTCATAACGACTGGCTCCATTGTCACCAGTATTCCATAGAAGCCGCTCATAACGGCTGGCTCCAGTGTCATAAATATTCCATAAGAAGCCGCTCATAACGACTGGCTCCAGTGTCACCAGTATTCCATAAGAAGCCGCTCATAACGGCTGGCTCCAATGTCATAAATATTCCATAAGAAGCCGCTCATAACGACTGGCTCCAGTGTCACCAGTATTCCGTAAGGAGGCGCTCATAACGACTGGCTTCAGTGTCACCAATATTCCATAACAAGCCTCTACGTTTAGGATGCTTCCTGCTTCTTAAATTTAGTGTTTTGTTATTGAATGTTAGTGACAATGGAAAATACTTTGGGTTGCTTTGCCATTACAGTGACAATGCTGTGGGCTGGACTACCGGAGAATCGGCCTTGGATTTCATTTGGCAACAAACATCTTCTTCACCTGTAGAACATATAGGGTGGCTTTTGGTTTCAACCACCCTATTACCCAGAGGGCACTGGGCGCTCTGTCTGCAATAGCAAAAAGGCCGGGTCAAGGAAATAACCCTCACAGAGCTGAAGCAAAAGTCAGGTGTACCGCAACTCCCACTTCCCCATGCATATATATGAGGCATGCTAATTAGGCACAGGAAGAGCTGTATCATAACTTAACCATTCAATTTCTGATTTTTTAAAATTTCATGATTCTCTATTTGTATACTATCCATGATAACAGAACAGTTTTTTTTTTTTCAAATCAATAGTACTTCAATTTAACAAAAAAAACGGCATGAACAGTATTTTTACTATCATCGTTTAAAATCATCAAATGTGGCCTGTGTTCCGAGGTGAGGGGGTCGTGTTTGTACCATCCAATTAGTACGCCAGTACTGTGTCAACGTCCTCCGTAAAAATGATATTAGTTTGAATAGTTTGTGTAACTACCAACTCTGCTAGTAGCTCCCGGTCTGCAAATTGTCCGTTTTAAAACTCCGTGTATTGTATAGAACACATAGTGAAATAGTGCGTGTCATACTGTACTGACTCCTGGAACATGAATGTTTGGCACTGAAGATTCAAGAAATATTACTCTTATTTCACAATTCATTGTGCTTATTAATAAAATACATTTGTTTTTTTAGATAACGGGTAATTAATATATACAAACTTCAATGACAGTGACTGACGAGTGAGAACAGATGGGGAGATGAACATATGGTACTGTAACAGGCCTGTTTGGGCAGATCTGCTGAGTGACAAAGCCAACGAGCTGGCAAGCACGGGCAACACGATCGAGCCCGCCAAGAGGTGACCGGCAACTGACGCTGGTTCCGCACCTCTGCACGCGATCTCATCAGTCACGGGCGAAATAGCTGCTGTCGGCAGCCGGCAACTCGGACCCTCCGAGGGAGGGGTGACGTACGCGGCTGTATGGCCGGGCCCGTTGCCCCGTTTCAGCCAAGTGGGTAGCTCACGGCCACAGCCATGGATTCGAACTCGTCCGAACCCCCCTGTCTCATCCGAGACAGTCAATAGGCGCATGTCTATCGACATGTCCGGGCATCTGAGTGACAAGCCAGAAGCGGGGTAAAACCCTGCGCCTCGCCTGCTGGAATGCGGTCGGAGTGCGCGGCAGGAAGCTTGAACTGAGCCATTTTCTCAACCAGTGCCGTGTCGATATATGCCTCTTAAGTGAGACATTCCTTAACCCTGGTCAAGCCTTCCGGCTTGCCTATTATGTATGCCACCGCACAGACAGACTGATAGCTAGGGGGCGGCACAGCCATCCTGGTCCGCCGTGGTATAGTCCACAATTCAGTGCCCGTTTCCGGTCTCGCCCACTTGGAGGCTACTGCCATTCAAGACACATTGACCGGCAAACCAGTGATAAGTAATGCGGCTTACCTTTCGCCTTCGCGCCCACTGATCGGAGCGGACCTGACCGCGTTTGTCGGCGGGGGATTGCCAGTTCTGATGGCTGGCTGCCTCAACGCCAAACACGTGGATTGGAACTCGCGTCTGAGCACGAGACGGGGAAACTCCTACGTGATTATGCCAATGAGAAATCCTGTGTGATCTGATCTTTGGACCGGACTCCCCAACCACCAACCCATACAACCCCTCACGTACTCCCGATGGCTGGGATATCGTGATAATCAAGAACCTCTCATTCCCGGTGTATCTGACTTCGTGCTCTGCACTAAGCTCGGACCACCTCCCGGTTCTCATTGACACTTCGTGTCACCCATCCTTTCACGACCCACCGGATCGCCCTGACTTCAGGCGCACGAATTGGGCCAACTTCCAAACTCACTTGGAAGATCTAATTCCGGTTCGACCCGGAATTTCACAACGAGGTGGCAAGCAGCACGTTCGTTGAGAACTTTTCGGCGCCGTTCTGAAGCCTCTGGCAGCGTCTACTCCTAAGCGTCGCCCGCGTGACGACCCACGTCCTCCGATACAGGCTGGCATTCAGGATGAGATACTCCTGAAGAACCGTCTGCGGAGACGGTGGCAGATCACCAGGGACCCCGTTCTGAGAGCCGAGGTCAACCGCCTGCCGATGGTCGGTGATCTGCCGGTTAAACGAGTGGAGAAACGACCCTTGGAGTGCGACACTCGTATCCCTCGATCCCGAAAACCAATTGCTGTGGAGGATTACCAAACGGGTGACGAGAGTTCCTTCTCCATCTCCCCTGGTCACCCCGGGGGAATCCCTCTCTCAGACTCTGAGAAAGGCGAAGCCCTTGCCGACAGCCTGGAATCTCAGTTTTAGCCGGTGACCAGTCCTTTGGTCCCTGCAGTTAATGAGAAATTTTTGCATGGCGCTGAGGTCTTACTTCCTGACACCTACCAGTGAACACAAGTTAACCAACCCTGATGATGATCACGAAGCCATCAGGGGTCTCAAGGTGAGCAGAACTCCGGGCCCAAACGGTATCCTGAACAGGGCCTTGAAACTTCTTCCACCGAATGCGGTTTCCCACCTGTCCCAGATTTTCGTCGCGGTTCTCCTCACCCATCACTTTCCTACAGCACTCTCTACTGATCTGTATCCTTATACCGGGGAAGGATCCGGCACTGCACTGATCCTATCGGCCCATTAGTCTGTTGGACACGATTGGTAAACTATTCGAAAAGATCGTATTAGCTAGGATTTTACATGTAGTAAGCGAACTCGGACTGATGCGAGATGAGCAGTTTGGGTTTAGACCCATGCATAACACGTCTTTGCAGCTGGCCCGCCTCGTTGAAAGAATAACCAGGAACTTCGGCGAAAAGAGGCTAACCGGCCCAGTTTGTCTCGACGTGGCCCAAGCCTTCGATACCGTCTGGATCGATGGCCTCCTCTGGCAGCTGACGGTCCTAAAATTCCCGTCTTACATAGTCCATACAATCTCGTCATATCTCAGAGGTCGAACTTTCGATGCGTCCTTCCAAGCGACCACGTCATCTCGTCGAGGCATGCGGGCTGGGGTAGCTCAGGGTAAATCGATATCTCCTGTCCTCTCAGTCTGTATGTCAACGACATGCGCTCACCCTCGCACACGTCGAGTTGTCTCTCTACGCGGACGACACGGCCATATACTCACGTCCCGCTAGCCGACGCTGCTCGTAAGCTACGTAGAGTCATACCTCAGCGATCTTCAACGGTGTTTCAATGAATGGAGAATCGCCATTAATGTCTCTAAGAGCGCGGCGATAATCTTCACGCGTGCCGGACGGCGCTGCATCCAGCCCCGACCAGTAACACGTTTCAGGGAACCAATCCAATGGGTAAACACAACTCTTTATCTGGGGTAACCCTAGTTACACGAATCACCTGGTCGTTCAGGTCAGGAAGAGGGCTGTTCAAAGGTTGGGTATGATGGGTCGCCTCCTGAATAGAAAGAGTGATCTCTGTCAGGAACGGTGTCCTGCTATATAAGCAGCTCTTCCGCCCCATGATGGACAATGCATGTCCCGCATGGAGGCCCGCTGCTCGCAACCATGTCCGGATGCTACAGGTGTTATAATCCAAGTGTCTTCGCCTCGCTGTTGGTGCCCACTTATACGTAAGTAACAGGCGGATACACGAGGATCTGGGTGTTCCGCTGTTTGCCGACCACATGCGAGCTTTTACTCAAAGTTAGCTGATGTGGGGAATCCCCTAGTACGGCAACTCGGCAGATACTTACGCTGACCGAGGGTTGACCCCGTCACCTGACTCGAAAGCCAATGGCGGTAGGGACCAGCAGGCCAGTCGACGCCATCGCCCGCGATGGCCAAGTCGACTAAACGAATCGCGTTCGGCTCTGATCAGCGGAGCGCCCTTCGGTTACTTTAACGGAAGGTTTGTCGTGATTTTTCCCCAGTTGTAAGGCAAATGCCAGTGTATACGATGCAAAGTCGGGGCACGGCCCGCACTTAGCTCCCCCAGGTGCGGCGGCTTCGCCTAGGCACGTGACTAAAGCCGCATACCTCCAGTTTGCGACTGAGCCAGCTGAGTTCAGAACCCAGACAGCCAACCAACCAAAGTGTATCCCTACCGTAATTAGCCTAGGACAGCCTAAGCCCTAGTCTTTGGCATGATCAGTCAAGGGCCTCAGCCTGACTTTAAATCGTTAACGTCAGCGTATTCCTCTGTTAGAGTTTAGGTGTCTGTTACAGAGTCCAGCACTGCGGTCAAACGAAGGAGTGGCTAACAGACAGGGGACGTCGACTTGCGCTTTGCGCAAGTCTCCGCCCCCCCCCCCCCCCCCCCCTCCCCCCTTTTCCTTCTCCGTTCTTCTTTCTTTTTTTTTTCCTGCTTTTTTCGTTCCCGCGTGCGGCCCGCTTCGCCTTCCTGCGCCCCCGCCCCCTTCTGT
>Ga0123355_10020481_pt1 | contig 10565 bp, 8 predicted proteins | sample TergutEmb28metaG_3_FD_89872 | JGI IMG/M metagenome (GOLD analysis project Ga0123355, IMG submission 89872) | Embiratermes neotenicus P1 segment gut microbial communities from Petit-Saut dam, French Guiana - Emb289 P1 | ecosystem: Host-associated > Arthropoda: Insects > Digestive system > Gut ... | reverse complement strand
CATTCGTTAGCCGAAATCTTCGTTAGCCGAAACGTGATTTCCCGTAGGTTTCTATAGAAAATCGTTTAATTCGTTCTGGATGCTGCCCACTATTTAAAGATAAGTTTTATAAAATAGTAAAAACTCACCAAAGGCTGAGATGAACAGCTACCCAATTGGATGAAGGAAAATGGAAAGTGGAATGAAAAACTGACTATCTTTACACTATTATACTGAAAATATATTATACACTTTCTACTATTAAACTGAAAATATGTACACAACGTTTTTACTATTCTTCTTCCAAATTTTCAAATTTTATTCAAGGTAAGTCTCCTCTTCTTCAGTAGCTGGCCCCTGTCTCTTTGCTAAAGGAGAAGTAAAAAATCTGTCCAAAGTTGACTGAACTTCTCTTAAGCTCCTGGAATGGCCCGACCGTTCATGTTTGCTGCATTATGTTAGCGCGCGCATCCACTAAAACATTCGTTAGCCGAATCCATATTCGTTAGCCGAGTCCGAAGAACAGCGGAAAAAATCTTCGTTAGCCGAAAAATTCGTTAGCAGGGTCACTCGTTAGCCGAGGTATCACTGTAATGTGTTTTGTAGTGTATAAATTGTGAACTGAAAATTGACGTGTCCACTGTTACATGTGTGACTAAGTGCATGAACAACTAAGCTAAACTAAACGAAAGTGAACTTCCAGAAATGTGGCGTCTATCCACCACTGCACGAAATCCGCTATGCCCCCCCCCCCCCACCCCCATCCACCCTTTTGTAATCTGAAGCCCTTTTTACGGCCAACGTTTTTCAGACTCCCCTGTGAAGTACCGTCGTTACCTGTGTACGAGAGAGATCGTGGTTAATTCCCAGCTATGAAAGGATATTTATCCCTAGTCCACAGTGTTCAGACTTTCTCTGGTGCCCAACCTGCCTCATATTCATAGGATACTGGAGATAAAACGGTCAAGTCGTAAAGCCGACCTCGCCTACGCCTAGTGCAAAGATTGAGATTGAGTGGAACTGTACCTCCACTCCATCATCTGCCTTTATGACCTGCAGAGGGACGTTTTTTAGATCTGTAAAGCGCTATATTGCGGCTGCGACGTACTCGTCCGCGGAGATGGGCTGACTGTAATTCTGAAGTGGTTTTCGAAGAACACAGTATCTCTATTCATGTTGGCCCACGCTGACTTCACGGCATATCAGAAACAGTTTGCAGATTAGCAAGTTTACACAAACAATTTGCTTTCGTAATTTCGCGGAATCGTCAGCAGACAACAGTCATCGTAAGGCTGTCTTATCATGTAATGTAGTGGCGTGTTAGGGTTATGAGTTAAGGTGAAACGTTCGTTCTGTAGACACGGACGGTATGTGCCTCTTAAGGTGGGTCCACACTTGTAACGTTACCGCGTACCGTAACGCCGTAACGTTGCAAGTGACTGACACGATACGGAGTTACGAGCTGAACTTTCATCCCGTGCCTCACGGCGTAATCGTATCCTGCGAGCGTTACACATTGGGGTTCCCAGTTTGTTACGGGAGTCCGAGCGATGTCTTTGCAGCTGGCAGCGGCTTCGTACACTTGTATACATTACGGTCTAAAGAAAAAGAGAAAAGAGCGCCGGCGGTGGCAAAGGCAACTGTATACAAGCAGGGAAGTGTACAGCGGTTCAAGTTTGGTGGCAGACTTGAATTTGCAGTCGGTCGGTGGGTTATATAAGAATTTCGCCAGAATGTCTCCCAGTGAATTTGAAATTTTAATTTGTTTGATTGGAGAAAAAAATCTCGAAAAAGGGCAGAGCGTTCAGGAAAGCCATTTCTGTTCAAGAAAGGTTGGCACTGACTGCGTTTCGATAAATTCTGTGACACTTCCCTCAGTCCACTTCATATTACAATTACCAAAACGCTCAACAAACCGCACGGCACTACAGATACGCACCACTCTTCAAGAGAGAAGCATCAGGAATGAAAAGAAAGGCGGACGGTGGTGACGTGTCACGCTGCACGTCAACACCTACTCAGGCCTTAACCGTATCATCCGGATGATGTGACGGCCAAATACCGACAGCACACCCGACAAGCGTGCAACGTTACGCGGTCACAAGTCCCGTCCACACCGTCACAATACAGTGTTACGGTACGCGGTAACGTTACAAATGTGTACCAACCTTTAAGCGTTGATTTTTTTGACGCCCAGGCCAGATAATAACAATGACCACCCCTGACAGAAATTACGGACTTAAAAGAATCACATTTATTTACTGAATTCCCTTCCATTTGGCTGACTGCTTCAAAGTTTGTTAAACGCGCGTGATTTTTCTTTTTCGTTTAAAATATTTATTTTGCCGCCTATTGGACTCTGCTTCCGGGGGCGGTCCCACTACTCGCTCCAACCTACCCACGCCCCCTGGTACCCACGTACCAAAATGCACGGTGTCATATCCGGCAGATGCAGTGTGAATCATCGTGGTCATAAATATCTCACATTTTACATCTGCACTGAACTGTACCTGTTGACAATGTTGCAATTTTCTTTGCAGATCTGATGGTCCTGTTGATGCAAGAGAGATTGGAATGTCAAGGACAGAAGAGGTCACACTGAAAGAAATAGAATGTCCAGTGTGTATGGAGTATATGTCTCCTCCCATCAGCCTTTGCACCAGAGGACATAACCTTTGTGACACCTGTAGTAGAGGTATCCCAAAATGCCCAATATGCCAAGAAGTTTTCATCACCCGTAACCTGGCTCTTGAAGTGATTACGAGCAAGATGAAGTTGCCCTACAGTACGCCATCTCAACCCGGTGAACATCGATCACCATACGATCTGCTCGAGGAGTACCGGTCCAAACTTATGATAGCGGAAGAAGTTAGCAGAATCATCCTAAAAGAAGTCAAGTGTAAATCATGTCACAAATACTCTATTTTTCCAATACACTTCTGTGTGGAAGGGCACAGTACATGTAATGGGTGTAAAAAATGCTCAACGTGTGAGTGCCCCGTCACGAATGGAAGAAATTTTTCGTTAGAGACAATAGCTAGATGTGCCGAGTATCAGTGCAAGTACAAGCATTTTGGGTGTCCTGCAATATTAAGTTTATGTCAGACAGAACACGAGGAAGTCTGTGAATACAAACCGGTGCAGTGTCCACTGTTTGATGTTGCTGGGGTCAGATGCCACTGGTATGGTGCATGTGAAGACTTTAAAATGCATGTGACACGTGATCATGTTTCATGTTACATATCTGAGAGCACTTTTATAAGTTTGAATATTATGTACACGTCAAACACTGTGATATTAGCACTAAACAGGATGTTTGTTTTGTCAATTTTGATTAAAAATGGGGCAGTCTTTTATAGACTACATTTGGAAGGTCCTTCTGATGATGTTGATAAATACAAGTGTATAAATGAGCTGCTGTCAGATGGTAAAATCATAACTAAGTATGTATTTTCTCCTTCTCCAAGATGGTTGGAATTCTCAGGTGGAATATTTATGGGAAATTCAGCTTCTAATCTCCTACTGAATGTTAGTATATACAGAGTGTAATCCAGGGGTTCACAGATTTTTAAAAAATGCAGGAGTCACTCCAAATTTCAGGGGCTGGAAGGGTGACATGAAGCAAGTTCCATGCTAATGACCAGCAAATATAAAGCACCTTCATACAGAGTAAGTTGCAGCGGCGAGATGACACCAGGAATTTGTGTGCTGCTAGTGTAGAATTCGCAACAGCTGTCATCTTTAGTGGCTAGTGATGTATCACTGAGGAATCCTAGCGTGACACCATACAGTCTGCTAGCAATTTTCCCTGTTCTGAAGGAAAATACTCTGTCCACATGCATGGACACTGCTTTAAGAGCCTCAACTGCTACGGGTATATCTGCCAAAAAAGTTCATTGGTTAGCTCACATAACTTGTTATTTGGGATGGAGTGTCAGCCTGCATAACAGTTGCAAGTTAATGATGATAAGTACTGAGGATAAATTATTTATTTTGAAACAGACTCTTTCCTTCAGTGTGTATGCAATCATCATACACAATCATCATACCAGCTGATGGTTCATAATGAATGCAGCCAGACATTGTTGTTAAAACTACTCTAGAATGAATGAGTGAATGAGTGAATGAATGAATGAATCAGATGAACCATTCAGTCAATTCAGAAGATTGGTCACTTCATGGATAGTGAGTACTGTGTGTCCCATTAATTCCTCATCTGACTATGTGATTTTGTAGTTTGTTTGCATTATCAGTTAAAATTAGCTTATCATCACCAAAGATTTTACACAGTCCCCTGATATAATGTGAATACTGGTTTGGAAAGGGTGTCAAGAGCAAAGTTATGGCATATTGTAAAATTTGATCCAGTTTCATTGAGATGTTGAAGGCAACCATGATAATCATCAGTTTGAGTAACTGTAGTGCATCTTCTGAACTGTCAGATATGAAATATGGGTATTAACCATTGTGCTACAATGTTTGCAGATTTCTTAGGAACGGAAGTGCCATATATTGTGTCGATCAGTCAGTTATCAGTGAAAATAATATTTCACATTTTACATTCCAAAGAAATAGTGGGAAATTTATTTCCTGAACCACTGTGTTACTGATATGGCAGGGATAATGTCATTCTAATAACTATACTAACTATAAACATTAATATCCTTTGTATATTGCACTTTGTCACAATTTAAACTTAAAGTGTATCATTCCTCAAGTTATTTGGAAAAGAAAAAGAATGAATATGGAATATGACATGGAAAGTAAACGATAAAAAGATTTTTGGTCCATGCCATTGTGGCATGTAGGGGGAGTAGAGGTATAGCTCCACTCATTCTTAACCTCAGCACTAGATGGAAGTGTGTTATGTGATGTGGAAACATTGTCGAAAGTTGCCACTTCAGATGGATCTGATGTGAATTTTCTGTGATATTGGGACTGTGATACAGCTGGCTGAGACACGTGACATAGAGTAGCCTTTGTTATCATTGCCCTTATGCATGTGGGTCCCATTAAAGAGAATTGTATATATATTTTTACAGAGTCTCAGATATAAATTGTATGTATAGTGAAATTAGCAGCTTGGTTTGTTTGTATATGCTGTCTCTACTGAGGTGTATAATGTTAGATGCATAAGGGCACACAAGTCATTCAGTACAGCTGTGGCGGGAATTTCGTACTGTTGTGACATAGTGATATTGTCTAAACAGACATGTTCCTTGCTCTTTGGGAGTTTCTCCATTATACGCGGAATGCTACGAATGCACAAATGAGGAAGAATATGTACATAAGATGATGCCATATGAATTGTCCATGTCAAGTTAAAACTATTTGTTAAGTTATAATTACAAAGAAAATTATCATACAACCTCTACACCCCCCTTATCCAATACACGCACGCACGCACACAGAAAGAGCAGCACTAGTATAATTAAATATTTTCAAATATCTGTCATTGTACAAATCTTGAATTTTTCTACCTCAGACGTTTGTTTCTATAGTTGATGACAGAAATTTCTGTGATAAGAAGACCTTGACCTTGAATATGTACTTGTGTGTAGTTCTGTGATGGACAAACAGGTGAATAATTCCATGTGCACTGTCAAACATGCAAATTATAATGTTTTCTTTCTTTAGGTTTTCACGCTTTCTTGGAGCATACTGTTCGAATGTTATGACCAGTATTTTTGTCATGTACTGTCACCTGTCTTCAGGCAACACCGCGTAAATGATGTTACCACTTTTACTTACAGTCTGTGAGACATTAAAGGTAAATTTAGATTTTATCTCTGAGATTAAGTACCATGCCATGACAACTTATGGGGGAGTGGAGCTGTAACTCCTTAAGAATCCCTTTAATTAAAAGTGGGCTGGAAGCAGAATTCTCAGAGCACACATTTCTGTTGCACAAATGTGCAGTCCTACAGTCATGTTTATTATTATTATTATTTTATGTTATTTTATTCTGTAAATAACTATTGCTTGAGCCAAAAGTTATTCTGTGTTAAATTTGTCAGACATAACTTCAAATTATTGCAATTAATATTTCACAGATGTTACTAAAGTGATTGTAGAGGCCAATGAACCTGTTGATACAGCAGTATGCAGCACGTGTGTGGGAAATGAGTGTATATTACACTGTTTCCCAATCTTTGTGTATGTAAGGACACTTTTTTTTTAATGTCAAAAATTTTTCTTATTCACACATGGTAGTAGTTGTCCTGCTAGTATTGATTGATTAATGCAGTCCATATTAGAATGACGAACGATACTATGCAGGGAGCTCTCTAGCGTGTACTTATATTGTACTTCAACATCTATATATATATATAGGCATGAGTGAGATATGCTATTTATTCAGTCTGTAGACTGTGTGTTTGCTTATTGATTATTAATTTTTATTGATTATTGTTATTGACTTAATAGAGATGCTGATGCTGGTTGGCTGCTTTCAGAGATTGAAAATCCCATTGAAGCAATCAAAATTTCACCTTTTAGTTGTTGTTGTTTTTGTTGTGTGTGAATTGCAGACCCTTGAAATGACACTGCACCCTACCAGGGATCCACGGTTCAGGTGTTGGAAACCACTAGTTTATAACAGGGAGATTATCATGTGTTGGGCTATGGCACTGTGTGACAGTATGGAGGAACCTGTTTCATGTATCTTGGAATGTGTCTTAAGATTGTATCAGCAAGTTGCTCCATCTGCTGTCCTGAGTGTGGCAGCAGACAGTTTTCTGATACATCAATACCATCTACAAAAACTATGCAGTGTTTGCAGTGTTATACCTCAGGACTACATAATCTTGGTATGCACCATCATGAGAGACCTCAATTTTTCTGTGTGTGTTATTTATAATATTATAGCTCCACTGTGATGGCTACAACAGGTAGTCGAAACGTGGGAGTGCAAAAGCTAAACCTTGTGCAGCAGTTGGTAATGAAACTAGTGTGTAGAAAACAAGTGCACAGAAAATGTACAGCATTAAATATGACAGAAATGTGTTTGGATTTTGGGGGTGAGGGGGGTTGTAACATGAATAAGCTTCCATAATTCTAGTTAAGACTGCTAGCTTCATCATTGCCACCTAAACTGTCAAAAGATGCCACCCTATGACTAGGGTGGTGGGTTGCAGGCTGCTCAAAGTGTAGCCCAGTTGTTGTTACGTGATATTCGACATGGGATTTGTGATTGGCAGATTGACAGTGGTAGCAAGTTTTTGTTTCAACACTGCATTCTTCCCCTTCTGGCTACCAGTCGACCAGTGCTGCATGCTGATCAGTCTTATTAGCTGGTGCACTGGGTCCATTTAATGCTGTGTTATGGAAGGACTCTGTCTCACCCAGTTCATACACCCTAGAACAGGCATGCACCCATTATTTTGTACACAATTACATCGAACATTTTCAGCTGAAATCAGCTACTGAATTTGTTCTGTGACTAGAACTTTGGAATCTTGAAAATCAAAATAAAAAACTGAGGGTGTCCTAAGTGAAATTAAAAAGTTGTATTTATATGTACATACATGCAGTTGCAAACAGTGTCATGAAAAATTCCAGATGTGTGCCTGGCCTAGAAATAGTACATTGCCAAACATGAGATTTGTTTGTACATTTTTGTAGAAGCAGTAGTATTTTCTACAACCGTTGAGCAGATTGTTAAATAAATTGAAAATGTATATTTTTGTATAATGTGTGAGAGACAGCAGTGATAAGAACCATCCTTCCTATCTTTAGGTTTAGACTTGATATTTATATCACTTAGGCCTCATGTCACGGATGGAATTCCGGATAAGACTGAGGGAGTTGTGAGTGACTGTTCAAGATGACATTCGCCAGATTCAGAAATGTTTACAAGACTGTCACACTGTGCAGACTTACACTAATGCCTCGGAGGAACATACTGCCTCCATCATAATATCAACCTGAGTGATCGGTTTGGTAAGGCAGTAACACTCTACTCTTGCCTGGTTTGAATCTTGGCCAGGTCACCAGATATCCTGACTGATTTTTTTTTTTTTTTTTTTTGGGGGGGGGGGTTTCACTCTGTCCCTATAGAAGAATTCATGGTTACCTTCAAAGCAATCAGTCATAAATCCATCAAGCACAAGCACATTCGTTTTTACTCAAGCATGACTACATGTTGCAGTCAGCACAGGCAAAATAAGGCAAAATATAGTGCAAATATAATTCACAGTACATTTTGTCCTATTTTGAACGTTTTGTTGTTTTGTTGTTTGACGAATTGCTTTTAAGGTCTCAAAAAACAAAAAATGTTCTGTATAAAATTAAATTTCTGTTTAGTACTTCTATCCTGGATCATCCACTTCTGAAATGTTTTCCAGTTCATCACAGAATCGACGAAACAGTGAGTGCAGCATCATCTTGGATATTGTCAGGGTGATAAAATAATCCACCGTAGCCCGAGTATGAAGGCAGTATGTTTCTGTGAAAAATAACCACCCACCAGACTGCACGGTGTCATAAACCAAGAACACTATAAATTAAATTTTTATTAACATGGAAACCTCAAATCTTATATTTTGACAGTTCATTCCATAGAAGTTAGCATTACAATGTGTGTAATTATTTGGTATGTAATTCCTGGTAGGAGCAATGTACGCTGTGTGAGTAAACCGGCTCATATTGAAATGGGTGATCTTGCATGTGCAGTACCTTCCTGTGTGACATCATGTCCAGAATGATTCTGTCCACCCAAAATTCTAGCGTAATGGTACTGGAATGGGGTGTGGCACTGTGTCGCTGTGTGAGTATTTCGTAATGCTCTGAAGGCAGTGTGATGCTTTGAATTGCAGAAATAGCCAGCAGTGACACAGTGTCACTTCTTCTGTAACGGTGCCGTCACAACATCACACACTGATTTCCTCTAATTCCAGATTCTAATATTTACATTCTAGTTATAATATTCTGTACAATATGTACAGTACATATGTAACGAGTGTTCATTTAACCATTTCATTGTTATATTATTGTGTATCTGGAGATAATGTGAGGTTCTTGTGGTAGTGTCGTTTAAAGAGGGATATGACATCATGCAAACTGGTAGTTGTCACTGTGTAGAAGAAGTCTGCAGTAGCCATCTGTCATACTGTATGGTGTTTCTTGTCATTGGAAATTATGGTACTGATATGATACCCATAAGCATAGCTTTAAGGTACGTATAGGCATATGTAGTATTGTTATTGTAAAATAAGTATTAAATTGTGAACATTTACAAAAGACATGCGAATTACAGGGTCTTCTGTACGAAAAAATAAACTGTGCTACTCAGACCACAGAAGGGGGTTCCATGGATGTTTCAGATGCCTGTTGTTAAAGCTCTCTGCCTTCTGACTGCTGGTGTATTCCCTTCCAAGCTGACCAAAGCAGTTGCTAGTGAAGGTTATGTGGTTATTAGTACTAACATGGCTAGACAGCTGGAGGGGGAAAGTAACATATGTAAATATACAATGATGTATCAGTCAAACACAACAAACCTTTATTATGTTTATTGTTGTATTAGGGTGCTATATTTCAATTCTTACAGAATCATCCTTGGGCCCTTCTAAGAATACATATCCTTAGCAATGTTTAAAATGTGCTGTGGGATCCCAAATGCTTACATTGTAGATAAAACTGTGTATAAAATGCATTTTGTACATAGTTTAATCAACAATGTAAGCGTTTGGGATCCCACAGCACATTTTAAACATTGCTAAGTAAGGATCTGTATTCTTAGAAGGACCTGAGGATGATTCTATAAGAATTGAAACATATCGCCCTAGTACAATACTAAACATAATAAAGGTTTGTTGTGTTTCACTGATACATCATTGTATATTTACATATGTTACTTTCCCCCTCCAGCTGTCTAGCCATGTTAGTACTAATAACCACATAACCTTCACTAGCAACTGCTTTGGAAAAGGAACAGTTTGAGGAAGATTTATAGATGGAAGAATCCATGGGACTTCTTTCTGTAGCCAGAGTATTGTAGTGAAATGACTGTGTTGTGGTTTAGAAATTTGTTTTGTTTCATGTTGTTCTCAAATGTGATATGCTGAGCATAACAGTATCCAGTGTAGAAAGGAATTTTATTTATTTAGTATTTATGTGGAAATTATGCTGCATTGCCGTTAAAATGGAAGTTACTGGTTGGCGTAGTCAACGACACACTGAATGTGAAGTATTCTTATTTATGTGAAATCTGACGTTTATATGTACTGATATTGCAAGGAATGACAGAGTTGTATTTTGATAATCAGTTTAGGTGTAAATTATTTCATATGTACAATTTAGAATAAACCCCAGACAGATTAAAAGTGAGAGTACCTGCCAAGGGCACAAGTGTCAATTCAGGGCGAGAGAAGCAACTGCAAGCTTGTTTTGTGTCTGCATTATTTTGTAAACAAAATCTGTCATGTAGGTAACACAAATTTTTGTAATGAATTATTGTATGTACAAGGGGAATTCAAAAAGTAAAGGCAATTTTCAAATTACGCGGTAACCGGGACAGAGAGGAGCTGGCGCATTGCGCAGTATTGACAACGCCTGTTGAGGATTTCAGCCATTTGCAGTACAGCGCT
>Ga0123355_10020480_pt1 | contig 10565 bp, 12 predicted proteins | sample TergutEmb28metaG_3_FD_89872 | JGI IMG/M metagenome (GOLD analysis project Ga0123355, IMG submission 89872) | Embiratermes neotenicus P1 segment gut microbial communities from Petit-Saut dam, French Guiana - Emb289 P1 | ecosystem: Host-associated > Arthropoda: Insects > Digestive system > Gut ... | reverse complement strand
CCTGTGGACAAACCAGATCCAATTGCCGCTATCCAGTTTCGCATGGAGCAGCAGGGGCTCAGCAGAAAAGACCTCGAACCCCTCATTGGGAGCCGCGCCCGAGTCTCTGAGATCATGACGCGCCGGCGCTCACTGACCTTGGCGATGATACGTCGAGTTCGAGATGAACTTGGTATCTCCGCCGAAGTTTTAATCGGCTCTCAGAAGAAACGTCACAAGCGCGTGTCCTCGGGAAGGTTCCAACGCGCCTCGGTCGACGCGAAGAGACGGACTGCAGCTCGCTGAATCCCGGAACATCCGAGGGCTGGACCCGAATTGCCAAGTTGCGACTACACGGACATTGCATTCGATGAGGTCTCGTGGATCCGGCAGTCGGCATGCCAGGCTCCAAGGTGAAAAGGCTCATTGTCGCCACCTCGCCAGAATCTCGTCGACCGTGCCTGCGATCTGTTGGCGGGCGGTAACGCGATCCACGCCACTGGCCAGCAATTCGTCATACCGCGTGTGTCGGTGGCGAACTGCAGCGAGAACCGCTAGAGTCAGGGCGTTTTCATCGAGATTCCTGCCAGCGGTTGTGCGACCCACCCGGCCGCTTCCCCTTCGAGCGGTGTGCACGGCGATTTCAGCCACCTCGCTCCCAGGGCATCTCGGGAACAACAACGCAATCTGTTTGGTCATCTGAGCGGCCAATTCGACATCCTGTTTTCGTCGCTGCTCAGCTCCACGTGCCCGCGCCACGGCGCGTTCGTGGGCGTCGTCCAAGCATTCTTGCTCAGCCTTTTGCAGGGCAGAAGGTTCGACAAGGGTGCCCTGCCTCTCGTAACGCCCCCGCGTTCGGCTGAAGCGAACGACTACGGCGACCCGTGCACCATACTTTCCAGCGCGCCGCGTCAATGCGGCGTCGCCCGATGGAAGAAACTCGAGATCGTCAAGACGCGCACAGTGAAGACAGAGCGGCTCCCCCTGTTCCAGGAAAAGCATTGAATCCTGCTCTATCTCCGTACCGCACTCCGAACATTGGGATTTGCGCAAATTCTGGAACACAACCGGCGGCGGCGACTTGTCGAGCTTCTCCTGAAGACGCTGTTGTTTCTTTTCGGAGAGATCAGGGGACACAAAATGCGTGCGGTAACTCTTCTCAATCCGAGGATCTCCACTCTTCGAAAATCGCAAGGCGATGTTTCCGGACCGGGAATGGCGCACGTACTGTGTCTCGCTGGGCTTGAGACCTTTCTCAGTTGCCCAGCGGCGAAAGATCGCCATGGACAAGGAAATCTTTTTAAGATTCCCCTGAATCACCCGTTCCAGGAAATCCACTCGCCCTTTGCGCCAGGAGTCGACCTGCGACGACGCTAATAGGCCCATTCCGCGAAACACGTCGATTGCGCTGACGTATTGTTGACGAAACAAAGCGGCTTCCGCTGCGCGATGAACCCGACTTTGGAGGTCCAATTTATTCTTCGGATGCATACCCCTGTCCCGATAATAGGATCGACATCGACAAACTCTTGTTCGTTGAAGAACTCGATGCTCTTCAGCCACAGCGCCTGCGCCGGGCTGCCGACGAGGCACCCAGAATCATTGAACGATGGTAGCTTGACTGTTGGCCCCCGTACCTCTCGCAATGATTTCAATGGCACATCGGAATCCAAAACCCTCTTTTCCCCGATACCTAGAGCGCGCTCTTTTCCATCTGTTGCACCGCGATCCACTCAAAGATGTGGGTACGCAACTCACCCAGCGGCACAATACCTTCCTCCAGCACCGCCCGATTAAAGAGGCGTAGATCAAAGCGCTTGCCCAACCGGCTCTTCGCCTCTTCCCGCAATTTGAAAATCTCATGCGCCCCAGAATCATAGGCCGTTAATTGGCCCGGCATGACTGCCATTCGATCTACGTAGTCGTTGGCTTGTTCAACCGTGAAACGGCCTGAAGTCATCATGAAATCAATCGCCTGCTGCCGCGTCCAGTGCAATACGTGCAGCCCGGGATCGACGACCATGCCGCGGGCAGGCCACATCCGTCGCAGGATTGAAGCATCCTCCGTGTCGTAGATACCTGCCTCTTCCGACATCGCCTCCGCGTAGCGGGCCCATCCTTCCGAGTACGCCGCGTTATCCACAAACTGTGACAGCCTTGTCGGTTTCTGAAGCTCAACGGCAAGTGCCTTTTGCAGGTAATGTCCTGGCGCAGTCTCATGGACCGCCGTGATTTCAGCCTCTGCACGCGTCTGCGTCGCCCAATCCCCCAGCTTGATCAAGTAAACCGCCGGCTTCGTTGGATCAGGCTCTTGCTGAAACCTCGAGCCCACCCCCGCTGCTTCTTCAAGAGTCGACAAAGGTCGGAGCATGACATCCTGTTTGGGCATTGCGGGAATCAGCGTTGACGCAGTGATGCTCTTCGCCTTCCCCAACAGGTCTTGAGAGAAGCTGAGCAGATCGTCTCTAGACTTGAAGTGCTCCTCAGGCTTGCTTTTGATCGCGCTCAGGATCGCGGCAGGATCCGGAGTGTGATAGCTTTGCTCACCGAGCTTTCGAACCTCTGACAGGTTTGCAGCAACCATTTCTTCTCCAAGCCTGAACATTTCCTCTGGCGTTAGCGATAGAGTCGTGTTGGCGCGGAGAAATGCCGCGTAACATGCCTTGCCATTCGGCAGATCAGAAATTGCTACACCCTCTCGTGCATTCGCAAGATATTCCTGCTCCAGGTACGCGGCATACTTTCTCAGCGCCGGATTGATCCTTTCGACAAGGAGTCGCCGAAAGGTTTTGCGCAGTGCAGGATCGGTACTCCGCGCCGCTGGGGAAAAAAGCGGCGACTTCTCCGGCTCCACAGCGGTCATATCCGTCACTTGCTGAATCACTCTGCGTACCACCGATTGTGGAGCGGAATACCCGTTCGCAAGCCCGCGCCTAAGATTCGCAATCTCGACGTCAACATATTGAGGAACGCTGCTCCAGCGTCGAATAGCTTCCTCTTTGTCGCGTGCAGTCAGCACAGGCTGGTGTTCTGCGATCTCTACAAAATGTAGTTGCCATCCATCAAAATGATTCACATCCCACAGCTCAGTCCTGCAAACCCGCATTTGCAGGTCCGACTCTAACTGCTCCCGGAGCGTTGCATAGGTAGCTCGAGCCCGTGGAGTGAGTATGCTCGCATTCAGCGCGAGAACCTCTCGCAGATCCACACGTTCTTCCGCAACTTGTCTCTCAATGGCTTGCGAGCTTCGATCGGCGAAACGGCTCTGGTCTGTCACAGGGATGCCGGTGGAGTAGGAAAGGGTCGGATCGTACTGCAGTTGCTGATCTACGAACCTGTTGGCCAGCCTGTATAGCCTGGATTCAAGAGTTTGCCCTCGGCCTGTGCACGCAGTCAAAATAGTGGCCGCGAGGAGGAGTTTAAGACGCACGTTTTATCCAGTGTGGAACAGAAGTTTCTTCGGACTCTATCGTGCTCATCTCGCTCGCAACCCACTCTAGTTTCTCACGCCGGTCGGGTTTCTTTCGGGGACATTTGCCCTGTTGTCGCTAGCCTTGATCGGAAACGCCTCGGCCGAAAATGTGGAGGTGAGCCTCGGAATGGAATCCGAGGCGTCTTCGATAAGGAGACAAGAAGGAAGACGCTGGCGTACGCGGCGGACGCGGTGATCCAGGATGGGATCTATGGGATTGAATAGCGTTTCGGGCGAGGTTGAAGGGGAACCACAAAAAAGCTAGGGGTAAGCGGCTGCTGCGGCAAGCTCAGTGTGTCGCGTGTAGCGATGCAAAGCACCATTTAGCATCGCCGTTTTGAAATGGAGTAGGACCTGCGCTCCTGCTTTGGTCCAGGCCATTTGCTGCTTTTTGCAAATTCCTCTTCTTGCCACTTCACTTTCACGATGAACCGCATGCCGCATGCCACCTCCGGTCGTTAGAAAAGCATCGACCCACCATCTCCGTCAACTCAGACCCCCAGCTCTTTTATGGTTCCCGCCGGGCAACTTCCGGGTTGCCGACAAACCGGACATAACCCTGGACCACGTCCGCGAAACCAGCCAGAACGCTGAACCGCATCTTCCCCTGACGAATTTAATGATTTACCATTTGACCACCGCTCCGCTCTCAATACACTTATCCGGTTTCACAACCGCGGTTATGTCATTGTGTTGCTGAGCACCATCAATTCCATAACTATCGGAAGGTCCGATGAGATCGCTTTGGGTTCCCTGTGTCGTTTTTGCACTGACTACTGCCGCAACAGCCACAACCCCTCAATACAGTCCGCGTCAGGACATCCCGACCGGTTTTAAGAATCTGAGTGGGATCGCCATCTCAGACTTTAACGGCGATGGTAAACCCGACATCGCTGTGACAGATTCCTCGACTCAGCAAGTCGTTGTTTATCTGAATAAGGGTGACGGATCATTTTCAGCTCCGATCACTACCAATGTTCAAATGACCGCTCTCGGAGCAGGTGCACTTGTCGCAGGTGACTTCAATGAAGACGGAAAGCAAGATCTTATTCTCGGAACCATAGCCGGCTTACAGGCCGATATCTATCTTTCGGGGAATGGGGACGGCACGTTTACTGAGCAAACAGCTTTGGCTGGTTCCTATGGTTTCGTAAGTGGCGTCGCAGTAGATATCAATCATGACTCACATCTTGACTTCATCGCCGGTGGAAATGGCTCGCTCTACGTCTACGTCGGAGACGGTCACGGAAACTTTCAGCAGCAGACCCTCTCTAACCCAGGTCCGTCGGGGCTTTTCATATCGACAGTCGCAGCTGATTTTAACGGCGATGGCAAGATGGATTTCGCTACAGCGTCTCCTCTCATGACATCCGGAGTGCGAATCTTCCTGGGCGACGGGGACGGCACCTTTTCAGCGCCTTCTTATCCCAAATTCTCAATCAACAACATCGCAATTACTCCCCAGTACCTCGCTGCCGCCGATCTCAACGGCGACGGTAAGCAGGACTTGCTCGTAGGTTTCGCAGATAGCGCCGCGATTTATTACGGCAATGGAGATGGCACCTTCAACCTTTCCAATCTCAACTTTCCGGCCACCTTGCCTCAAACTGCATTCTTCGCTGTGCCTCTGGTAGCCGCGGCCGATATGAATGGCGACGGCAAAATCGACGTGGTCATAGCTGACGACTCAAGTCAGACCGTAGATGTAGACATCAACAATGGATCTGGAACCTTTCCTGAGCAAGCATCCCCTGATTTCAGTAGCGGAATTGATGTAGGAACTTCACACCTGTCCACCGCCGACCTGAACGGAGACGGACTGCCTGACATCATTCTCACCAACTACAAAACACAGAACATCTCGATCTTCCTCTCGATTAAGCCGAAGACCACTCCTACCGTCACTCTCACGGCAAGTAGCAACCCGCAGTTCGTGGGCAACTCCGTCTCTTTCACTGCCAAAGTCGCCGGAACATCCGGTACGGTCGCCACAGGCACCGTGTCGCTCACGGACGGAACAAACTCTCTGGGACAGCAGACGCTGGACTCCAACGGTCAGGCGGTCTTTTCTGTCTCCAATCTCACGGCTGGCCAGCATTCCCTCACCGCCAGCTACTCTGGCGACGGCAACTATCTTGCGGCATCAAGCACGACCCTTACTGAATCAATTACTGACTTTCAAATTTCGTTCGCGTCCTCATCCCAAGCTGTCTCGGCCGGTGGCACAGCGAACTACAGCCTTACCGTGACACCCGTCGCTGGCTTAACAGGTTCTGTCACTGTCACGTGTTCTCAGCTACCGACCCTCACAACCTGTGATCCACTCACTGTCCCGCTAAATGGTCAGCCGGCTACAGCGACTCTCGCTGTGCATACAACCGCACCAGTTCAGTCTCAATACAGATCGATCAAAGCCGCAGGGATTAGTTTGATTTCCGTCGCTCTCGCACTCTTCCTTACATTTCGCCAGCGTACTTACGTTCGGTTATTAACAGGGATATTCGCCTTCATTCTGGTTGGTTTCAGTATCGGGTGCAGCGGTGGATCAAAGCCGGCAACCACGACCACACCTGGTACACCCTCTGGATCGACCGCATTCACCATCACAGGCTCGATCACCGCCGGCGGACAGACGCTGAATCATACAACTACTGAGACCCTCGTTGTCCAATAGACCGGGTGCCATCTAAACCAACAAATCGGGTGTCCCATCTTCGGGACGGCCTTATCGTCGCTAAGGTGGGCATTCGCGCGAAGGCGCGAACCGCATCGAGGTACGCCAGGGCCGTATCACCGGCAAATCGGAACATTCGGGACATCGCGATGACCTCAGCCCTCGGCGGGCCGTTGTTCCATATGGACGACTTACCGAGACTAGACTATGAGAACTGGACAGTTGCACAGTCGTGAGGGGTTAGTCGTGAAGGTTCTTTGGCGCTGGCGATGCAGGCTGATGCGCTCATGTTGGATGAGTCTGAATCCGCTGAACTGCCGACAACCGATAAAACCATTGCTAAAGCACATTTGCTGTCTTTTCCTTCTGCTCCAACTCAGCTTTGCGCAACAAGTCAGCTTCCATATCAAACCGTTGCGTCCTGTAGAGGAGTTGCGCACGGAGGCTCTTGAGGCGCAGCCGCCGCGGGAGCTGGGAACATTCCGCAAACCCGACCTGGTGGAATTGGTGAAGTTGGATCCCACGATCAAGCTCGATATCCGCTATGCCACTTCCAACAATTTTCTTGGGACTCCCGTGTACACCGAGGCACGGGCGTTTCTTCAGCGGCCGGCAGCAGAAGCGCTGGTCCGCGCTCATCATGAGCTCAAGAAGCGCGGATATGGTTTGATCATCCACGACGGCTACCGCCCGTGGTATGTAACGAAAATCTTCTGGGACGCTACCCCGGATGAACAGAAGATCTTTGTCGCCAATCCGGAGCACGGCTCCGTACATAATCGCGGATGCGCCGTCGACCTTTCCTTATATGATCTGAAAACGGGCGAGGAAGTGAGGATGCCCAGCGGCTATGACGAGATGACTGACCGCGCTTATTCTGACTATGCCGGCGGCACTACCGGCGAGCGAGCTCTCCGCGCCACGCTCCGAGAAGCCATGGAGAAGCAGGGTTTCAAGGTAGATCCCAAGGAATGGTGGCACTTCGACTACGAGGATTGGAGGCAATATCCAATCCTTAATGTGAGGTTTGAAGACCTCCCGCAGTGAGAATTCTGCGGCATTCAGCGCTGCAGTATGCTGCCTGAGGGTATTCGTGGAACCGGGGCGAAAGTTGCGCATCGCCGACCATCCGCCCAGAACGTTAGGGATTATTCGTGTCCGACCTTAAAATCAGGAATATGTTCAATGAGAACGGGATGTTGCATGAGTTGAAACGGACGGTTATGCAGTTCACGAAGGCATTGTGTCCGAGCGAGAAATCGATGAGCTGATCGACGCAATTGAGAGGCAGCAAGATGGTGAAAGCTTGCTGCGACACGGACAGAATCTTTGCCGTACGAAATCTTTTGGATCTTCCAGAAATCAGCAAATTGGCTGAGTCAGCTCCGGTGCGTGAATTGGCTCTGTCAGTACTCGGCGACACAGCATTCCCCGTCCGTGGCATTCTTTTCGACAAAATACCTGAGGCGAATTGGAAAGTTCCTTGGCATCAGGATGTCACCATCGCGGTGCAGAAGAGGGAGGAAATCGAGGGGTTCGGTCCTTGGTCCAAGAAGGCCGGCATCCTTCACGTCCAGCCGCCTGCGTCAGTGTTAGAGAGGATGATTTCGATCCGGCTTCACCTCGATCCGTGTGACGAATCGAATGGTGCTCTGCAAGTCATTCCTAGATCACATCGCTCGGGTCGGATTGCAGAGACAGAGATTCCTTCGCTGCTGTCGAAATCACGGCCTCATGTGTGTACTGTCGATCCCGGTGGCGCATTGTTGATGCGCCCACTCCTGCTCCATGCATCATCCGCCTCACAAGCACCCGCTCATCGCCGTGTAATCCATCTGGACTTCGCTTGCGAACAATTGCCCTCCCCTCTGAAATGGCTGTCCGAGCGAGACCCTCTCGTAGCATCGACCGTTTTGACCGCATGACCGGCATCCAGGAAGTTTCGAGGCTCAGCCGCCCCCCCGAGACGGCGAGGCGGGCAAAGTTACGTGTAGCCGATAATCAGGAAATTACTAAAGTGAAGCGCGTTTGTGAGGACTTACGAGGGTGCGCGAAAGAACGCACTAGCCCATAGCGACAGTAGGGCGGCCATACACGCCAATCGGCGTCTCTCGCAGCCCAACGAGCGACTTGGCATCGGCTCCTTGCAGCGAAACAAGGTCGACGTGTGAAGCGTCGATCTTCCTTGACATGCCTCCGTTCCGCATACTATAAACACTGAACCATATGGTTCAGTATTCTCAAGCTCGTTTCGATCTCTCGTTCGCCGCGCTCTCGGATGCGACGCGACGCGGTGTTCTGGAGGAACTCGGGCGCACGGACGCTTCGATCACTGACCTCGCCGAGAGGTTCCACATGAGCCTTACGGGCATGAAGAAGCATGTCGGCGTCCTCGAGCGAGCGTGGCTTGTCACCACGGTGAAGGTCGGGCGCGTGCGGACCTGCAAGCTCGGCCCGCGCCGACTGGAGGAGGAGGCGGCCTGGATTGAGAGCTACCGCCGACTCTGGGACACGCGCTTCGATGAGTTGGACAAGGTTGTCGAGGAACTGAAACGAAAGGAGACGGTCGATGGACGCAAAAAGAGACAGTGAGCCTTCATCCGCGAAGAACCGTACGACTGTGGAACGGACGTCTGAGCGCGAGATCGTCGTTACACGAACTTTCAACGGCCCGGCGCGCCTCGTGTACGAGGCGTGGACCAACCCCGACCTGATCCAGCGGTGGTGGGTACCGAAGTCCTTTGAGGCATCCTTCCTTTCCTGCGAGATCCACGCTCGTACGGGAGACGCGTACCGTTTTGTTTTCAGCCACGCTTCCTCAGAGGAGCCGCTGGCGTTCTTTGGGAAGTACCTCGAAGCGTTACCCGAGTCGCGCCTTGTCTGGACGAATGAAGAGGGTGGTGAAGACGGACCCATCACCACGGTGACTTTCGAAGAAAGAGATGGCGAAACGCTGGTGGTTACACGTGATGTCTATTCCGCCAAAGAAGCTCTCGATGCTGCCATCGCTTCAGGAGCAACGGGCGGATATGACGAGTCGTACGAGCAACTGGACGCCGTTCTCACCAACCTGGGCGCGTCTATAGCGGAGCGACTTTTGCACGGAGAGGAGTGAGCGCGATGCTGAACTGGCAGGTAGGGCGGGTGAAGATCACCCGCATTGTCGAAATGGATTTGCCGATACCGGCCCTGATGGTTATTCCGCAGGCCACGCCCGAGGAACTGCGGAAGTCTCCATGGCTCTATCCGCACTTCGTCAGCGAGGACGATGCCACCCTGAAGCTCAGCGTCCACGCGCTGCTGGTCGAGACGCCGGAGCTGAGGCTGATCGTCGACACCTGCGTCGGCAACAACCGGCCGCGTGAGATAACAGGCGGCGAACCCTTGGATACGCCCTTCCTGCAGCATCTTGCCGACGCCGGATGGTCGCGCGAAGCAGTCGACACCGTGGTGTGCACGCACCTGCATGTTGACCATGTCGGTTGGAATACCATGCTCGATAACGGCAGGTGGGCGCCAACCTTTCCCAACGCGCGCTACCTTATTGGCCGCCGCGAGTACGAGTTCTGGAGCACTCACGAGGACGAGGAGCAAAAGGCGATGCTCGGCGATAGCGTCAAGCCCGTCTTCGATGCTGGCCTCGTCCAGTTGGTGGAGATGGACCACGCGATCTCGCCGGAGATCCGGCTCACGCCGTCCGTCGGCCACACGCCGGGTCACGTCAGCGTGATGATCGAGTCAGAAGGCGAGCGAGGAGTGATCACCGGCGACATCGCCCATCATCCTAGCCAGATGGCGCACCTCGACTGGTCGTTCGACCTCTTAGACCCCAAAACCGCTGAGCTCACCCGCTCACGCCTCTTCGCCGAGTGGGCCGACCAACCAATCCTTGTTATCGGCACCCATTTCGCCGCCCCTACCGCTGGCCACATCGTCCGCGACGGCGCAGCATTTAGGTTTGAGGTGTAAGGGCGGTGTGCCTGTCTAATCCTCTCCCATTTCCGGGTCAGTAACGAGAAGTCGGCTTATGGGAAGTGATGTTTGGCGTATTACCGGCAATCCGGAACATTCGGGGCCTGGTGTGGCGCCACAACCGGGGCGGGGTGCGAAACTTCCCAATTGCCTACAACACATCGCGCTAAATGCGCAGTGGCCTGCTAACACCTTTTTATGATCCGGGGTTATGGGGGGACGAACGCCTATGCAGCTCCCATGGGTACAACCTTGCCAAACGGCGCTGGCTGCTTCCTCCAGATTTGGGGGAAAGAAAGGATGTCGCGATGAAATCGCGCTGTGAGTGGGCCCAGCTCGCGGCTCACGCGCATTTGGCGACGATGAGGGTGACGTCGTCGAACTGGTGGGTCGGGCAGAATTGCTCGACCTCGCCGGTGATGGAGGCTAGCAATGCCGATGCGGGCTCGTCGCGGTGTCGCTCGATTG
>Ga0123355_10020479_pt1 | contig 10565 bp, 9 predicted proteins | sample TergutEmb28metaG_3_FD_89872 | JGI IMG/M metagenome (GOLD analysis project Ga0123355, IMG submission 89872) | Embiratermes neotenicus P1 segment gut microbial communities from Petit-Saut dam, French Guiana - Emb289 P1 | ecosystem: Host-associated > Arthropoda: Insects > Digestive system > Gut ... | reverse complement strand
TTGTAGTTCAGTTTAATGGCTTTATGTCACTCACAAGTGACTTTGATGTTACGTACAGCTATTAACATTACAGAAACCACATATTCATGCCAGTTTCAATATGTATTTGGTAATCAATACGTGTGTAACAGCTGTCAAAGTTTCAAACTTCTCTGGCCATTATCTCCGTAACCGTTCAACTTTGTATATAGGTGTTTTGGGTTATTTCGGTATAGTTTAACATAAGGAACACTCTCCCGAAGTCTGGCACATTCCTCCTGGGACACCCTGTATATATATATATATATATATATATATAAGATTTTCAGAATAAACAGGGAATTTTTACCTTAATATTAACCAACTGGTCTTTGCAACGGAAACTCGAAGAGTTAGGGAATTCAATTTTTAAAATGACCGGTCCCTTCATCCACGGCTCAGGCACTTTATCCCTGGGTTCTCACTGCGGAGAATTCCGGGCTTAACTGGATCAGCTTATGTGAAATTTTTGGTGGAAAAAGCTGCAATAGGATTTTGTTTTTTTCCAGACAATTTCAGTATTCTCTGTCAATAACATTACATTACTACTTCAACCTCGTCTTCAGAAATATTAATTTAACAGGAGATGCGAGCAAATTTCAGGAACCTGCAAAGAAGGCGATACTGTTTAAGATATCGCGGTCAAAATTGATCATCATTTTTATTCCTGAGATCGGTCATCTCTACATACATTTTCTTGGGTTTTCTGCTTCTTAAAGTAGTTTCTGAAATGGTTCCCACTTTCGAATTTGCTACCGCATTCTTCTTACGCAGACTGCGAGGTTTAAGGTCATGAAAACTGTACCCCTAGCTTTGGAGCCCAACCAATCATATGATTCAATAAATAAAAATTCGGTGGCATCTGCTTCAAGCTCCTGTACGCAATTCTCACGTTTTCATTTGTACATTACAATTCGGGCGGGCAAAGAATTAAGTCTTGTTTCGATGATAAGCTGGGCGTCGTGATGTGTGAAGAAATGGGATATTCTTCTAATTAATTTGGTCACGCCGAGATAGATTTGATTGGGCGTCTTTGTTGACACATATTCTAAACAAATAAAATTCAGTCTAAAAGAAATCTATAACATTTATTGCTAAAGATGGAAGAAGTGGCAGTTCTGAGCGCTGGAAAACCCAATGATTATATAATTCGCAGGGCTTTAAGAAAACAAATTTCTATTCGTCGAACTTTAGAAATTATTTCAGTCCATTTTTCTAAGGTTGAGCGATAGAGAGTTCTGGCTCTGTAATTACGCTTCCGCGACTGAGCAGTTCGAACGGGTTAGCACGTACGTCATTTATGACGTGAACTCTCGACCAGTTAGCAATAACCATTGGTATTGAAAATTCTGACACTCCTCAAGCTTTCTTCTGGTACAAAAAGTCACAAGTTTGTCCTTAATAAGAGTCGGCCACAGGACAAGATGAATTCGATAGAACACGTAAAACCATGAGCCTAGGTGGTTAAAAGTAATCAAATTATGCGAATCAAAATTCAAGAAGTAAACGCTGAACTATGCAGACAAAACCAAATGCCAGTCATAATCGGAATTTCATCTGCCGGGATGGCTGACACGGCATCATATGAATGCGCTACGTCATGTAGGATAGCGCGAGACCCCAATTGTGCCTAAGTGAATGCTGCCATATTCAATTACGCAGCAAAGTTCGACGAGTTCCAAAGTACTTGATCCGAGCTTACCTTCTGTTCACCTACGCATATTCTGTGAATCTGAGCTGGTGCAAATACCAGAGCCAACACCAAATCTAATTAACCGCGCACAAGTGACTCCCCACCGGACACGTAACACTAGCAGGAGGAATGCCAGAAGGGTCGAAGAACGCCTATTGAACTTTCTACAGAAATGATTATCTTTCTTCCTGCAAAATATATTGGCTATCGGCTCTATCGTGAATTACCTTCTCGTGTAATCTTCTACCATTCTTTCTACCTCTCTCTTCTCGTCGGGTTACAAAGGGTTACCAACTCGATGGAACAGCTGTTTTTATGAATGTGAGACACAATACCTTCTAGATCGGCAGAGGGACAGGTGGCGGGCTCTTGGGTACGCGGTAATGAATCTTCGGGTTCCATTAAATGCGAGGCATTTCTTGACGAGCTATGAAACGGTTAGCTTCTGAAGAAGGACTCTAATCCGTGGAGTAAGTAAGTAACAGACATTCTTTATGCAACTCCACTACCTGCGATGTTCACCGGGTCCCTAATGGGAGATTAATTTCCTATTTGTTTAAATTAGTTTCTGTATTATTTGACAATTTACCCTTAAAGTATTTAAACGGTCTATTCCCAATAGGGTTTTCGATCAACATTCTGTATGAAGTTATTTTTTCTTCTACACGTCCAGTTCATCTCATACTCTTTAATTTGTTCGTCCTTATTAGATTTTATAAAGAGTACTAACTATCAAGCTCCACAATTTACAATTTTCGCTCTTCCCTTGATTTTCCTCCTCCAACCCCTCAACACCCTCTTCTAATATGTTCTCAGTCTCTTTTCGCGTAAGAAGAAGGACAAAGCTTCAAACACAAACAAAATTACGGATTTTTAGGTGCGTTCCCATAGTTGCGAATATTATATATTAATGTCATGTCCGTCCTTCCATTCGCATGTATCTGTGCGGCTGTCAGTGGACGGATTTCTGTGTGAAATCTGACACTGAGAACTTTTACGAAAATACGGTAAGAAAATCCAAATAGGATTACAATCCCGCAAAAATATCGGGAGCCTTACATGAAGACCTAAGTACGTTTTATTGTTGCCGGCGACATGAAATCGCCAAACAAAAACCATCTTCGAGTGAAATAGTATCAGGCTGTTAAGACAACTGAGAAGGTATTACGTTATACGTAAAGTGTAAAGCTTTTTTGTATTTGAATATTTACGACTGTACGTTGGAGATTTTCTGAACTGTAGGGCAACAAGAACACCTCAAATTTAATGCATTTAAGCACATTCGCAAAATTGCGAAGACGACTATTAGCTTCGTCCTATCTGTCTGTACGTCTGTCCGTCCTCATGGAACAACTCGACTCCCATGGCCGGAATTTCACAAAATTTGATATCTGATTATTTTTCGGAAATCTGTCGTGAAAATGCAAGTTTCACTAAAATCTGATAGGAATAACTGTACTTAACATTTTTATCATATCTGTTTCAGTTCTTCTTAGAATGAGAAATATACCAGACAAAAGTTGTTTTGAAAATCGAAAAACATTTTATGTTCAACAGCTTTTTTTGTAAATCGGAAAGGTTATGAAATAATGTGGAACAATATTATAGAGGCGGGCAGGCCACAGGTAACAGTATGGAGCATGCACATTGCATGCCAGATACCTAAGTCTACAAACACTATCTCACAATATGCAATACTTACTGCTTTTCAGCTGGAACAATGGCTGCTTGAAAGCGCCTCACTGTTACATTATAGCACTTTGCCTGCAGTACTAAGTTTTGCATGATTTATAATTTTCTCTGTAACTAAATATGATATATTGACACGTACATTTCTGTTTACAGTGTGCCATGTGTTTTTTTACACTAGGTGACTATTGAAGGGTTTTGCAGAAAGTACTTGTCTATCACCGTACAGTAATTAATTAATACGACCTGACTGTGAGGTCGATATATCAGCCAGCTACTTAATTAAGTTCAACTCTATACAACTTATTTCCACTTTCTGCCGCTGACATGGCCTTCTTATCCTAGCCCCTGTCTTTCTTTCAGTAGTTCATGTCTACAACAAGTGTAAAGAGACAATGATAAATGACAGGGCGATTAAGAATGGTTTTACAGAGAGGTGTAAAGGCGGTCATTAGGTACCCTTATTAATGGAATTCAAAAGTGATGACATAAGTTCACTGCAAAAAATGTCAGCCTGAAATGACTCTGTCACAGAACGAGTAAAACTTGCACAAAATCACACTGAATTAAAAACACGTTACAAGTATTAATTTTCTGATTTCAGTCCGCTTTGGTTTAACTCAGCTAACCTCAGTCTTCGGTTTAGGTGCGATTATAAATGTGGATTTCATTCTGTGCCTAATGAAGCAGAAAGCCGTGAAGGCACTCGGAAGTAGAGGTAAAGTTCCACGCATTCTTATCCGTGCACTAATGGAGAGGAGTGATGACGGCAATGTCCCAGACGCTTTGTTCACGCGGAGAGGTCGTCCCACATGTAATGGATAGGATTGGGTCATGCAGCCGACGTAGATTCTATTAACTTACTTACTTTCTTACTTACTTAGTTGGTTACTTACTTACTTACTCCATGGATCTGAGTCCTTCTTGAGAATCTAACAGATTTTCAGCTAGTCAACAAATTCCCCAAATCTTATGGAGCCCGCATTCACAAGTGTCCGCCACCTGTCCCTATCCTGAGCCAGCTCGATCCAGTCCATACTCCCACATTCCACTTCCTGAAGATCCATCTTAATATTATTCTCCCATCTTCGCCTGGGTCTCCCAAGTGGTCTCTTTGCCTCAGGTTTCCCCACAAAATCCCTATATGCACAGCGTCTCTCCCGCATACGTGCTACATGTCCCGCCCATCGCATTCTTCTCGATGTTATCACCCGAACTGTACTGGGCGAAGAGTACAGATCATTAATCTCCTATTTTTGCAATTTTCTCCACTCCCCTCTCACCTCGTCCCTCTTAGGCCTAAATATTCTCAAACACCCTCAGCCTGCGCTTCTCCCTCAATGCGAGCGATCAAGTTTCACACCCATACAAAACAACAGGCAAAATTATAGTTCTGTATATCTTAATCTTTAAATTTTTGGATAGAAACTCGAGGACAAAAGATTCTGCACCGAATGATAGCCAACATCTCCTGACTTAAATCTCTGGATTCTATTTAATACAGAAATATCTCAGCTCCTGTCTCCGTGTTTTTATTGCTATACAGACTTACCTATCCTAACTCACATTATGGCATGAAAGGCAATACACATAAGTGACATGACCAACCAAACCCTTAGTTACCTATTTCATTTCTGGCGGAAATTAAGCATTCAAATATCTGGCTGTAGGACTCAGGATTCTCAGTGCTTTGTGTAGCCCTCCCAGCTGGATAATTAAGGCACATTATTTTGAAACAAATTACTACATTTCCCGGTCAGTACCTTCCAATATGCTGTCAACAGTAATAAGACGGGAGACAATGCACGTACAAATGTAACATCGAGGTGCGTTGGCCTAACCGTTTTTGCTGTGGAAAATTAATATTTTCTGTGCGTAGGTCTGTAGCCTTATTTAGACGGTATTCAAATGGTATGCACCGTGTTATAACGCCATCTGTGACCTTGCTGGCTCCATCACATTTTCCCAAATTATCTCATTAACGGGACGACTTTAAAAACAAAACTATTGAACGTAACATGCGTGTTTTGATTTTCTCTACAACTATGTCTGAAACGTTTATTATTCTAGGGATAATTCAGTCATATATTGTAATACATATGCACAGGCATATATGTAAAGTTCCGGTTAATTTTACTATATTTTAAATCGAATTTCATGAGAGATTTTCGAAAAAACCTCAAATTTTATGAAAAGCCGTCCAATGGGAGCCGAGTTCTTCAGTGAGGAAGAACGAACGGACAACAAGATGAAGCTCGTAGTCGCTTCTCATAAGTACACGAATGCACCAAAAATCTGTTGTATTAACCAGATTATCTTCCTTATTTTTTCATTTTTCATCACAATCTTTTCTCAGTAAGCAGTTTTCACGTAGTCCGTGTAACGAACAATTAGTTTCAGCTCTATAAAAATTTTACACTAGAAATAATTTCGACAGGTCCAGCTTCACTTTTCATGCGTTAAATCACGTTGTCTTGTAATTCCATCGGTTTGTATCATTGTAAAATATTTCTGATTAACAAGACCGTACCGGTAGTAGTTTAGGACTTGTGCGAAGACGCCAGGATGTCGGTCAAAGAAGTACTCGTTGAGGATGGGGTCGTAGTTAGCGAGGGCCTCTGTGAGTCGCGACAAACGCGTGGCTGGGATCTTCTTCAGGGTCGCTTTGTACGTCTCGTATCGGATCCCCCCCACGTTCAGGATGATCCGGTTCTCACCGTCCATCGCTCGACGGCCGGCGTCAGAGCCGTGGGTCCCTCGGGGGTGGCTGTTTCATCTGGACTCTGAAACAGACGATGATGAGTTTTTGGTTTATTAGGAATCCAGATTCAATTACGAACAATTTTAGTGTTTAATCAATTCTGTGGTCCCATCTACATCTAGGTCTCCCAAGTGGCCCCTTTTCCTCATGTTTGCCCACCGAACGCCTGCATGCACTGTACACGATCACCCTTTGTGCTTCGCTTGCCCTGATTTGTCCGTTGAGGTAGGTGAAACTTCTTACGGGATACGGTTGGGGTTCATCGGATCCACACATAGTCTTCACTATTTGTTTATGTATTTATTGGCATTTGAAGTGCAAATTCTGAGTTTGTTCTGTTAATCAAACAACAATCATGATCTAACTAACGGAAAACCAACAGTCACTTCGTTCCCGAACTTGTAACCTGTTGTTTTAGGTCATCACACTATCCACATCCTCACTCACACCGCTCTCTCACTCGACTGTCAGCGTAGTCACTCAACTCCGTTGCCTCGTTCACACGTTCCGGTTGTCGATCGGCCGGCAGGTTCCGATTACAGCCGGACAAAGTAGTGGAGCACAGGAAAGCATAGGCGTATTCACACAACCCGGTCGTTTGGCCGACCGGGAATTTACGAGCCGGCTGTCGGGTAGCACCCGGATCTATCCACTACTACGCCCGGTCGATGAGTCAACACTGTTATATGTGTTGCTTATAGGCATGTTCACACACTCCGGTTTTTACCCGGCTGTAACCGAGCGATAACTTTTCAGTGCAGTGTCAGTAGAGTATTGAAACAGTAGTCTTCCTGTGGTGAAGGTGGGCGATTTTGAGTTCGACATTGATTTGTTAATATCGCTGGTGGAAGCCAGGCCCAACTTGTGGGACAAGACGGATGATATTTATAAAGACAGAAACGAAAAAGGCATGGAGAAAAGTTTATATTTGTCTTCAAGAAAACTTCGAAGTTCTAGGAGATGTTCAAAAAAACGCTTTTGTGAGTATTGCCATAATTTATTGAACATAGATGATTGAAATTCATACAAAAACGTTTTTTACTTTATGTACTCTAATGTTCATATTTTTTACATTTCCCACGAAGCAGCTCCAGCATCTGTTAGAAAATAATCAGCTACTATATTCCTTATATTGTTCGCTGTTAACCTCCCACGTACTGATTGTCCTTCAGGTACATCTTCAAGACCACTCCCTGTCAAAGCTTCTTCAAACGTATAACTATCTCTCTCAAGAACAAAATTGTGCAGAACAGCACTGACCTTAACAATGACGACTGCAGAGTCAGGACTGACATTAAGCGGTCGCTGGAAAATTTTCTATTTATTTCTCAAAATACTAAAAGCACATTCCACATACCTTTGTGCTCTGCACAGACGATAGTTTTACACTCTTTTTTTAACACTCAGGTTAGATCCAACAAAACGTTGAAGTCTATTTCTGTTTAGCGCAAATACCTCATCTCCTACAAAGAATTATGGTACATTTGTAACTTCTGTTCCTGAAAGAGGTCTGTCACTGGGTAATTCCAGCATATTTGTCTAAATTGATGTCCATAGAGTAGATCGTTTAAAAACCGTAGAATCACAGTCTTTTCCGTAACTATCAATGTCAGCTTACACAAATCGGTAGTTTATGTCTGCCACGGCCATTAATACCACGGAAAAAAATCTTTCTAATTATAGATCACCGAGCCACTGTGTTACGGTTTGATTACTCCAATATGTTTCCCATCGACGGCCCCTAAGCAATGCGTGAAATTAGCTCTTCTCTCAAACTCCAAAGCAGTCAATTCCTACTGCTCTTTTATAGGCCTGGAAATACGTTCTGGACGCATGGTAGACCAATTATTGAGACATACTGATCTGACTATATTTCTTGCTGTTGAGATTCCAATCCGATAAGAGAAATGTAGGTAATGAAAACTGCATTCACTCGCTAGATATCTGTTAAAAGTAATCCTGTATTTAATAACTCCCTTGGTCACTTGTACTAGTATTATAACACACTCCAGTTCCTAACTTCTAATTTTAGTTATATAATTTTGCGTGTTTGATAAAGAAGTAATAAAAAGATAGGAAAACGTCCGAGACTGCAATGTAAAGTCAATAAGGAACATAAACAAGCAACGAAATTCGGTGCGGGGTCTTAAAAAACTAGAAAATAAATGTAAAGTGATCAACTTAGATTCTTATCGAAACTGATCGATGAAAGGCAAACAGCCGACAGTTTATTGGTGGATAATATGGAGGGGTCTCAGGTTACTAAGCTGAACAAAATAGAGATGATATGAATAATTTCTCCCAAGAAAAGCCTTTCTTATTATTTAATTATCAAAGTTTTCTTTTAAAGCCAAACAAACCTTACTTACCTGATTGCAACTGCCAACATTTCTGCAGGCTGAATGCAGTTTCTCATTTTAGTGTTACGACGCTGAAGACTATCCTTCAATCGGCGATGCAATCATCGTAAGATGAAACTAACATTCGAAAATAATTTAAAAATTTGTTTGCGTCATCTCATATTTCATCAAACAGTGTCTAAAAGGCACCGAATTATTCTCTTTTTTTAATTATTGGATGAACACAAAGCAACCTGTCACGTCTACATTTACGACGACGGTTCAAGAACAGAGCAATTATTATTGAATTACGATCCACTGCAGATCACTGTGCATGCACGACTGCTTGGTCACAGCGTACTTGTCGTTCGACGACCAGTTAGAACCGGAGATGTTATTAAATTTCCAAGTTCTGCATTCGCCTGTCCGGTCAGCTGCCGGCCGGTCGAAAACCTGAACGTGTGAACGAGGCCTTATATGCTGCAAACCGTTTTTCCATTTAAAGCTCTGTGGATACAGCGCCTCCTACTTTATCACCAACGGTTTCTCGAATGTACATTGGCAGTTTAAGTATAGGACAGAAGGTACCGAACTGCCCGAAACTGAAGCCAGCAATCGTTTTCTCTGGTAAATAAATGTTCGGCTAAAACGCCTCTACTCTCCCCTATATCTGCCGCATCTTATTCTTGATTTGATCACCCGAATAATATTTTATGAGGAGTACAGATCATAAAGCTTCTCACTATGCAGTCTACTCTTTTCCGCTGTTACCTCGTCCGTCCTGGACACCTCTTCCTGGAAATTCTCAGTCCATATAGGCAAAAGAATCAATTTGCAGACCTATTACAGGCCCTGAGGGTTCCAGAAGGTTGAGGTTCCCAGATTTCGAAACATTCGGCAAATGAAGATGGTAAGGTCGTCAGCCTTTACCACCCAGGAAATATTCCTGGTACTCATTTTTGTTAGTGAGGATGAAAGGATTATGTCAATAAAAAATTCCGATGACATCTTCCGGCTTGTAGCGCAGTGCCTCAACCAACTGCTCCGCAGTATGTCCTCATAAATATTTGGTTCCAAGAAGAATTATTCGATCAAACCAACTTCTTTACAATTTTATCGTCACAAAAATAGGACAAGAGACATAGGCGTGTTGATAGTTTTGAATTCTAAGGTTTTCTCGACGGAAATTTCTGAACCGATAGTCTCTTATGTGCTTAAACCGCGCAGGCATGTCCCCCCAACCTGTTGCTGGTGGGCATTTTGCCCACGGAGATATACGAAATATGATAATGTTTTAAACTCTTCTCATGGCGCGCTTCCACAATCCCGTTTCTTAACGAAATATGAATAAAAGTCATACCACCGCTGACACATTGCCCAGAGACCGTATCGTATGTCCTTATTATTAGTGGTAGACCTTTGTCGGGATTAAATAGTTTATCGACAATTTTCGCAGTTTTACGGTGCATCTTGATATTATCACGTCTTTATTTATCCAATTGAATGCACAACTAGATTGTTTAGAAATGTTAGAACTTAACACTAAAATTTACATTAAAATGCTCCTACATGTTTCTGTTTAACAGCCATCATCAGGGAGCTTATTGTTGTGATTTGCTAATTTTATAATTATTAAAATAGTTAGAACGTCGTTACGAATCAGTTCGGTCTGTGGCTGCATATTTATCCAGTCCTTATTGGTGTGTGTACAGTGCACGGTGCAGAGTGAGACTGTGTGTACAGTCTCACTCTGCACTGTACACACAGTCTCACTCTGCACTGTACACTGTAAACACAGTCTCACTCTGCACTGTGCACTGTACACACAGTCTCACTCTGCACTGTACACTTTACACACAGTCTCACTCTGCACTGTGCACACAGTCTCACTCTGCACTGTGCACTGTACACACAGTCTCACTCTGCACTGTGCACTGTACACACAGTCTCACTATGCACTGTGCACTGTACACACAGTCTCACTCTGCACTGTACACTCTACACACAGTCTCACTCTGCACTGTGCACTGTACACACAGTCTCACTCTGCACTGTACACTCTACA
>Ga0123355_10020477_pt1 | contig 10566 bp, 6 predicted proteins | sample TergutEmb28metaG_3_FD_89872 | JGI IMG/M metagenome (GOLD analysis project Ga0123355, IMG submission 89872) | Embiratermes neotenicus P1 segment gut microbial communities from Petit-Saut dam, French Guiana - Emb289 P1 | ecosystem: Host-associated > Arthropoda: Insects > Digestive system > Gut ... | reverse complement strand
CACAACATGTTATGTTGCCACAACACCTCGTTTGCAAATACGAATTGAATTGTGAATAATGTAATATAACTTTAGCAAGGAACAAAGCTCCCTGATGATGATCTGACAAGATCGAAACATGTCCGAGTATTTTAAAGTGTTTTAAAGTGTTTTAAAGGTGTTTTATGTGAAATTATATGTGCATTCTTTGGTTGATAAATTGAAGTGAAGGTACTTGATAATTCATTATAAGAAGTTTATATCGAATGAAAAATCATTTTGAACTTAAGCCTATCTTACTGAAGTATCGACTAAAGACGTCATATACAGCACTCGTGAATTGTTTCATATAGCTGAAAACTTTCAATCAAAAGAAGCTTTTTTAAAAAACAATTTCGATTTTTGGTTTTATTCAGAACTATTTAGAGTCCCCGAAATTCCCCCATATCTATAAGTGCGTACTACTACCCACTAATTCCAACATTTTTCAGCCCCTTCATAAAATATGCAATTATAGACCACACATCAGTCGCTCTAATGTGTACTGACGGTGTTATACGTAGGCAAATTTGTATTTCATGTCATTGTGGTGGCAGACAGATCTGTTCGTGTTTCGCTGCGAGATGAAGCCTACGTTGCACAGCAGTGTGGGAACGAACAGCACCTGCTGCTGTACGGGACATCGCTGTGGATATTCGATACATCTTCTCACAAACATATCATTTTTTTTCTCCCACAACTCCTTTGCTCCGATGCTTTGTCTCACTGTTGTGCCTTTTGTAGAGCTAGACGCGGATAAATGTATCCAACACCAATGCCACGCCAGGGCGCTGGTAACATGCGAGATGAGAGGAAATATATAAATGACAAACAGGGGAAGTCCAACGTACCCTGATCCCTCTGCAAGCTAACAGTGCATATCATCTTTTGGCAAACACGAGAGTGAAAAATGAGAGTACAGCAACAGGAATCTATCATTCACGTGTGACAAACCAACACTGTTACACGCTGCCTTGTGTTTGTAATAAGAGCAGTCGCCTTAAACACAAGCTGAATGGGTGAGCGGGACAAATGGACGTGAATAAGAAGACTTGACAGAGTGCTGGTGTCAAGATATTTACAGTTCTCGATATAATACAGTGACAACTGCTGTGTATGCACATGCCCGCTGCACATAGATCCACCTCAGGCACTTCTCTTATCGTAACCCCAGTCAATGCTGTTATCTGCTAATACCCTCATCGGGGCCGATTTTGACCCTCATTTCTTCAATTCAGAAAAGTACAACATTCGAAATGGACACACAACAATGAACACGCTGTTTCTTCGTCCAGAAGTGCAGAGTTATGCCCACCCATTAAATATCAATTCGATCGCAAATAATTAACAAATGTACATACTTATTTACCTAGTTATTTTTCGAGATAGATACATACATACATACACACATACGTACAAACATTACATCACATTACGTATCCTCACTGTCACACACGCCTCTGAAGAAGTGTTTCGCTTCAAGGCGTTGAGATGGAAATTATTTATGCACTTCTTTGCTCCGTCATGCATGCCGAATTGATACGGGTCAGAGCAGGGTCAGTGGTGGCCTTTTCAGCCTTCGAGATTCATAAAAGCAGGATGTTCCTCTACCGTAAATTCAGAAAGTTTCTGCCTTCATCTGAAGCACCTTATGCATTACAGGCCCAAACGAAGAGGTTATTAACCCGATATTCAGCGCAATGTGTGAGCCACATTAATTACTTTTCTGCAGTAGGCGTTTCGCTTCAAGTCATAAAGAACCTGATTACTGCTCCTCTCAACTCTCATTGGTAATTTAGCGTCTCCAGCTCATGAAACTTGTCTCCCCCTGCCAATTTACGAAGTTTGAGCCCATAAGGGATTTCAATGTGCACAACAGCACAATACAGACCGGCTTAAAATTCCGAACGACGTAAACAGCCGGCCAGATTAACGATGCAGATATTTTGTCCGCTTACTTACCGCTCATGTCACAATTACTTAATATATTATGACATACTATTTTAAGTGACCGAATAATCATAAATTATAATTTGATAAAATTTAATTCAGCTGTTTCCAAAGTTTGCAGACCGGAGCCCTAAATGCTTCCCAAGGGTAGGTTGACTGCTTGCTATACTGAAAACCCTTAATTTCATATATTACTCCTACAAGCGTGTTTTCTGTCTTGCGAAAGTCCAAACAGAGCCAAGGTCGCCCCATTCTTGAGGTTCACACACAATGTGACGCACACACCTGGTACGACTCCTCTCTAAGAGTGATCAGCTCGTCGCAGAGACCGCTACCTACACAACACACAACAAATACAAGATACAAACTTTCGCGCCCTCAGCGGGATTAGTATCCGCGATTCCAACAAGTGAGAGGTCGTAGACCCAAGCCTTAGATCGCGCGGTCACCAGGATGGGCTCTGCAAAGGTTACAATGGTCATAAGACAAGTGACAGAGAATATAGGGCCTACTTGAATTGTGGAATACATTGGACTCGAATTGCCACAATTACACCTCATTAGGAAATCCAAAGCAAATATATTTCCCCAAAACAGAACCGAAAAGCAGATTAATGTCGTGGTTCACAAAACTAACAAACCAAAATAAAACTTAAATTTCAGACCAAGAAATTCAGTTCGATTATGCTTTAACACATTATTACCAACTAGATTTCTCCTTTACTTTGGTCACATAAACATGCGGAGTCATTTTAAATGTTAATAAACCTATTTTATTGGTCTAAGATTCCATTATGTTTTGACAAAATCAAAAGTGTCGGAACCAAACATAATATCAGAAAACACTGTTTTAATTTTTTCAGCTTTTCTCTGGCAAGACCGAGCGTATTCTTTGACTTCGTTCCTTAATCCCAAGTACATTTGTGACAGTAAGTAATGCGTGTCCCATTCTTAATCTGTAAGCTACACCATACTACAACAATGTGTAGAAAATACCATAACTTAGAGGAATGTGTTGAGTCTACCGTACACCGAAACGATGCGCCAAAACCCCGTGACGACTACCGCGCTCAGAGACGCGACAGAAAGAACAACCTGTAGTATTTCATTATGCCCAGTTGTTGAAGCAACTGTAACCGAAAGCAAACGTTAACTCTCTCTGTTGCCTCTGCAGTGCAACGGGCCTATAGCTCATGTAATCTAAAACAATTAGTTAACTTTCATATGGATTCACAATAGAGTAATTAGCGACGTTACACGGGCACAGTGTTTAGCCTACCGGCTAAACAACTGAAGAGCAATGGTTTCTTCTTCAAAACGTCCAGACCGCCTGTGGGGACCATAGAGCCACCTAATCAACTGGTATATTCGGTGTTTCTTCCAGTGCTAATACGGCCGAGGCGCAAAGCTGTCCACTGGCCTCCATCCGGTGCCAAGGCTAAGAAAGAAGGGAGTTGTGTATTCACTGCCCACATAACTTAATATTATGCATGGGTATTTTTTTATATATTCTTTCGTTGCGTTGTATGTCTTACAGTGTGTTCATAGACACTGCCAAAGCGACCTTCCCACAGAGTTCTATCTAGTGATGCCTCTTTTAGCCTCCAGTTTCTTCTCGTTTCTTAAGGTCATCCGGTAGCTGCTAACGTCTTCTTCCTTTCTCCCCTTCATTTTTATGCTTCCTTCTATCTTTCCTTAAAAACGTGTTTTAGAAGGCAGTTCCTACTGAGGATTTGACCAATCCAGGTAACCTTCCTTCTTTTTACTGTAACCAGGATGTTCCTTTCTTCCTTCATTTTAATGTATAATTCGTCATTTTATATTATGATATTTAAAGGGAAAGCGGCTATGTTATGCATGAAGAATAGGTACTTCTGCAGTTTAATAATACGAAAAATAATTTTTACATTTACATAAATATTTTGGCGTTTACTGATATATGTCATACTTTATAAGAATAACTGAGATGAGGCTCTAGATATCATGATCTTAAAATACTACATTAAAACTTAATTCCTTGTATCACAGTCCTTCTGTCAAAGCTAGGATTCGTCTACTTCTATGGGACGCAAAGCTTCATTGTCATGTTTAAAACAGCGAAACAACTAATCACTCTCCTGATAAATAAAGCTACTACTGGCCTAATGCTCCCTCAAGTCCATAAAGAATGGTGCTGAGATTATTCCACATGGCGCTAATTTGCAGCTTCATCTTCCCTTGTTGAATTTACGCAACGTCTGCGTCAGCGGCAGATGAGTATGTTACGTCAGTAAGCTAACTATGCCGGAAGAATTATTTAGATCAACCATTAGTCAATAGACGAAGAGGAAGAGAGAGTAAACCCCTTCCTGGGTCTGACCTACACACGTAGAGAAAAAGACACACAGGCACAACGAGCGATACTCCGCAAAATACACAATGGAAGTCTGCAAAAGAGGCCACAGAGTATTGAGCGAGAGACCGAGATTCAACACTGGCAAAAATTTATGATTACAGAAATAAATTGGTTTACCACGTTGACAAAATGCGATGTGACTTCTTCTAATGTTTGTGATGAAGTACGGCCAGGGTCCGAGTGTAACAAAAAATTAATGACGACCGTTGAAAAGAGAATGAGAAGGAATTATCTTAAAAATAGATAGATTTCTTTGAAATTACACAATGTAAATAATAATAATTAATATTATAAGAAATGAATTAATAAATATTAAATTCCCTCTTATCAAACGACCCATTGCATAAAAATACTGCCATCCATGCGACTAAAAAGACTATAAATATTGGAATGCTCAAAAAGAACTAGTCGAAAAATGTCAAGCTCTGAAGCACATTCAAAATTACGTACTGAGGAAGACACAACAGGAAATGTAGCCCTAGATTGTGTAATAAATAAAAAATATTGTCTCTGAAGAAAGGCGTGAAACAAACACGTAATGGCGAAATACATACGTAAATCTAATTTGGTTTCTGAATTCCACTTGGTAATTTTAAAGCAATAAATCCGCACAAAATCTCGGCGGTAAAATTTGTTGAAAGGGAAAATAATATTGAGAAAGACATGGGAAAATAATATCAGTTTCTTTCACATGAAGGCCGGAACGTCAGAAATTTACTCAGCACGAACAGGACTCTCTCCAGTGATTCATACAGAACCGAAAACAAATAAGATAAAAAAAAAGAAAAAAGACATACAGACACGTACATAAGACATCCTACAAGTATGTATGAACTTAAACTCTATTTTACCAGAATTTGTACTGTAGCCGTGGTTACTGAATTTAGGTATCATTCAAATAAAATTGCCTAAAATTAAATAGATATTTTTCGATTCCAATATTTAGTGACAACATGCTTTAATGCTGGGGTCTTATTAGACCAAAGACAACAAAAGATAAAGGTTCTGACATAATATTCAGCTCTTCAGTTCCAAAACGATCGAAAAAATTATTTGAAATAAATTTTATGTTTATGATTCCGTGCATCGCTGATCTATATTAATAATTGTCCAACGAGATGCAACACAAAGCAGTCGATTTATGATTCTGCAAGTTCACTCTATATGTTTCGGCTGTCAACCACACCCATAATCAGGAGTACACAAAACTGTAACTACAGCCTCCCGTACTGCTCAGCTACTGTGCAGCTACCTCCCTCCAACGTGGCCAATTTGGCCATGTTGGAGGGAGGTAGCTGCACAAAAAATATGACCAGTACCCGAGGCTGTAGTTACAGCTTTGTGTGGGTGTGGTTGACACCCGAAACATGTAGAGCGAACTTGCAGAATAATAAATAGACTGCTTTGTTTTATGTTCCTGTGACCGTGCATCGTGAGCAAAGCGTGAAGAAAGAATACCAACAAGATGCAAAAATATAAATGATTTATTGTCAATTCCAGATGTTGATTATTGACTACTGTCTCGACATGTTTCGGGCATATTTATGCCCATCATCAGGACAAAAGACCACGTGTTACTGCATATAAGTTGTAGCTGGTAGTGTTGGATATGGCTGGTTGCGGTTCTGTGGTGCTCACACCCTACAACGTAGCACCACAGCACCGCAACCAGCCACATCCAACACTACCAGCTACAACCCATGTGCAGTAACACGTGGTCTTTTCTCCTGATGATTGGCATAAAGATGCCCGAAACATGTCGAGACAGTAGTCAATAATCAACATCTGGAATTGACAATAAATCATTTATATTTTTGCATCTTGTTGGTATTCTTTCTTCACGCTCAGACTGCTTTGTGTTGCATCTCGTTGGAAAATTGTTAATATATATCTGAAATAAAATCTAGTGAATGACGCACTGACACAAAAAGAAGGCCGTGTGAAATGTATTTGAATAGTCTGAGATCATAATTTATCAGAGATGATACACCAGCTTGTCTACATAATAAGTAAAAAACGTAAGTGAAATCCGACAAAAGCTGATCTTTTGCCTTTGGCGCACACCAGTCATAGTAAGACCTGCTTTAAAGCAACGCTGGACACATCTGTCTTCGTCAGGAAAAGAGACGCCGGGACGGAATCTCACCGCCGGAAACAGCGTCCCCAACCACGTCCTCCAAGGAAAATCACAGCTCTTGCGATAAAAATTAAATGATAAAAAACTTTAAAAGCGGAAATAAAAAGCGCTTTCTTGCTTGGTACAAAATGTAATAACAGATAGAGAAGAAGTCAGCTTGGTGAAAGAAGAGAAATCTGACGGCTTAAGAACAGTAAATCAAAGCCACATGAAAGAAGTCCTCAGGATTTACAGTACATTTTAAAACATACGTGGTATTCATGTCGGCAATTCAAGGCCCCTCTGTCTGAGTGTACCGCATTGTGAGCTGTGTATCAACTCCTGAAAAACAGACCAGCCACAGAGTAGGAAATTCCAGCGTGTTTCTTACTTAAGCCCCACAGTATTTCAGCTAATTCTTTTATTAAAACATGCGCCTAAGCCATAAAGGACACATTGTTATAAAGTTTAACATACATACTCGATACTTGCAAATATATTCTTTGTTATCTTTCATAAATCATTATTATCTTCGTAACAAATTTTGATATTGATCTCATTCATCGTCAAATTACGTACCTTTTTGATTTCTTTAAATATTTAGCACATCCAAGAGATTTCAGAACTAATGAGACACACAGTCCTGTTATTGAAGAAGCAACTACTTGCACTAAAAGGATTTTTCTGAAATGTCTCAATTGAGGCTTTCTCGAACATCTGTCGAGAAAATTCAAGTTTCATTAATCTGACAAGAATGACGGGCACTTTATATAATGGCTAATATACATTTATGGTCATATCTCGCTCAGTTCGCCTTAGAATGAGAAATGTTCAGACAAACTTGTAGAGAAAATCAAAACATTTTTATATTCAATACCTTTTTTTTTCCCCCCGAAGATCGTGCCGTTTATGAGATAATGTGGACACAAACTACAGATCCAGACAGGCCACAGACGACAATATGGCGCATGCGCATTGCATGCTGTATAACTATGGCTCCAAACACACACTCAGAAAATATAATGCCTATTGTTTTTCTACGGCAACAGTGGTAGCACTGTTGAAGGGACCGTTATTGCAGACTGAACAAAATATGCAACCATAGTACGGATAACTTCAAATAACGGTGTATGTAACCGATATCAACTTCGGCGAAACACAGGCTGAGAATTTCCTGATGATGCTTTATGCAAACCGAAACATGTTGGAGCAATTATTAAATTTTAAATGATTTTAGCAGTTTAAAAGTTTCATAATAATTGTGTGTATTAGTTGGACAGATAAAGAACTTAATATTATCAACATGCACGGTGCAACTACGAAGATTAGTGAACAATGCTGTTACAAGAGAAGTGTATGGATTTCTATTCCTTGATTGTGGGTCTCTTCATTAACATTAACAATGATCGTCCAGCTTCTTTCAAAGCTGCTGGTCACTGTTCGACATACTTCTGCAGACTGCCACCGGATCACAAGGCAGCTAAACATTTCTCGCGCGATAAACATTTAGCGCGACATCATATAAGCAAAAAGAAATACAAGAAAAACTATATTCCTCTCATGCCTGGTCTGCTTACTAAGAAATAAAACTTTAAACAAGAAAGACGAAGAATCAGCATGATGAAACAAGCTTATGACTTACATACAGTACACACCACAATCCAGGGACCGCGGTAGTACAGTGTTTAAGGTGCTGTGCTACAAATCGGAAGGTCGCTAGTTCGATCCCATCTGGTGTCAGTGGATTTTTCATTGGCATAAAATCCTTCCCATCGCACTATGGCCCTGGGGTAGACTCAGCCTCCAACAGAAATGAGTACCAGGAGTATTTCCTGGGGGTAAAGGCGGCCGGTGCTTAAGGCTGACAACCTTACCACCATCCTGTGCCGTTGTCACGTAATCTGGGAACCTTAACTTCCGGGCCTGTAATGGGACTGCTTTACCTTACCTTTACCTTACACACCACAATCGTGCAAAAAAAAAAGTCTCTCAACCACACAGCAACAATATCCATCAACTCTACAACAGTATGAACGCGCCTCATTGTTAAGTTACACGTAAACTGCCTTCCTGCTTGATAATTACAATAATCTATAATGTGTTGCACGGAGAGAACGGTATAAAAATAAATAGATATACTTCATATTCTTCATGCATCAATGCATATAAGATATCCTAACTGTAAATATCGTAATGTCAGGGATTTCGTGTAATCTATGGGTTGCAGTGTCACAATATTGCGACAAAGGAATTTTGTTGTAGAGGCCCAAAACTAAATGTAATTAGAATTAAACTGGTGGGTGTAAAGGGTACTCTGTAATTATCTGGTGAGGACATACATTCAGAATATTTAAAGAGTGTGTTGATGAGACATTTGGATCTATGAAGGGTGAAAGAATACGCACATAACTATTTGACAAAACCAGGAACTGCGTGATTTATGCACGTAACTAACACTTTGTAGGGTGACGAAATATGCGAGGCTATGATTATGATTATGATGGATCAGTCCAGTTCCGAGGCCCTTGTGAATAATTCGTAACATGATAAGTTTTTAGGGTAAGGAGTTGTTACACTTCGCCCAATCCCCAAGCTGGAGGACCACTCCTTGTCGGCTGTCCGCGACTGCTTATTCAATATCTTCGCAGCTACCCTCCATACTGGAGCCGTTTGTTTATCCTTAACCTGAGGATGCGCCATGCCGTGGTGACAGGGACCCACTTATCATGGTATACACACTTCAGTGGGGAAACCTGAGGGAAAGAGACCACTTGAAAGACCCAAGTGTAGATGAGGATAATATTAAGATGGATCTTCAGGAAATGGGATGTGGGGCACGGACCCGATCGATCTGGCTCAGGATAGGGACAGGTGACGGGCACCGTGAATGCGGTAATGAAATTTTGGGTTCCATAAAACACGGGGAATTTCTTGACTAGCTGAGAACCGGTTGGCTTCTCAAGAAGGACTCTGCTTCATGGAATAATAAGTAATAATTATGATGGGCGTTCGGCGACCGTTGATTTTCTCACAGCCGCATTTACGAATATCAAAGTTTTCTGTCCTATATCGCCTCGTACGTTGTTGTTTATTTACAACCATCTCGCAGGAACCTGCTGCCTCCTTCTTCAGGGTAGCGCAATAAAAAAATTCAAGGAAAACGTCAGCATATCCAGTCTCTTGTCTAACATTACAGCCCGGAATTTTTCAGATGAAAGCATGATTGATATTCACTTGAAGCCACCGTTAAATTTAATGACTTAGTAATTTTATGCAAGCAATATGTGTGTAGAATGGGAACAAAAAAGTTTTGAAAGAGTTCGTCACATAGTGATGGAATGAAATATGAAAACTCTATAGCAAGAGGGCAAGGTAAGGCAGGAATGACGTTCACTCTAATCTTCTTTCCCAGAGAAGAGGCGTTCGCTTACGAATGTATATACAGGGTGTTTCAGGAGGAATAGTAAATATTTTAGGAGGCGGTACTATGGCCTATTCCGAGTAAATAAGTTCGCATAAACATGTGTCTAATTTTCAATGGGTGAGAAGATACAGCTGTTTGAAGTTGGCAGGTACAGATCAGATTTTTGTCTGTAGGGATGGATGAAAAGCGAAGTCTGCGAAGGAAAATTAAACACAAGAGACGAATTGGTCGCTCGCATTATGAATAGTGCTGCCCTCAGAGAGCAAGAACGCCAAGACGACCTCAGGAGAGCTACACGTACTGTTGCCAAGAGGGTTGAATAGTGCATTAAGTTGATGGTGGGATTTTTAAACACTTGCTTTGAACTGTTGGAACTTATTGAGATCATTTACATAACCAATAAATGCAATCAATAAGTCATTTGTCTTTCCTTCATACCTATTGTAAGGCTTTTTATTCGTAACATTCAAATAGCTGTATCTCCACACCCATTGAAAATTGGACACATGTTTATATGAAATTATTTACTCGGAATAGTCCATACTACCACCTCCTAAAATATTTACTATTCCTCCTGAAACACCCTGTGTGTGTGTATGTGTATATATATATATATATATATATAAATATTTTACGGTGAGGAATTCAAAGGAAAATTACAGCT
>Ga0123355_10020476_pt1 | contig 10566 bp, 5 predicted proteins | sample TergutEmb28metaG_3_FD_89872 | JGI IMG/M metagenome (GOLD analysis project Ga0123355, IMG submission 89872) | Embiratermes neotenicus P1 segment gut microbial communities from Petit-Saut dam, French Guiana - Emb289 P1 | ecosystem: Host-associated > Arthropoda: Insects > Digestive system > Gut ... | reverse complement strand
TTCACGAACAAAAGGCCAGCACTGGACCGCTCGACAAGCGTTTGGAGCGACAGCACAATTTGCTTGCGAGCACGGATATCCCGCACCCGAAGAACCTTGATCGACGCTAGTTCGGGGTCGCCGGCCAGTTCCGAGATGTTCCCTCCAGCCTGGGCGAGCAGCGCCAGCGCAGCGGTCGCCGCCTGATCTGCATGGCCGCCCCCGATCAGCGGTTCGAGTGCGACTAGCAGCGATTTGAGGTCAGCGTGGGACAGCCGAGGGTAGGCGCGGCTGTCGTCAATCCATTCAGCGCGAACTGGTAGGACATGGGCTGGGGCAGCGGCCAGCGCCCGCAGGACTTCGCGGTGTTCGACGGATGGCGGAAGCGGTAACAGAGCACTATGCGGAACATGGGTAAGAGCCACTTTAACGAGTACGGACGGTGCGAGCGCCTGCGTCTGAACCATCGCTTGGCGCAAAGCCGCGACCATGTGCGGCCCGATGCTGGAATGGTCGGCCTCACCTAACACGACATTCCCTAGGAAATCGACGAGAAGCTGTGCGAGATTGCCCGATTGAAACGCGCGCGGCGACAGCCCCGAGAATATCGCGTCAAGGTCCTGACTGGTCCAACGGATCGGCCGCGCGCTCAGCGCGGCACTATCGTCGACAACAAGACGCGCACGGCTCTCTTGGGCCCAGGTTCCAATCCCAGTGAAGAGTTCCTCGATCCGTCGAGGCGCGCCCCCCACTGACGCTGGCAGGGGACGCAGAGTGTCCTCCGACGAGACGACACGCCAGCCGACGCGGGCCGGCGGCTCAAGTACCCGCACCAGCGCGTGCTCTCGGCAGATGGCTTCCCTGTTGCGCCGAAACCAATCGTCCCGCGCGAGCGCCGATACGAGCTGCGCGAGGTCCGCCGATGTCACCATCTCCGCATCGAGTGCCCCCTTCACCAGATCTGGCAGGAGCGGCAAAACCACGGAGTCGCGAAGCTCGGCATTCCAGGCACGACGCAGCGCCGAAGCATCGGACGGCTCGCCGGGCTCGGCCGGGGCATTCAACCCTTCGATCTCGCTTCGGCCACTATCGGGGAAGAAGTATCCGTGCAACAGCAGATGGAACCGCGCGCGTGTGCTGCCAGCGATTGGGATGACGACGTCTGATTTCTCAGAGATCGGGAGGAAGACGGCCCATGAAATGCGCAGTTGCGCGGTTGTGGCTTGCCCGGTGACATCGAGTGGGTTGCGCAGAAGCGTCGCAGCCCCATGCGGTTCTCCCTTTTCCGGCTCAGGCTGGGGGCTGAAAACAGTGATCGTTTGCGGCCAATGCTTTGTGTTCTTTAAGGCTTCGAGACGGCCACCGGCGAGCATCGCCTCGCGCCCGACGAATGGCGCTGTCGACCCGTCCGCCGTGCCTTTGATCGTGCCTCCAAAAGAGCGAACGCCAGGACTCAAACGATCCGGCCCGAGGAACCGACCCCCTCGCGAATCGAGCTCGAGCCCGTAACGAAGCTCGCCCGACTCCAGAATCTCGATCTTCGTCAGATACCGTAGCGTGGTTAGAAGGACACGCAGTTCGTCGGTTCGATTGAGTTCCCGGATCGTCTCTGCTGCCGACGGCAGATTGGTCGAGAAGCCAACGCCGGGAGCTGGCTTAATAACTTCTCGCCGCAAGGGTAGCCACAGCACGAGGTGGCGATCGGGGAAATGGGACGCAACCTCGGTCCTTAGTAGTTCGATATCAGCGGAATCGAGAGCGCCTCCGGCGGGCTCCCACTGCCGACTGATATTGCCTTCGACATCCACCTCCAGGAATGGATTAACAACTGTGCTGAAGGTCCCGCCATTTTCCCTTTGGGCATAGACAATGAACGCGTCGCACAGATGAAACACGGCTTTCTGGCCGAATCCGAACTTACCGATCGCCGCGCTGTCGGTGGCTTTGCTGGTCTCGCCAAATGAGGTGATTCCGCTCTCGTCTTCCTTGCGAAAGAACCCATCATTGACGACCAGAAGGCCTGGTCCGCGCAGCAGGGGATTGGAAGCACTCGCCCAGCCTGGCAATGCATCGAGCCTGAATCGTTGAGCTTCTGCGTCGTCTGCGTTCTGCAGCAATTCCTTCAGGATTGGATAACCAGAATCGTACCGGTCTTGCAGGTTGCTCTTGATTTGGTTGACGATCGAGATCGGAGAGATATGAAAGTCAGGCATTGGAGTGGCGTGCCTATTGCATGGTACTGGACTCTGACTTGACGCTCATGCGGTTGGCTTCCGGCAAAGTGAACGTGGCGACAAGCCTCGTGCCGGACAACGCTGCAGCGCTGAACGTCTGGCGACCGCTGCCAACTTTGCAGGAGCAGGTGCGGCATAGTCTCGCGTCGGCAGCGATCGACGTTCGTCAGCTTCTAACGACTGATCTGTCTTTTAACTTTTGGCAACTGGGCAGAGAGCGCGCAACTCGTTGTCCGAAGCCGACATGAAGCGGGTGAGCGCAGGGAGAAGTCGACTTCTTTGAGACTCCTGCGCGTGGTATCTCTGCTCAGCTCGCGGTGGCCGGGAACTGGCACGCGCCGTCCACCTGGCAAAACGATGCTCGGGTGGCGTCCCCCCGGGGCCTCCGTCACATTCAAGGGTACTTTCAGCCTCCTGACAACTTCCAGACGACTGAAGTGCGGGACGGTAGCTGCAGATCGCACGGCGGGATGATTGCGGTCGACCAGGTAACTGTACTTTCGGTTCCGCGCAAGGCTCGGGTGCATTGCGTGACCGGAAGCCACCCAGATCTCGGGCGGTAACCTGGCAACCCCAAACAGGCATGCCGTGTGGTTTGCTTCCTGGAACTCGCGCTCCACGTCATCCCACACGATGCTGCCATCAATGATCGGCATTGCCGAGTCATATGGTGGCGGGCTGGTGCGAATTATCTCTTTGATCGCGACGGCCGCCAGACGGCGTTTGTAATCACGCAGACGCCCTTTCGGCAGCACGTCCTCGAACGCCCTCGATTTCACTTTTTGGTAGGCATAGGCGTTCGCCATGCCTTCCTCGTGCATCTCGTTGCCAAACCCTCCGGCCCAGACGCTGCGAAAGCCACCGCGATAGCAGAATTTGCGGTGCGTGACTTCCAGGCGGGCGGCAAAGGTCTCGGCGATGTTGTGACAGGCCTCGTGGTGGAAAAGAAATAACTTAGCCATGCGACGCGCCTCACCGAAGGTGAGATGGCGGCGCGTGATGGAACGTATATCAGCGCCCAGAGCGCGGATGCCCTGCTCGATCAGATAAATTCCCCAAAGGGACTGAGAGAAGTTATGCCAGGGCAGATAAAAGGCGAGAACGCTAGGCGGCGGACGAAGCCCTGACATGGGCGCTCCTCGCCGGCCCGGTGCGCCCGGCATCTGATCGCCCGTTCTCCATCCGATCCAGTCAGCTATCTCGATCGTTTCACGATACGCGTCCGGAGGCCCGTCACGATTGATGAAATCATCCATGTCGCCATCGTCCGGGAGACCTCTCCGCGACAATTCCCAGTCGCCTCCGCGAGAATCAATGTCGTCGCCGAAGAGTTCGTCCTCGACCTCTCCGACCAACGGATCGGTGTTTGGCACGGACACCAGGTCTTCGAGCCAGTCGTCGGGTAGCGGGCCGGGCTGCACAGCACCCGGTATGGCTCGTCCAATCGCGTCAATTCCATCAGGGATCACGGGATCCTCTCTCGAATTCGTATCTGGCGGAGCGACATGACGCTTTATTGTGTCGCTGCAATTCCTGCAATTCCAGCAATGCGCAGTTGAATCGAGACATACACCGCTTACCCGCCTGCGCCTTTCAGCTGCTGACAGATTGCGGGCACAGGGTTGCCTGTGGCAGTCAGGAATCCTGGCGACGACAAACCTCGATCGAAACAGAGCCGTCTTTGGCATAGCCGTTCGGCGAGATCGCCGATGTCGAGCATCGATTTGCATTTTGGGATCCAGTGAGAGGCCATGCCACCATGTGACCGCAATCAACCCGAAATGGCATGTGCTACAGTCCCAACGCTCTCGCCGCGCGCACAACGGCCCTGGGATCGAGGCCCTTGAGCACCCACCGCGCAACCCGTGCCGCAGACGGGTTCCGCTCGCCAAGCGAGCGAGCCATGAGCGCCAAGACGATCAGCCGCAGCGACTATGATCTCGGGCTGTGCACTATGAATGAGTGGGGGAACCAGATGCGCAAGGAGGATTTAGACCTCTGGCAACCTGTCGGGACCTCCTTCGGGGGCGACTAAATGCCTCCTCTCGACGACACCCAAGACGCCGTCCCGTCGCCCGACCAAGACGCCATCGGCCCGCTATCGCAAGGTCCTGCGCAGCACCTACCGGAAGTACTGCGCCCGTCCTAAGTGGTCGTCGCGGCGATTTCGAACAATCTGCTCAGATCGACGTCGGATGCCCTTGCCGGAATGAGTCGTACGCTAGCAGCCTGACGCGCCGGAACCCCTTGGACCTGCACGGTGTTGTACTGGTCTCTTGCGATTCGGAACACCTTCTCCATACGGGCCAAGAATTGGTCGGATGTCGCTTCGGGGACTACTATATCGATCCTGCAGTCTCGGTGCTGGCGGATGATATCATTGAAGTGCTCGTCTGCATTGTTGAAGGAATAGCCGACGACCACGATCCGCTCTGCCTCTTGAATCCATCCCGAGGCTTTTGCCCACAACTGGATGTAGCGGTGGGAAAGGATCGGCTTGAGCCGCAATGGCGGTACGAATGCCGGGATCACGTGCTTCTGGCGAGTGGGATCTCCATTGCGCAGGTCAACATTCGGAGCGATGATCTCTCGAAGGAACGTCTCAGGATCACACCCAGTAATCGGTTCGATTGGCAGCAAGTCCCTTGTGTCCATCCGTACATATTCAGCAAGACCTCCGTGAAAGGAGATCGCGCTTCGGGCACCCACCTTTAGTTCTAGGAATGACGTGTAGTTGAGAGTAATTGCCTTCACGCCATCTGGGATGCCGCAGTAGAAAGGCAGCGCGTTGGGAATGTACCTCTTAAGAACCCCATTCTGTCGGTGCACGAGATAAGCCCACAGCACCCACGCGATGTATAGGTAGCTTTTGATGCCGCTGATCTTATCATTGTAGAAACCGAGAAATCTCTCGACGAGCAGCGTCTCGATGTTCAGCATGTCCGCGCCGAGCGCCGCTGCAATGGGGTGGTCTTCTCTGTCAAGCCACATCCGCAAAGTGCGCTTCAGAACTGCCTTAAAGGTATCGGACAGGGAAAGCTTGTGGATGTCTAGGATATTGTCGCTGTCTATCAGTTCGTTTGCATCCTTCGGGAACACGTCCCGAATCAATTGCTCCATGTCCGAGCCAATCTGACCTTGTTCTGTGACGATCGCAAGTTTCTCGAACAGTTTGATGATCAGTTCACCGTGCTTGCGAAACAACTCCTCGTCCTCGGACAACCCATTGATGGCTTGCCTCACCCGCTCCACCATGGCCTTTTGCTGGTGGATTTCGCGATCCGTAATCTCATTGACGACCCGCGCGATCATGCTGTTGACGCTAAACCGCAGGTTCGGAATCATTCCCCGGAGGGCAGCATCGACGCCCTTCCCTTCGCTATCGAGATACCGGTTGATGTCTCTTAGCAAGGTATTTGCCAGCGGAAAATCTATGCCCGCCGTCCGGTCGACGCCTGCGCCCAGAATGAGGAGGTTGTTCGTCACGGCGTCTTACTTTCTCAGGCCGGTTCTAATGCGTTGTACAGAGATATTGCAATTATGGACGCTTGCTTGACTTCTCGTTTCGAGTTACCAGGCGGGCCGCTTTTGGATCATAGATATATTCGGTGATCGTGCCGTCCTTTATCTTCTCCACCGCGTCGTTGATCACGAACAGCGGCACGAGGAACCACTCGTGCGGGATCACAGGGTTACTGAACCTGTCCTGGATTTTGATGTCGAGCCGGGCTGGGTCGAAGATGCGGTGGATCAGGTTCTCCAGCTTGGTACGGCTGATGTTGAACAGCTTGTAGGTCGCGACGATCTCCACGTCTGCCAACAGGAAGGTTGGTTCCAGCTTGGCGTTGGCGATGCGTTTGGCGACGTCGCCGCCCGTGACACCGATTTTATGAACCAAGTCGCGATTGTTGGCGATGATGGGGTTATCCGACTTGCTACGCAGGACATAGATGGTGCCGCTGGCCAGGTCGTCGGCCTCACTTTTGCCGGCAAAAAGCGGCCCGGCGCTCGGTTCCGACACGCGACGGCTGGTCTCGTCCTTATAGAGGGCGCGTTGCAGAGAACGGAGTAGCAGGTTGCTCTCGGTGCCGTTGGAATAGATGACGCGCAGACGGGCATCGCTTTCGCCGTTCGGAGCTTTGAAGCGTTCGCCGACGTCGGCGACGTAAGTGATCTGGCCGCCAAGGATGAAAAACTCCCCAACCTTGATGTCAGTTTTCAGGAAGCCTGCATCCTTGCGAATGGGCTGCGTGATGCGTGCGCCGCTGTCCATATCGTTCTGCACGGCACTGAACAGGGGCTTGAAGCGGTCGAAGTCCTCGCACCGTTCCCGGTTGGCGATCTCCTCCGCCGCGCGTTTGTCCGCGGCGGAACGAACATGCCGCAATTCTGTGACGTCGCCCGTGGCGTCCGTGTCCACGCCGAGTTGCGTGAGCAACTCGTCATCGCTGATATCGTTAGAGGTGTCGGCCGGGGCGGACGTCGCGCCTGCCAACAGCCGCTGATGGTCGAACGATGCAAGCAGCACGCGGCAATCGTCCTGCACCCGCAGGCGGTCGAGACGAACGGCGTAAAGCCGCTCAAAAATGTCGTGCCCCTCGCCGTGCTGCGGTGCGCGGCCATGCCCATCGGCGAAACGTTGAATCTCCTCGAATCCGGCAATGATCCGTTCCTCGCGCGGCGTTCGCGCGGCGTCCTTCTTTGCCTCGACCTCGACGCCAAGCTCGGCCAGCAGCGCGTCATCCTCGTCGCTGAAGCTAGACACGCGCTGCCTCCGCCTTCATCCGGGCAAGGAATGCGACGCCTTCGGCCATGCGCTTTTCCCATGCATCTGGCGACGTGATCGACGGCAAGCGCCCGCGCTCCTGCTTAAATTTGAGTGCTCGCTTGGCCAGCTCGCGCGCTTCCTCCACGGTCAGTGTGATGCGCTTGGCCCCGATCACGATGGCAACCTGCTTCAAGCTTTCCTCGGTCATTGCCTTTGAGAGAATGGCGTAGGCTTCGCCGAACGGATTGATCCGGTCGATCAGGTCGATGTCCAATTCCCGCACGTCCATTGCGAATCTACGGACGCCCTCGATGAAGGCGGTGTTCGCCCTCGTCTCACCGTCCACTTCGGCAGCGCCGCCGCCAAGCGCAACTTCCTTGGCCTTCTGCGTGAGATTCAAGGCGGCGACGGCATGCTGACGAACGGCCTCCTGATCCTCAACGTCCAGTTCCGGATATTTGTCCTTGATGATCTTGCCCATACGAAGCTGAGTCAGCTCCTCCGGCACAAGCTCCTGATCGAACAGCCCGCGCTCGATGGCCGTCTTGTCTTGCACGAAGGCGGCGATTACCTCGTTTAAGTCCTGCTGGCAGATGCGGGTCGCTTCCTCGCTCTTGGGTTCGGCCAGGCCCTTGATTTCGATCTGGAAGGTGCCGCGCTCCTCGTTGAAGCCAACATTACACTTATCGGGCTGATAACCGCCCTCGCCATAGTCGAAGCCTTCCACCGGGCCGCTGCCTGGGTTCTTAGGCTTGAACTCGAAGCGTGGCGCAAGCACCTGTTCCATAAGCAGGCTGGCGGCAATGGCTTTCAAGGTGTCGTTAACGGCCTCGGTCACGGCTTCCTCGGAAGCATCCGGCTCGGCGATCAGGTTGGTGAAGCGGGCGCGGGTCTTGCCCGGTGCGTCGCGCGTGGCACGACCAATGATCTGCACGATCTCGGTCAGGCTCGACCGATAGCCGACCGTGAGCGCGTGTTCGCACCAAAGCCAGTCAAAGCCCTCCTTCGCCATGCCAAGCGCGATGATGATGTCCACGTGGTCGCGGTTGTTCTTCTGCGCAGGGTCTTTCAGCGCGGCGGAAACCCGGTCGCGCTTGCTGGCGTCGTCGTCTACAAGGTCGGCGATCCGCAACACCTGGCCCTCGGGCGTTTTGACCAACTGGAAGCCGGTAGCCTCATCGGTGCCCTGCCAGTCGCCCAGCGCCTCTATGATATGCTCCACCTCCCTGATCTTGTCCTTCGTGCTTTCGCGCGAATTGACGCTGGGGATGTGGATGATGGTCTTCTCGACAGGGTCCAGCACCGCGAGGATGTCGTCGGCGTAGGAGCCGGAATAGAAGAAATATCCGATGTCGAGCTGTTTCAAATACTGATAGCCGTTGAGCTGTTCGTAATAGGTGTAGGTGACGGTGTCGAATTTGGCCTCATCCTGCGGGTCCAGCACGGCTTCCGCGTCGCCTCGGAAGTAGGAGCCGGTCATAGCAACGATATGCACCTTGTCACGGGCAATGAAGGCCCCAAGGTGCAGGCCCAGCTTGTTGTCGGGGTTGGCGGAAACGTGGTGGAACTCATCCACCGCGATCAGGCGGTTATCGAATGCCTCCACACCAAACCTGTCAACGGCGAAGCGGAAGGTGGCGTGGGTGCAAACCAGCACCTTGTCGTCGCTCTCAAGGAACCTGCGGACCGAATTGACCTTTCCGCCGTCCGTGCCGGGCGCGTTGCAGAGATTCCATTTCGGCTCCACATACCAGTCGGCCCAAAACCCGAACTGGCTCAACGGTTCGTCGTGGAAGCTCGCGCCGATGGTCCTTTCGGGCACGACGATGATCGCCTGTTTCAGTCCCTGATTGGCAAGCTTGTCCAACGCAATGAACATGAGCGCGCGGCTCTTGCCCGACGCGGGCGGCGACTTGATCAGCAGATATTGCTCGCCGCGCTTCTCATAGGCGCGCTCCTGCATAGGGCGCATCCCAAGAGCGTTAGCCTTGGTTGAACTGCCGTTCTGGGCATATGACACCGAAACGGAGGGAACGGATATCACTTCTTTCGTCATGCGCTTGCCCCCGCCCGTCGCTTCTTCGGTGCGCCCGCCCCAGCGGTCATCTTGGTGTAAAGTTCGAACAGCTTTTCCAACCGCTCCGTGTCATTGCGGAAACGGCGGCCGATATAGATGCGCTCCAACACCTCGTCGTTGCGCTCATGGGCTTCGCGCAGATCGGCCGGCATGTCGTCGGGGTCGTAAAGGTCGGCGATCGTCGCCGGGAAATGCGCCTCACGTGCCAGCAGGATGTCCTCGGCGCAGCGGGCGAGGTCAGCCTGGTTTTTCTCTGTGAGAGTAGGGACCGGAAAGGTGTTCCAGCCGAGGGTGTTGGAATAGCGGTATCGAGTTTCCAGCTTGCCGCAGACCGTGGCGATCCAGACCAGATGCAAGCGCGATGCGATCAGCGCGACGTTCCAAATGGGGGCGTCGTAGATCACCGAAGCAAGATTTGAAACGACTGTCCAATAGCTCGTAATATCGCATGGTAGGTATTGACGGCGCTCGGACGAAACGTTCGGAACTGCGATCGCTGGATGATCGCTATGGGGTGCGAACACGAAACGATGCGGCGTAGCTGCATTTTCATTTGCCTGTGAACCATTACTCGCAGCACGAAGCTTTCGCACCTTCTCAAACCTGAGACGAAATTCCTCGATCTTGTTCGCATCTTCAAGCTCAGAATTCTCTATCCAAATACACCAGCGCCCGCCACCGTTGATGATCTCCCGCGATCCAACGTAGTGCTTTATGAACATAGCCGCGCTCGGGTTTGCGGTAAGGATTCGATCTTTTTCTTCCGTAGACAGCATGAGATTTCCACCATCGGTGGGTTTATTGCCTGACTGCATCTGCCCGATATCAGAAAGGGGGTTTGATCTCTTTGTCACAATTACAGTGTCGGCAGCGACAAGATACGGGCTGATGTTGGTTACGCTCCGAACACTCTCCTCATCAAACAGTCTTCTTTCATTCGCGGTCGATGCTGAAAGCCCAATGATTACGCAAGCCACGACTGCCTTGTTGCTGGCCAGGTTGCTCCATAGAAAAGAGGTGTGTGCGAAATGAATGATGTTCTTCTCTTGAAAGACGAACGGCCACAGCATGGCGACCTGTTCACCTTGGGTGATCGAACTGGTCGTCACGAACGCGCTTGACGATCCGGTCAGTCTATTGAACTGCGCTGCCCTGAGAACGAAGGCGGCAACATAGTCCAAGTCCTTGTAAGTCTTAAGAACAGGCGCAAAGATTCTCGCCATGTCCTCTTTTTGCTCCGCCGTCTGGTTCACGCTTCCTTGATATGGCGGATTGGCGCAAATATAAGTTTCTCCTCCTTCGTTCTCGAAGTCGATCTGGGGCTGATTGAGTGGCGTCTGGAACAGGTCGTCAGCCAGGTGCTTCACGCCGGTCCCGGTCGGTGGGCAGACGCTCAACCAATCCAGCCGCAAGGCATTGCCGCAAGTAATCCAGTTTTCCGAGTCCAGCGGCAGAAACTCGGCCAAGGCCAGTTTCTCTCCGCGATAGAGAACGTCACATTGAAATTC
>Ga0123355_10020475_pt1 | contig 10566 bp, 6 predicted proteins | sample TergutEmb28metaG_3_FD_89872 | JGI IMG/M metagenome (GOLD analysis project Ga0123355, IMG submission 89872) | Embiratermes neotenicus P1 segment gut microbial communities from Petit-Saut dam, French Guiana - Emb289 P1 | ecosystem: Host-associated > Arthropoda: Insects > Digestive system > Gut ... | reverse complement strand
TCAAAAATGTGTTTTTTTTTTTTCTATTTATAATAAAAAAAAAATATAGTAAAAAACACCCTTTCCACACCGCCCCCAAGGAAAAAAAAAAAAAAAAAAAAAAACCCACGTCGAAAAGATAAACTGATTAAATGGAAGTAACAAAGAATAAGCTTTTCAAATATTAAAAACGAAATTCAGTTCGGCTTATAAAGTTGCAAAACAAAACCTCTATTAATACCAGAAAGACACAAACACACAATGCCATCACAGGGAATGCAGACTAACGAAAGATAAAGACGCATTTAGTGAAGGTAATGCCGGATTTATCGTGTGTAGGATGAACCTATATGATCTCATGGGCATGACACAGTAATTCCATTACGGGGCCATGTATGGAGAAAGGGCAAATGTAACCGTGAGAGGACTTTACAGTTACGTGGCAAATTCAGTGCGTCTTGTCACTGCACTGGATGGCTGTAACCTGTAAGTTAAATGCGCCCATCTTACGACGGACCCAACATACACAAAATGCTTAATTTTTTTTTAATTTAGTGATTTTACCAAAGCCTTAAATGTGACTGTACTTATTTACTGTTATTTAACGACGCACTTCGTTGGTAAGTTCATTTATCGAGGGAGACAGATGAATGAATATGGAGAAATGGTGGAAACATACCGACAGGAAAAAAACCCGAAGTATTCGGACAGAAACAAAACCTATTCCATAGTCTCTCTCTCTCTCTCTCTCTCTCTACTACAATTTATATACGAACTGGCCTGGAGTGAAACTCGCACCTCCCCGGTAAGAGGTCGACGACTGATCGACTGAGCCTTGTGGTCGTCTTACGGTAAAATAGAGCTGTTAGCCGAAACAATTCTGTAACACTAATTAACTTTACGGCCTTTTTCCCCCGTTTTTAGACGCGTCAGCAAAATTGCGAAAAGCGACTGTTACCTTCGACATGTCTGTCTGTATGTCCGTCCGCATGGAACTGGGGTACCACTGGACGGATTTTCATCAAATTTGATATTTGAGTATTTTCCAAAAGTCTGTCGTGAAAAAATAAATTTCCATTAAAGCCTGACTAGATTAACGGGTACTTTACAGTAATACCAATGTACACATATGCTAGAATATCGATGATTTCTTCTTAGAATGAGAAATGTTTCAGACAAAAGCTGTAGAGAAAATCAAAACACATTCTATATTCAAAAACTTTCTATTTCCGAAAATCGTACCGTTTATGAGATAATGTGGGAAGAGTATTGTGCAGCCGGTTGTCACAGATGACAATAAGACGCATGCGCAATGCATGCCGGATAACTAAAACTACAGAGATACACACAGAATATGTAATACTTTTTTGCCTTTCCACAGGCAACAGTGGTTACGCGAACGCGCCTCAGTGTTACGTTATACATATAAAGTAGGTCTTGTTTTTGTTAGCCACGAATGTTGTAAGTTACCGATTTTACCTTCGTCGCTTTCAGCAATAATCTATTCTTCTCTAGTTCTATAGTAAAACCAACTAGATGCACCAATGTATCAGATTTATTTTATTTTGGAATGACACTCTACATGTTTCGGACGGTCTTTCCGTCCATCATCAGGAGTTCAAGACTGTACATACAGCAACAGGCATTTGTCAAACAGATACTGCCGTCTGTTTGGTAGCAAGCAGATAGCAGTATCTGTTTGATAAATACCTGTTGCTGTATGTACAGTCTTGAACTCCTGATGATGGACGGAAAGACCGTCCGAAACATGTAGAGTGTCATTCCAAAATAAAATAAATCTGATGCATTGGTGCATCTAGTTGGTTTTACTCTAGAAATAATATTACGATGCACGGCCCTATGAACGTTAAATTAATCTATTCTTCGTTATATCTGCTTGAGACAAATACACGTAGGTCGGACGACAGTGATAAGGGTCTTCAAAAAAAAAGGGGGGGGGGATTGGCGTGGGAGAGGGGAGTGAGTGGACTGGATTCGTCTGGCTCAGGATAGGGACCGATGGTGTGCTCTTGTGAACACGGCATCGAATCTTCAGGGTCCACATAAAACGCTATTTCTTTTCTAGTTAAAGCCTCTACTGCATGCAGGTAGAATTCAAAGGGCAAAGATTATATGCTTATTGTGCTTACCTTAAATCCCTTATACCATTCTTTGATCGTTGCTTCGTCATAACGTGTATGAGATTTAAGGAAATCCATATCCTCTTTGGAAAGTTTATCTTTGCTTCCGAAGCAGCCCATCGCAGAAGCAGCAGATTACCTGAAAAGACAGTTGCGAATGGAGAACTAAGTGTACAAACTGAATTCTATGTATAAGAACCGACGTCACTGCCACGACCACCAGGGCCCGTGGCTGATTGTGAGCAGATTCACTGGAAAAACAATCTTAGGCCAGATCTACAAGAAAGACAGCAAATCACTGCTGCAACGGCTTATCAGATACACAAACAAACTGACAATTTCCTCCCACGAAACAGAAAGCAGACAACACGGTACAAATTACGGGGACTATTCACCATTCCAAGCACAGTGGTAACTACAGGGTGTTTCTTTTATGGTTCCCTCAGGATTTCTTTGCTATACCGCTGCCGTGGTCAATAATACGATAAAAGAAACATGCTATATATGCACTAGCGGCTTTAATATTTGAAAGTTTACATTTTGTTCACAACGTACAAGTAAGCGGGACTCCCTAACAAACACTAATCGTTACGGTAGGCGCCGCACGCGCGCACGCACGCACACACACACACACATACGCAGACTCTTTCCAGTACACCGGCAACATTTATGGTTGCTTACTCGTCAAATAAAAAGCATACAGTTTACACCGACATAAATTGATATCCGTTGTTACAAATACGGATAGACGGACCAGTTACGAGGCTTATTCAGAAATAAGTACCGTTTCGCTGGGGAAAAAAAAAATCCAGTAAGGTTTCGTATAAAATTTTATTGTTATCAGATTCTACATTCTTCAAACTATTTTTCCACATATTCGTCGCCATTATTGAGGCACTTATCTTAGCGGGGCACAAGTTTTTGTATACCCTCCTCATACAATACGGCCGCCTGCGATGTTAGCCACTACTGACAATGTCATAGAGTAGAGTCCTTGACATCTGAGAAAAGTGCACAGACAGATCAGAAATTGTGAAACGTCTGTCGTCACGCACCCTTTCGTTGACCTTACGCACCAAATCATCATTAACCAAAGACGGACACCCACTTCGCGCCTCATCGTGCACGTTCTCTCGTCCTTCATTGAACATTCGAACCCATTTCCTAACCATGCCATCACTCATCGCATTGTCACCATACACTGGACAGATCTGGTGATGAATCTCACTTGGCAGCACATTCCTAGCGTTCAAAAAAAGAATTACAGACCTATTTCACAGTCGGCGGCCCATTCAATTGTCTTAAACATGTTTAACGCACAGGAACAAACATGAACATAACACGAATTTCACGAAATGGCGTCTGTGGCTTCTCAATTGATAGAGGAAGTCACTGCACATGCGCAAAGTGACAGTCTCGAGGATGCGCGATAGATATGCGCAGACGGTACTTACTTTCCGAAACCTACGTATAAATAATATCTACAGGCACTATCCAGTGTTCAGCGTATGAGATAAAACCACTTACTCTTTCCCTAGCAACATATATCATAAATTGGTAATTAAGAAAAAAAATATATATATATATACTATTTTGATGTTTTTAATTTTAGTCTAGTCAAACCTAGAGAAATATTTATTGCGTACTATTTTAATCTCAATTTCGTTTCAGTTCTTCACAACATCTCTTAATATATCAGAGAAAATACAATATATCAGAGATAATACAATAAATCATAGATAATACAATAAATCAGAGAAAATACAATATATCAGAGATAATACAATAAATCAGAGAAAATAAATATACCAGAGACAATAAATATATCAGAGAAAATACAATGTATCAGAGACAATACAATATATGAGACAATACAATATATCAGATACAATACAACATATCAGAGACAATACAATATATCAGATACAATGCAATATATCAGATACAATGCAATATATCAGAGACAATACAATATATCAAATACAGTACAATATATCAGAGACAATACAATATATCCACTCAATTACTACACTATTTTAACATAATTTTAACACTGATGCTAAGTTTATGTGATCCCACACGACATTGCATTTAATGCGCACTGCATGTAACATGTTTAAAATTTTATGTATGGATGGCCTGATGATGGTCTGATGACTGAAAATTGTCGCCAGTAATTTAAAAGTAATAAAATATTGTTATGTTTGACTGAAACAAATAATTTTATTATTTTTGTGTCAATTCTATAACACAACGGGATATCCTCTACGAAATTTAACAAACATTAATTGGTTGAACTTTATAATGGAAATGGTCTGTATTATCCGCCAGATAGGAACTGATTAAGATATTACTGAGACGCCCTGCAGGCTATCTTCAGCATGGATGTGTGTGTGTATGTGTGTGTGTGTATATATAATATATATATATATATATAGAGAGAGAGAGAGAGAGAGAGAGGGCCGGGACAGCTCAGTCGGCATTGCGACTCGCAATGGGCTGGACGGTCCGGGGATCGAATCCCGGTGGGGGCGAGATTTTCCGCACCCGTCCAGACCGGCCCTTGGGCCCACCTAGCCTCCTATACAATGGGTACCGGGTATTTCCCGGGTGTAAAGCGGCCAGGGCGTGGCGTTGATCACCCACCCACATCTAGCGCCGAGGTTAAAGAGTAGAGTTATATCTTTGCTCCCCCTGGACCGTCGTGGCCTGTTCTAGAGTGAAATTACCTTTACCTTATATATATATATATATATATATATTTGCTGTGAGACGGTATATCTGCGCCAGAAAGTACCCGGCTAAGGGCTGAGTGACCGGAGTTCGATTCCCTACAGGGGGACGAATTTTCCATCCGGTTACTAGACCTGCTCAGCCTATAAGGGATCGCTTTACTCGTCAGTAAATCACCCGGAGTGTAAAGCTGATTGCTCATTTGCATACAATCCCGTGGCTAAGAACATACAAATCTGTACACACAATACACTTCTAGTAGGTGCCGGTCATATACAGAACACTGCACCGTCTGAGACGCTCACGGCGGTCGTGTTGGAGATTGGAATTTTCAGTCACGTTACGTCGTGACGCCTGGCAAATGATCACCGACGTTTCGAAAGATCTAGACCCTTCTATGGCGACAAGCTCTTCTTGGACTGCTTGACCCTGTAGATGGAGGCATTACGATCCTTCGAAACGTAGGTAACTAATTACCAGTCGTCACGGCGCGACGCCCCAGCAATTTTGAATCTTCAGACACACAACTATATGCGTTACATATTACGAATTAACAAGGTACACTGATCATGCAAAAATACATAATACTCGTAAATAAATTAATAAGCAAAATTTGGCGGTATCCGTGGTTATGGCGGCAGTGGCTATGGAAATTGCTGTCTTCTGGGATGTTTTTCGCCGTTTCGGAAAGAAAAAACAGGCTGCCTCCACTTCCATGGATCAAAAAGCCGTCACTTCCGTAAGCGATCTCCTTACAAAAACCCACCCCCCACGTTTCACACCCGAGCCCCAAAAAAAAAAAAAAAAAAAAGACACACGAACGCAACCTGAACATTCTGAATTCCTCCGTGCCGTACACAGACATTTGGTTCACAGGGACAAATCGCAAAACGCGCTGCGCAATCACAGTCGGCAAAAAAGCGAACATTACAATGGACCATGGACACCCGAATTTCATGCAAATGTGTAAAGTTAAAGTAAAGGTGAAGGTCACCCTACAACAGGCCACGATGGCCCAGAGGGGGTGTAGAGGTATAGCTCTACTCTTACTTTAACCTCAGCGCTAGATGTGGGTGGGTGGTCAACGCCACGCCCCGGCCACTTTACCCCCGGGAAAGACCCGGTACCCATTGTATAGGAGGCTGGGTGGGCCCCAGGTCCGGTCTGGACAGGTGCGGAAAATCTCGCCCCCACCGGAAGTCGATCGCCGGACCATCCAGCCCGTAGCATGTCGCTATACCGACTGAGCTATCCCGGCCCAGATGCATATCTGTCCCACGATAAATTCGTACACATGGACGAACAGACATTACGAGGCACACATGCACTTTTGCAACTTGTCAATGCCACAGTACTAAAAAAGAACCCTACCAGCGGTACTAAAAAATACCAGAATCATTCTCGAAGGGTCAACAGTCCTGACTGTTGTCAACAATGGGACACGTGATGACCAACGAGAAAGGCAGTCAAACCAGAACTTCATTTTATCTGACAATTTGCATTCACTCTTCAGCCGGATCGTTGGGGCGTGACGGCAGGCAGCGCAGTTACCGCCGCTGTTCCGCTCTGCCGTGAGTCGTGGTCCTTGCTTCGTAGTTCAATTTATTTCAGTTACCACAATTCAAAAAAGGTGCTGGAACTGTTTTCCTTCGGCTCGCAGACAAGCGCCATACCTCACAAACACGCATTTCGTTACATGTCTAAGTTCTGCTGGGTTTTTTATAAGTTGAAGGTACCGACAGGAAGTGATTACTGACATCTGTCAGATAAAATAATGCCCCTGTATCTCACAGGGAAAAAGTAGCATACTAAAGTTTCTGTTGGGGATTACAGCATACCCCCACCCTCCTCCGCCACCACGTCACCATCACTCACATGTCACCGATTTTACTTCGGAAACACTATTTGTTTCTCTGGGCAGCTCAGTCAACAACGTGACAGGCGGGGAGCACGATTGAACACTGATTTCAGTCATAGGGTCTACAGACAGCTCTAGTTCCCATTCAACCTTCCACCCACTTAGCACAGGATTAAAGCGGCTGGAGCGTGAAATTAAACCCACCCCATTTACTTTATAAATGAGGGGAGTTAAACCCCCGCTCCTCAATACGTGCAACGTAGGCTCAGCTTTGCGTGACGTCATACGCACACGGCAGTGTTAAGACGCAGGAATTCCGAGACACGACGTCATGCAGGCTCGCAGATATGTGCCAAGGTTTCGACGAAATATGCTGCTTCCATCCTCAGGGCAGATGACCTTGTATTTCAAGGTAACGGCAGTATGTTCGTACAAACCGCTGGTAAACATCCACCAAATATCTACATCACATAACAGGAGGGAAAACTTGCATTTTACCTTTTACTTCATGGTCGTACTATACAAACGCAGAGGCTAAAAACCGCCTGATCAGTACCGGTATTTCTTCATCCATCTTTCGCCGGCAAGAAACGCTGCAGCTAGATGATGGCACGAGGTCAGCATTTTCTAACAAACGCCTTGAATAGGGTTCATTACTCCAGTTGGACTAAGACAGTGAGAGTACTCACCCAAGGAGGGGAGGGAAGAAAGAGCATCAGTTAATTAGAAGGTTCCCAGGCTTCGTTCGCTCGTCCTTCTGGCATGAGCAGTATAAAGCGAAAGTGTATGAAAAGAAAAGGTTAAAACAGTCAGTGAAAGACTAAGCTAAATAACACACTTGGTTCGTACCGCGCAGTAAACACTCTCCGTCTCGGTTATAATAACCAATCAGTTAATGCTGTATAGGGAAATAATCGCTGTTTGTTCTGATATCCACACAAACCACATAAATACACTTCAAGGAGATCTAGAGACTAGAATCTAAAGGTGTCAGAGCTGGGGATATGGGGTCCATGGAGCGGGTCCCCCACGTCCAATCCCTTCATCATCAGAGCACATGACACTGGCAAGCACATTCTGTGTATGGAACCGTGGCGGTGCGCCACCTTGCTCAGCAAGCAAAATACCACCGTTGGGGATTCTGCGGCTGCAGGTACCTTCCACAAGTGGATAACAACGTGGACTCAGACACGCTGCGGCGTATACGTAAAAAAAAGAAGAAAAAAAAAAACTCGCTGCGACATCTGCAGGAGAATCAAGGGAACTCATTTTGAACACTTCGACGGACTTGCAGAGTTTGCTCACAGTGTGTTAATGGTTTCATAGGATCGTGCGTGACCTCTTTCTTTTTTACAATATTTCATTTCAAGTCAGGTTTTGGACAATCTGGTATAATTATTACGAAGTCTGTTACACCCTGTACAGTTATAAACATCTGAAAACGTTTTACTTAATAACGAAGGAAATTCTTAAGATTTTATAATGTCGGTGACAGATAAATGAGCATGGAGCAATGGTGAAATTATGCTGAAAGGGGGAAACTGAACCGGAGGAAAAGAAAAACTTGACTCAGTGCCACTCCGTCTACCACAAATGACAAAAGCGTCTACGGACTTGATCTGTCATACACGTGAAGACGGAAGGCACTGTCTACGGCGGAAAGGAACTAAAATTTGTGATGGTGTTTGTGGTTATTGTCAACCGAACTGTCGGCATTCCCGCATCAAAGTAAACGAACGGACACCCTGTATACAGCGGCTGTGCCTCAGAACATGTCTCATGTTGAACACCCTGTATACATCAGCTGTGCCTCAGAACGTGTCTCATGTTGAACACCCTGTATACATCAGCTGTGCCTCAGAACATGTCTCATGTTGAACACTGTATACATCAGCTGTGCCTCAGAACATGTCTCATGTTGAACACCTGTATACATCAGCTGTGCCTCAGAACATGTCTCATGTTGAACACCCTGTATAAATCAGCTGTGCCTCAGAACATGTCTCATGTTGAACACCCTGTATACATCAGCTATGCCTCAGAACATGTCTATGTTGAACAGACAGTAACGTACAAATTGGTCTGTACGAACACTGCATATCCCGTACTGCTTGGCTGTGACGTCAGCCGTATGTGTAGCCTACACGGTGTTCATCTCCCTTAATGAAAGGTTACGAGGATTCCCTGTTTCTAATCAAGTCGAGAAGTAACAGATACTACACTCCTCCATCTAGAATTTGCACCATTAACGGACAGCCATGCACACGATTCGTAACACAAATACAGTCACATAAGCAATAGCAAGTTTTACGCTTCTTACCATCATTTGCGTAATATTCACATTTGCCAAGGGCAACGCCTGTTGCTAAACATCGACAACGACATTCCTGAGATAATTGTTCTTCTAGGGCGCTAAGCGGCGTAACTGGTAGTCATCAGGACAACTTATCCGGGCCCATCTTCAAGGATCAAGCAGTCCAAGGAGCTGACAGGTTGTCCCGAAACGTCTGTAATTAACTATTAATCTATGCCGCGATAACATCGCAGAAGAGCTAAGACCTCATTTGCACTATGGCAAAAAGCCGAAACCACGCAAACAGTCCTGTTTCAAACAGCTGTGGCCGAATGTCAGGTACAGTGGCCAACATTTGTATTGGGGAGTTAACGGGCTCCACTGTCGGCCATAGCAGGCAAAGTGACCAAGGTTTACTGGTTTTCCTCGTCTCTTAGAGTAACATACCGGGGTGGTACCTGACATTACTCCACAACTGCATCCTCGCACGTCCTCTCCAATTCATTAGGCCTCAGTTATCCTATCGTGTGACACACATTCTCCCTGTACAGTGTCTAAAAACAAAAGCAACTACGCAATGAACATAAAAATCAAGAAAACACATATAATGCGTTGTTACAAACTGTAATGACAATCATCTGCATTAACAATCACGCATTTCTGAAAGCTAAGAATAAACTTTACGTAGTTCCATATTTTACTGACTTTGAAATTGAGAGCAGTTATTCTTGGGACATCCTGTACTAGACAATCCAGCTGCTCCAATAGTCCTGTCACAGCCCCAGATTATCAGTTACTCTGGAGGTGGACGGTTGGTTGAAACGCCTCGCCCCAAGTGTCTGGGGCACACGACAAGTGACAGTTCACCCCGGGTCACAGCCACACCCCACTTAAAGGGGGTGTTAACAGATACCGACACGACAGCCAGCTAGGCAAGGGGAACGACACTAACGGCCGAAACTGACACCGAAGAAGAAATTGTCACCAGTCACTAAATATGACGATATTACAGTAGTGCGGGATGTGACGCCGTGTAGTTTCATAGGGAACTTCCGCCTACCATACGGATTGAGACATCAAGTTCCTCTGCAACACGACCCTCAGCCCAGTCAGGATGATTAGAGGGAGCCCACCCGCTGGCAGTGGACCTAGAAGGACACACAACTTCAAGACGAAAATGTTCAATGCGTTTTGCAGCACGTAATTGCAAGACGGCAGGCTCTGAATTGAGTTTTTATAGTCCTGTAATACAGTGCAAAGGGACTGCGACCTGCAGTCCACAGAGCGATCCCAGAACAGTGTGGTGTACAGCCAGAAAAGTCCAAGTGGCGAAAAAGCAGAGTGGAAGCTGATTCCGAGAAAGCAAACGGAAAAACGAACACAAAGACACACTGTACTATGGCATCCTAAGAAATACAGCGGCAACGGTTTTGAAGAGTACGTAGAGACGAGGAAAAATATAGTCCTCCTCCCCCCCCCCCCCCCCCCCCCCCCCCCTCCCTTATCCCCTTTTTTATCATCACCGGGGCGCCCAACGACCCCCGCCCGCTGTCCACACATCC
>Ga0123355_10020474_pt1 | contig 10566 bp, 4 predicted proteins | sample TergutEmb28metaG_3_FD_89872 | JGI IMG/M metagenome (GOLD analysis project Ga0123355, IMG submission 89872) | Embiratermes neotenicus P1 segment gut microbial communities from Petit-Saut dam, French Guiana - Emb289 P1 | ecosystem: Host-associated > Arthropoda: Insects > Digestive system > Gut ... | reverse complement strand
CCCCGTTACCTCGTCCCTCCTAGGTCCAAATATTCTCCTCAACACCATGTTCTCAAACACCCTCAGCTTCCTTTCCTCCCGCAATGTCAACGACCAAGTTTCACACCCATACAAAACAACAGGAAAAATTACAGTGCTATATATCTTGATCTTTAAACTTTTGGATAGCAACCTGAAAGACAAAAGATTCTGCACCGAATGATAGCAAGCACTTCCTGACCTCAATCTGCTCTTAATTTCTTCCGCAATAGAATTTTGATTTGTTAAAGTTGTTCCCAAATATTTAAACTCTTCCACTCTCTCGAAGGTACTATTATTAATCCTCACATTTTGCTGTATGTACACATAATAAATGTACCGCAGTTTAACATGACAAAAGTCTTATTTTTTAAACTCTAATACCAAAACCCACAGACATTTTCCGAGAAGTGTTACATCTTTCCCGGAATTGCTATATAGATGTGACCTACCTTCCCTCGTTTGGTGGGTAACTTGTGTTACACTTCTTCTTTCCGTCACTTGTGTTAAGAAAGAATGCTTTTACAGGACAGTGATACCGTACCAGAAAAGATCGACGTATGCATTGAATGAAAGGTGTCTGGGGCATTTTCAGAGCGTTGTTCGTAGATCACATTCTCTTGTCCTGTTCCTGGAGCAACCATGGTGATGCGAGGCCGCTGCCAGTAGATGAGAGACTGAAAGGCTTTTAATGTGTGTAGTGTCTGTCACATATCTGACTGGACTTACAGACTGAGCAGACAACTTTCGTACTGATTGGGCCTAATGCGATAGAGGAGCGCGAGAAGCAAGTAAAGGATTGTGAATTCAGACCTTCTCTTTACACGTTTACACGAGTTTCGACTAAATATCTCGTTTTAACACTGTCGTATTTCACTGCTAAATCATGACTGTTTCATTAATATTTGAATTGATTCTTATCGTTATGATTTGTCCAAAAATTTCAAGTACTTTACTTTAAGTAACTGACGGTCTAACCTTTATGTAGTGCCTCGGAAGGGATTCATTTTGTATGTGCAGTAGTGGTAAGGTTCCCATATACGAACAGAACATTCTGTTTGAACTGGTACTGAAGGTGTCCACAAGAACTAGTGACACAATCATCTTTGCTGGCAGAAAATGCTTGTGGTCACGGTGAAACATGTCGTATGGGACGATGTTCATTGAAGGAAATATGATGTTTACTCTGTGCGGCTGACTACTGTCTAGCTATGTTATTTGCAACTGAAAGATAAACTCTTTTGTTCTTAGCACGTGCTTTACAATGAACCATTGTATGTGTTTATGAAGCTGTTTTTCTTCTACAGCTTGAACCCTTCAAAGCCAAGTGTTTAGTGAATAAGCCGCCTGTTTAGAAATTAGAAAATGCTTTGCATTCAGCTCGCAGAATGTAGTTATGTTATCTGTGATTCTCACAATAAACAATCATTCTTTCCCCCAACTGCATTAAGTGTTCGGTCTTTGGAGACCAGGAGTGTTAATTTAAAGCCTAAGCGTTACTATATGTGCCACCAGGTTTAACATTCATAAATTCTTTATTCTGCACACAATGTATTTACGTGTTTTTAGTGGATTTCAGAAAAAAAGCTATTATTTCTGTATGCAGTATTGACTTATCTCTTTTTATAACCGAGGCAGAGAGTATTTACTGCGCGGTACGACCCGGATCTTTAACTGCGACAGATCCAGTTTCTTCCTTAAAGGTTTCTGTGAGTTGCAATCTGAATTATTTATGTTTTACGGGAGGCTCGTGCTTCAGACGATTAACGCATTTCCAACTACAACTTTCATAGAAAGCCTGCCCACACGAAAGAAGAACTAGATCTGTATGGCACGAAAGATAAAGAATTGGACTGTTGTCAGACATCACGATACCTTAGTTTTTCATGTTGCTGAGTAGAGTATTAGTTTAAAGTAGGCCACAAATCTTTGCCATGGTCTTTATAAGATGTTTACTATTCCATTCTACTGCCTATATCAGTTCTTCCAAACAAGCGTTTCGCAGAAAAATCTGTAGTTGTTCCGCGAGAGATAGTGAAATAAATAAATATTTCGAAGTTCGGTGAAAAATCCCAAATACCCTTTAGAATATCGTGGAAAGTTTTGTCCGACAATTGGCATTTCTGTGGTAGATTTTTTTTCATCGGAGTGTGTGGTTTAGGAGTCCTTTTGTCGAGTTCTTATGAAATTCATAAAATTTACTTCATCGGCAGGAGTTACAACAGACTGAAGCACATTGCGATCGAAATTTAGTAGTAAAAAGCAATTAATAATAGCTTTACGTGTTTTGAATTAAAAAAAAGTGTCGTCTGATCTCAGTGAAACCTTGAATGTCTTACTTCGTTTTTCAGCTTTTTACCTTCTCGAACAAGCTTTCTCATGTCTGACAAACATTAAAAACGGAAGTCGTCTGCTGTCTCTCAAGAGGATCTCCATGTCAAAAATTCGGCTAAGAATTCAACAGTTGTGCAAAACGAAAGAAGCCGAAGTTTCATACTGAAATTATAAGTTATATTGACTTGGATTTGAAATTTACTTGATATTTATATAAACTTTATTTTGATTTGATGTTTTGACATTGAAAAAAGTTTATGTAATAAAAAACAAAAGCGCTGTAATATTCTTCTTGAAATGTAATTTGGATTTATACTAGCTATGTACAACTAAATTTTTTGGAAATAACTTGGGCACCCTGCCATCAATGTGTTTATATATATATATAGCCTGTAAAGCCAATCACGTATGGGTCCTGGGGTTATCGTGAATAATGATGACGTCATGGCGCAGTAGTTCAGGTGTGCGACAAATGGCGTACCATTACCCGCCTAGCGCAGAACAGTAATGCTCAGCAGGTATACGGTATCGTCATCGTCCGGGAAATCCAGAAGAAGCATATTTTATGGTCTCAAAGACAGTCTGAATGATGCTGCTTACTGATGGCGTTGCTCTGAATTTCTTGGCTTGTTACACCATGAATGGGTGTCCTCCATGATTAACTCAAGTTTGTCCCCTGTAACAGTGCACTGCAGAAGCTGCTCTCTGCGATCGGTGTAATGTGTCAAATACATCGTCTGTGAAACTCTTCGGTGCGCAGTGTGCAGTTCAAACTGTGCGCACACTCTTGTGTAATCTAGATGGACGTGGACGTTGCTTTGCGCAATACCCAGCGAAAGGCTGAGTTTTCGGGCGATGCCATTCTTCGCAGTGTGTCGTTCCTCTCTGATATGGTATTTGCACGCACACATCGTCTTCCTTAGTGCTTAGGCTTTGGCATCCGGGTGGATGTTTGTCAACAACATCTGTCCTACTGTTATCGAAATCACTGAACCATATCCATGCCCGTTTGCATGACCTTACACGTGTTTTCTACACATCCACGTACTGGCTACAAATCTCCACCGGTTCGACACCCTTCGTAGGCGAAAGTCGAATTTCCTCGTACTTCATTATTTGACAATGTTGCCGGAGATCTGCCATCTGCAAAATGATTGTGTGGGGCGATATGACACGATTACGGGGCTTCCTGTGGCTATGTGACGACCCCACGCCCTATATGTGCCAACTCCATGGTGATATTTGTGTTCGTAACTTTTTACGTGAGACATGCTCTACCACTTATTAAAGTTTTTTGTGCTGTTTGCAAATTGTTGAACAATTTGACACTAGGTTACTTACACTAATGAAAATGCCGATAAATAAGCCAAATACCCATACACAGAGAGGGGAGTATTTCTTAGCCACTCTGTACCTGGTGATGAAAATACATGCTGACATCCCAGTAAGCCGTCACACGAAAACACTGCTTCCCCGCAGACCAGCCTCTTTGCATTCGTCAGGGGAAAAGAGGAGGAGGAGGAGGAGGTACAGAACTGCGCAGGGAACACTTTGAAACAGTGTCATCTCTTGATGAAGGGTACCGAACGGCCACAGCCATGCAGCACTTCAAAAGAAGAAACGTATTTCAGGTTTCTCATAATAAATCGCGTGATAATTTAAATCCAGAAATGAGCGAGAGAAAAAAGATAATACTTGAGATTGCTCGCCAGTAGCTTATTTAGTTGTAGCACTCCGGCTTTGAATTTCGTGTTAATTTGTAATGCATTTATTTGTATTTATTGAAACACTGCTTGTGGCTCATCCTGCATAGCGTCGAATAATGGGATGGTTAGTGAATTATGTGTTAGAATCTTTATCGTTGCACCGTGCATTTCGTAGAATCATTTCATTAGCTCACCAACTAATGCACATGCATAATTTTTTTTATATTAAAACATTTAAAATTCCTGCAACATGTTTCGATCCTAAAATCATCTTCAGGGAGCTACAGTGTTCCTTGGTAAAGTCACATTTTTTTTAAAAAAACATTCAATGATTAATTTCCTTAAATTAATCATTGAATGTTTTTTTTTTAAAAAAATGTGACTTTACCAAGGAACACTGTAGCTCCCTGAAGATGATTTTAGGATCGAAACATGTTGGAGGAATTTTAAATGTTTTAATACAAAAAATTATGTATGTGCATTAGTTGGTGAGCCGGTCGCAGTGGCCGCGCGGCCTAAGGCGTAGGTTTGCCGCCGCTCGCCTACTGAGATCGTGGGTTCGAATCCCACCGGAGGTATGGAAGTTTGTCTGTTGTGAATGTTGTGTGTTGTCAGGTAGAGGTCTCTGCGACGAGCTGATCACTCGTCCAGAGGAGTCCTACCGAATGTGATGCGTCGTTATGTGTGATCTAGAAACCTCAAGAATGAGGAGGTCATTGCCTGCGTTGGGCCGCAGCGCTACAGGAAAGAAAAAAATTAGTTGGTGAGCTAATTAAATGACTCTGCGTGTTATAAGTTACGTAGAAGAAGGTGATCAAGGCCAAATTTCAGAGAGGTTCTGTGGTTTTATAAATACGATGACAACTTTTAAGGGCTATGTAACTGCAGATAAGTTATGCTTCATTCGAGATACTTTGAACTTTTCAACAAACTTTGTGCGGTAGGACGGAGTTGCAGACACTTAGTTGATTGATTCTTCGGTTATTTGGCGATACTTTTTCAGTGTACATTGTATATGATGTCGAGGTCGATGGACGTAGTGAACGACGGGTGATGACCAGGAAGGAGGGAAGTACTGTTGGTTGTCACGGACTATTTTGTCATTCGGTTGGGGAGATAAAAAGATCCTTAACACTGTCGCGGTATTTAGTCAGTTAACTAAATTACGCAATGGGTATCTATAAAATACAGATCTAGAGTGTTGCCCCTACACACACACACCACACACACACACACCACACACACACTCACACACACACCACACACACACACACACACACACACACACACACACACACTATCGGTATGGAAACCTGGTCTATTTATTTCAGTGTCGGAATATACTTCTTCTAAGTAGCTCGGGAGCCTTCAGTGGGACAGTCGCTGTTCAGAGGAGACCTTGTTGCGGTCTTCCGCAGTCAATTTCGTTCTTAATTTGTATAGAGTATGGTAAATTAAGCCGTTTAAGTGTTTATGTTTGTAATGGAGGGAAATTCTGCTCGTCGTTTCATTGCGTTGTGGCAGCACTGTCTCTTTGATTGCACACTTAATTACACCAGTGCTTCCGCTCGCCTGCACGGCCTCCTGGATACAGCGCACGTCATGCTAGAATGCGGAAAGGAAATAGAAACAATGGAAAAAGTCAGAACGCTTTGAAGTTGGGCGCAGGCAGCACGAAGCTGACATTTCTGGTTACACGACCTGCCATTTACGCGTATGTAAGTGTACGTATATCCTAAGCCCTCGGTTTCTTACAGGTAACAGATCAGCTTTGAATGATCCAAAAATGTGTGTGTGTGTGTGTGTGTGTGTGTGTGTGCGCGCGCGCGCGCAATAGTAACACAAATTAAATTATGATCATCTGAAATGTGACGCCATGTGGTTTGGGTGGAAAAAATTGCCTTCATCTCTATGGTAGAATTCCATGCTGCTTTATTTCCCAGCAGAGTACAATATTGTAAACCCGCCATGAGAACCTCAGATTTCATATAAATGATTTGGTGTTCAAAATCTTGAAGAGAATTGATTTTGGAATTGCACTTCATTCCGCTGACAAAGTGCTTTAAAGCCATCTGCATCTAAAACGCCGAAGGTAAAGACATTATTTTTCCAGCGATTTTGTGTTGGCCATCATCACGATGTCTGTGAAATAACAACTTAAACAAAAGTGTTTGATAAAAGACTTAACACGAAAATATTTGTGCTTAAAAGCAATATTTTAATCCATCGGTTTATAATGTTACATAAGGGGAAATGTGTGATTCGTAGAGATCACCTGTCATTGTTTCGGTAGTGAAGTGTAGGTGTGAAATGGTTTAGACTTACAGAAAATACATAACGAGGAACTGTGTGACTTAAACTTTAGTTTCGACATCCCATTTTGACACTTCTGAAGAAAGTCGTATTGCAACTGTCGGTCACAAATCACTTTCATTATTTTATTACCAAATATACAACATGTTTCGTCCTTGAAATCCATCGTCAGCTGTCAGTATTTATAAAAATACTTAGAGATATGTGAACACTAAATCCTTAGTAAGAATGAGTTCTCATTCGTTTCCACAAAAGGATAAAGCTTTTTATAATTTCGTAAATTTTCCCCGTGGGACTTTTGCCGAAACAAATACAGCTCACGTTAGAGTATGTAATTTTTATATTCAAATTACAAACTGTTTTCCTTGTGCAATTTATATGTTATTAATTCCCAATCCTCCAGTTTTGTAGGCTAAAACTGTATTTAATTTTCGTTTGATGATAGTGGATATGATTGGATTATATTATTCTTGTAAGATGTTCTGGAGATTAACGGTCAGAAAATTAGACGTAATCAATTCTATAAGTATACTGTTACAGCGGAAGTAATATAATTGAAAATGTAAAAATATCAAGAACCCTTACATTTTGAGGTTCTTGGATTATGCGATACTCTCTATTTTCTTGTGTGGGTTGGGATAGCGTAGTCGGTATAGCGACTTGCTTCTGGCCGGACGGTCCGGGAGGCTGATGCCGGTGGGAGAAATTTTCCGCACCCGTCCGGACATTCTATAGAGCTCATCCATTCTCCAATAGAATGGGTACCGGGTTATTTCTGGGGGTAAAGCGGCCGCGGCGTGACGTGAACCACTCACCTCATCTAGCGCCGAGGTTAAAGAAAGAGCAGTTCTATCTCTCTACTCCTCCTTGGAGCCTTCGTGTCTAGTTATAGGGCCAAATTTTACTTTCCTCTATTATAGTGTGATTTATGGTGGTCACGTTTTGTTGTCAGGGCAGTGAAGTGCAGGGGAGTCTGTAGGTTGCACATGTAACTGAGATGGATACTGCATAATAAGGAACTGTTTGATGCGGGTTGGTCACTTCGTGTTGTTGGGGTACGGCAGTGTGGAGAGGTGCTGCGGGATGGTCACATCGCTGAGATTGGTATTATATACCCAGGAGTTGTATGATTTATACAGGTCATCTAGTGTTGTTAGGGTAGTGAAATTTAAGGAGACGTGGTATGTTGGACGTATTGTTAGGATAGATATTACATAACGAGGAGCCGTGTGATTTATATAGTTCAGTTTGTTTTGTTAGGACGGCGAATTGTAGAGAGGACGATGGGCTGGGCATGTTGCTGGGGTGGATATTACATAATGGGTTGCTGAATGATTTATGCAGTTCATCTGGTGTTGTTAGGGAGTGAAGTTTGGGAAGCTAGAATGACCTAGATATGTAGGGTGATGGTCGATACATAACGGAGAACTGTATTGCTTATACACGTCGCCTGATATTGTTAATGTAGTGAAGTGTAGGTTGGCGCGATGGGTTGGATGTGTAGATAGTCTGTATACTAGAGAAGGAGCTGTGAAATATTCAGGTCACGTAATGTGAATTACAGGGCACAAAGGACTGTACATGTATCTCGCAGGATCAAATATGATCAAGAGAGTACAGAATGTCAGAGGAAAGAAGAGCAGAAGTACCGGAACTGTGTACTGTTAGACTCCTATCCGGGTACAGACTGCTGGACACAAACAGAATTGCTGAATTGCGCGTGTAAGACGGCGTGAAAAAGAAGACGTCTGTCTTATCTAAAGAAGTGTTCTGCTGTGAATTTTACGTTATGAAATTGAATGTAATGGAAAAACGGGGGATATTTCATCACCTTCCACTTATTTTCGCATTTGTTTGCGAAGTTATGTGATTATAGCTCTAAAATGCGGCGAGCTTTTCTGTTTGCTGATGTTAGGTTTTCCTTCAAACAAGTGCAAATTGGTGAATGAAGAAATTCGCCCAACGGCCATCTGTGAACAGCAGCACTAGCGCACACCAATGGCAGCCTCTTGTTTCGTTTCCTCAGAGCCGAGCGCTCCTCCTGTGTTCTGGTTACACCGTCTGTTGGGTTTGTTTATATTGCTACTTGCTTTATTGATTTCTATTTTGTTTACTCGTCAGTAGATCACGGCACATTCTACAGGCCCGAGCTCATTAAGGAAATGTGTAAAGTCACTTTCTTCTTAAGCATTGTCAGTATTCCCTTTCACTAATGGTCTCTCTGATAGCAGAATATGAATTTTGAATATCATCAATACCATATCCGTCACTGGACATAATCTTACGCCATTTCCTCCACCTGCTACCTCGCACACTACATTGTATCTCTAAGACCTATCTCAGTAATTAACTTATCTCTAGTTGCAATGTGTACATATTTCTCACTGCTAATATCAAGGATACAATCTTATGTCTTATTCTTCCACGTCCCATCCACCAATCTACTTCCTTGAGAGCACTCTGACTATTTAATTAACTCTCTTGTAGAAGAACCGAAAGGTTCAACATCACCAGTGACAAATGCGAATACTGAAGTGGATTCTGAGTACGTTCTATCTACCTGGCATCCTCACAACATATTTTCCTAAGGTGTAACTTTCCAGGTCACTATTTCTCTGGTACCATAATTTAAAGGTACAACGTTGTTGATATCAAAACCTACCACTCCATGGAATCGTGAGGCATTTCCGTCCAGCTCTCATTCTCACAACATATTTCCATTAGAACCACCTTACTAATTAACTAACCTTCTGGTTGCAGAACTCTAAATTCCAACATTGTTGACGACAGAATCAACTGTTGGATACGATCCTTAGCCGGTCCGATCCAATCCCCATCTTCACGACCCACAGCTGATATCTTAAGATGCATCTTTTTAATGAAATAGTGCTTTGTTCGCCCAGTGTAGCAGCTGAACTAGCATCAGTAACTAACACACGAAAGAGCGAGGTCATTTTCCCGAATGTGTTACGTGTTGTTATGACGAGAATTTCTGTGTCGGAAATAGTACACCTAATGCAGTCCATATATGAGACAGGCAGAAAGATGAAGGTGACTCCTCACACATACCGCATGTTAGTATGCAGCGCCCTAACGGTCAAACCATGGTAAGTGTTTGCATTGTAGCACTGCTCGCGTTTAAGCTGGATGGGCTTCATTTGTCTGTTGGAATTGCATACAATCAGCATGTTGAAATACTCAAGTTAATGTCTTTGTACATACAGCCCTGTAAACAAAAAAAGTCACGTTTTACTGACGAAGTATAAGTGTCGTATTTCTATCTGGTTAGCAATTAGAGTGTCACTAAACATCTCAGCACACAATTTAAGCAGCTTTCGACGAAACTAACAATTTACCCAGCAGATGGAATATATAGAAAATAAATGTCACATGATAGTTCCACGACGTAAGGGAAGTTCCTTGCACATACATTGTTCGTTCTATGTCGCATCAGTTAGTTATACACTGGTTCACGGTTCGGTTCCTAGGGACGACCTCCACATACCTGGACACACGAGAAATACAACTAATAAACTGTGCTATTTGCGGTTCCATTATCAGGGTAGAAGATGGAGGCAGCAGGTTACTCCGAAATCTTGGTGCCTATCTACCAAAGTCATGGGGTAATATTCTAAAACAATCCAGTGTTCTGCTACTGAATTTCTGTTTGCTTACATTTTCCCATGGAATGACTTAATTTGACACCATAATTATAACCATGTTTTGCATAAACTTATATGTCGCCTTGTGCAGAAACTTTGAATGTGTATGGTATAACAAAATCAATATTTTAAAAGCGTACGTTTTTATTAAATTTCGTCTGCGGCGAAAATTACTTACTTCTAAAAAGATTTCTTTGGTGCTTCTGTAGTAACGGAATCCGTGGCAGTCCATTCCATCTTCGAGAAAATCCCTTTATGAAAATTCAAGCCTTATGCCGAGTTACCCCTTGTCGACCGATAAACAATTTCCAGCGTTTCAAAGAGGCTTACAAGACTGTTGGACCCTCAGGATGGAAGCAGCACGTTCATCCTTCGACTTCAACACCTGGATAATGTGTTCATGAAAGCGCTTTCTTCAGTTGTGAAATTAGCGTTCGTAAAGTGACATGATCGCGTTCGGTAAAACGTGGCTTATTCCCTGGAAAACGACTTTTTTTTTTTTTTTTTTTTTTTTAAAAAAAAAAGATTTTTTT
>Ga0123355_10020473_pt1 | contig 10566 bp, 10 predicted proteins | sample TergutEmb28metaG_3_FD_89872 | JGI IMG/M metagenome (GOLD analysis project Ga0123355, IMG submission 89872) | Embiratermes neotenicus P1 segment gut microbial communities from Petit-Saut dam, French Guiana - Emb289 P1 | ecosystem: Host-associated > Arthropoda: Insects > Digestive system > Gut ... | reverse complement strand
CATTACGAGTGGACAGATATGTACGCCACCTTCGCAAAGGAAGCAAAGGAAGAAGGCTTTGACAAAATTGCCTTCCTGTTTGAAGGCGTTGCAAAAATTGAAAAAGAGCACGAAGAGCGGTACCGTCAGCTTCTTGCGAATATAGAAACCGGCGAAGTATTTGCCCGTGATGAAGAAGCACGGTGGGAGTGCCGCAATTGTGGGCATAGTTATAATGGTAAAGGTGCGCTTGAATTATGTCCGGTTTGCAGCCATCCAAAGGCTTATTTTGAACTTAAGGTGAAAAATTATTAAAGATTTTGAAAGCCCCGGGCGGTATCGCCAAGGGAATTTACCTTTCGCTCCGAATCGATGATTGACGCAAGAAGACCACTTGCGCCACTAATCGATAGTCGCTACAGGTTAAATTCCCTTAACGATACCGCCCTTTTCGTATTGTATATCTAGTTGCATGGTAATCACATTTACTTTCGCACCGCTGCACATAGTTGTGCTGGATTTTCCTGTTTTTTCAAATCCTAGCTTTTCCCAGAATGTAACTGCTTTTTTGTTGTTTTCTATCACTGCTAGTTTTGCGTTGTTAAATCCGGTATCTTTCGATGCAGTGATTAGCACATCAATAATCTTGTGCCCAAGACCTGTGCCTTGCAATTCTCCGTGGACTAGAAACAGGCCAATATAGATACAATCTGGGCTTGGATATCCGATTAGCATATCCAAAACCGCAATGCATCTGTTATTTATCCAAAATCCAATGTATAATTTGCTTTGGATATCAAAGCCCGGCGGGGTTGCGTTAACGTTGGCTTGGCAGCCAGATAGTGTTGCCGGTACACCCTCGGTGAGCAAAAAGAAGTTTTGATTTGAATCGAATACGCCCATTACTTGTTCGCAACTTTGCTTTGTGATTGGTATAATGCTGTACTCTGGCAGGTTGGATTTTAATATGCTGGTAAATGCGTTTGCGTTCATATGAAAACCTCCATTCCTGAAATATTTTATCATAAAGGCGGATGAACTTGAAAATAAACTTGCCGCATCAGGTGAAATTTATAGTTGATACATTGGAACACGCCGGATATGAAGCTTTTATTGTAGGCGGCTGTGTACGCGATATAATCCGTGGTGTAGCCCCTAAAGACTGGGATGTTGCTACATCTGCCACCCCTGCCCAGGCCAAGGCTTTATTTTTGCGTACCATTGATACTGGAATAAAGCATGGCACAATAACCGTTTTGTTAGACCGAAAACACTACGAAGTCACCACCTACCGTATAGATGGCGAATACCTAGACGGCCGCCGTCCAGAAACGGTGGAGTTTGTCGGTAATATAGAGGAAGACCTCAGCCGCCGGGATTTTACTATGAACGCCATTGCCTATCATCCGAATAAGGGCTTTGTGGACCCGTTTGGCGGGCAAGCAGATATAAAAAGAAAGTTAGTCCGCTGCGTGGGCAATCCTGTACAGCGTTTTACAGAAGATGCTTTGCGGATGCTGCGGGCGGTGCGTTTTTCCGGTACAACGGGGTTTGCCATTTGCGGCGATGTGCTGGAGGCCATATCTAAGCTAAAGCATAACTTATCCAATGTAAGCCCGGAAAGAATCCGTGAAGAATTAGGGAAGCTGATTACGTCATATCATCCCGAAGCGGTGGAAATTTTATACACAACAGGCTTGCTTCCTTTTGTGCTGCGCGGCAGGGAATACAGCGGTGATATCTCCGAAGTTGTCCCATGGCTGAAAAAGTGCTCAACTCATGAACCCATGCGTATGGCATTATTCCTGTACTGGGCTGGCGATGAGTGTGAAAATCTTTTGCGTGACCTGCGCTTCGATAACAAATCCATGAAAGAGATATCGCTGTATGTACGAATGTTGTATAAGCCAATTCTTGATAGCCGCTATGAAATAAAAAAAATCCTGCGGTATGTGCAGCAGGATATGTTTGAGAATGTACTGACATTGAAAGCGATAATCAATCCGCTTGAATCGGAAGTATTGGAGGATATCCGCCAAGAAGCCGCAGATATCTATCAAAAAGGCGAATGCTTTACCTTGCGTGACCTTGCTGTAAATGGCAGTGACCTTGCAGCGTTGGGTATGCCAAGGGGCAAAGAAATGGGCGAGGTGTTAGAAAATTTACTGGATATGGTGATGCGCAGCCCGGAGTTGAATGTGAAAAGAACGTTGATTGAGTTGGTAAAAGTAGGGGCGGCAATCTGTCGCCCGTAGAAGTAAAAAACACACTAGAGAAATGCAAATTGCACAATAGGCGGGTGGCAGATTGCCACCCCTACAATTGCGGTCTTGTAATTTCACGTAAATTGACTGATGTGAGGGCAATTGATTTTTTGCTGACATCACGAACGTTTGTGCTATAATTCCGAAAAAATTAATTTTTTGCAGGAGGAGGAAACAATGTCAAAATTATTAAAATTTGAAATCGTAAAACACGAACCTTACAGGTTCATAGGGAAGTCTGTTTATGCCCGTGCAGGTATGGCGTGCGGCAATGGTAATTTTTGCGCCTTTTTGTGGGATAACAGTCAATGGATTTTTGATGCCCTTGACAACTTAAAAAAATATTCCGTGGCCGAAGAACCGCGCAATGCCGCTTTATTGACATGGGATAAATATTGCGACAAAGCAAATTTGCTTGGGTATACCGTCGGAAGATTTATGGAAGCGGATACCCCCGTTCCTGATGGCATGGATTATTTTGATTTCGCCGCAGGGTATATTGCAAAGGGGCAATTTGATACGTATGATGGCAGTGAAGAAGCATTGATGGAGGAAATGATAGAGAATCAAGCGGAATATACCTCTGCCAATTGGCGGTTTATGGTTGAAATTGGTGAATTTGAAAACGAACCTGGTTTTGCCTATTATATTTCCTGCGATAGAAAATAGCTTTTGCTGCTATTCTCGCAGGGTCGGGCTTCCATGCCCGGGCGGAGCATCACAATATTTCCCTGAGCTAAAAAATTCCCTCTTGACATAAGTAGATTGTCTACGTATACTCATGCGTAGATAATCTACTTATTGTTTTTTAAGGAGGCAGTGCAATGGCATCTGACAAAAATTTACTTTCCGGCAACACCACCATGTTGGTTCTCAAATTGCTGGAAGTCAAAGATATGTACGGATATCAAATTATCGAGGAACTTTCGCAAAAGTCGGAGGACGTGTTTCGTTTGAAAACAGGCACATTGTATCCGCTTTTGCACGGCTTGGAAAACAGCGGCATGGTGGCATCTTACGATGAAAACGCCGACAGTCAACGTGTGCGGAAATACTACCGCATAACAAAGCAGGGCAAGGGCTTGCTTGTGCAAAAGGAAGCTGAATGGGCGGCGTATACTAAAGCCGTGGGCCTTGTGATGAACGGAGGTATGGCGTATGCATGACAAAATTAATGAGTATGTAAACGTATTATGCCAGCAAATCCGCTGGAAAAAAGCACGCGGGCGCGTTGCCGAAGAAATGACAACACATATACTGGACGGACGGGATGCTTACATGGAGCAGGGGCTGGACGAGCAAGCGGCAACCGCGCAAGCCATTACGGATACGGGTGATGCTGCAACGCTTGGCGCAAATTTTGACCGTATTCACCGCCCAAAACCGCAATGGGGAATGCTTGCAGCTGTGGCCGTGTTTCTGGCTATTGGAATCATTGCAAGCGAGCTGCTTCCCGCGCCGCCTTTTCAATATGATGGCGGGTTACAGCGGCGTTTAATTTTTACGGCCATAGGTACTGTGGTTATGTTTGGCACGTACTTTTTGGATTTTACGATTATTGGTAAATACCCGAAGATAATTTTTTTGGGAGTGATTTCGTTTCCGACTGTGCAGCTTTTACTTTCCCCTTTCAGTATTTTCTCTCGCCACGGCGCAGCTATTTCTATATCGCCGTCAATCGATTCTTTCGCTGCGAATCTGGCTTTCACATTGGTGTTCCCATTAGCATTTGCCGCGTTGGTGTTCGCATTAAAGAATAAGGGCATCATAGGCATTGTGATATCTGTGTTGGCATATGCGTGGTTTGCTGTCGTTGCCGGGGCTGTTGTGTTTGGCGCAGGGCTTTTTCACTTTTGGGTTGTTGGAATTGCAATTTTATTAATTGCCGTTATCAAAAATTGGTTTGGCGTTAATAAAATTATTGGTACATTGTTATCTGTTGTTCCCTTTGCTGTATTTGGCCTTTGGGCAGGGGGCGGTGCGAGTATAATGCGCTGGAGAAAAGCATTTAATCCACTTAGCGACCCGCTTGGGCTTGGTTTTGTTGGCACTATGACGCGGCAGTTGCTAAGCAATGCACAATGGTTTGGTGCAGGCAACATACAAATGAGAGAGCAAACTTTTTATTACGCACATTACGTTCTTCCGGAAGCCACATCAAATTCACTGCTTACATCTATCATTTTCCGCTATGGCTGGCTTCCGTTTATCGCGATTGTTTGCGTACTGCTTGCATTTATGTTTATTGGATTCAGACGTTGCTTCAAGCAACGCAGCGCGTTGGGCTTTTTTGTTTCATTTGCTGTTATGGCAACATTTTCGCTTCAAGTGGTTACGTATGTGGCATTTAACCTTGGGTTTACGCTAACGCAAATTACACTGCCGCTTATATCCCCCGGCAATGCCGCAATGGTGGTTAACTTGGGGCTGGTTGGTTTTATGCTTTCAGTTTTTAGGACAGGGGATGTGGTTGCAGATTCTACTTCATCACCCGCCGCGCAACACTCATAACCGCCCTATACCACCATGGCTCCATTCTTTTGCCTACGTCTTTTAGCCGCTGTATTATGGCAATTTCCTGCGGGCAAAGCTTTTCGCATTTGCCGCATTTTGTACAATCGTAAACGGAAAATGCTTTGTTAAACCCGCCGCTGGTGGTGGCGTATAGTTGTATCCCCGTAAAACGGCTGACCGAATACGACGCGTTGTATGCCATAAAACTATCCGGAATATTTATCTTAGCGGGGCAGGGGAGGCAATAATTGCAGCCTGTGCATGGTATTTTGTAGGATGCCGAGAAAATTTCCGCAACGTGTTTCATCACCACCATATCGTTTTCAGACATGCCGCCTGCTTGCGACTTATCCGCAAGGGCGGCATTTTCTTTTAACTGCGCAATGTCATTCATACCGGATAATACAAGTGTAACTTCCGGCTGGTTCCATAGCCACCGCAATGCCCATGATGCAGGCGATGCATTCGGGTCGTTTTGCTTGAACAGTTTAACCGCATCTTCCGGCAAATCCTTCGCAAGCCGCCCGCCAAGCAATGGTTCCATTATAAAAACAGGGAGCCCCTTGGAATAAGCATATTTCAGCCCTGCCGCCCCGGCTTGGTAGTTCACGTTAATATAATTATACTGAATCATGCAAAAATCCCAGTCGTAGGCATCTATCAGCTTGGGAAATGCTTCTTTCGTACCGTGGAACGAAAAGCCAATTTGCTCTATTTTGCCCTGCGCCAGTTTTTCTAACAGCCATTTTTCAATGCCAAGGCCGCACACACGCTCCCAGTCCGCAAGCTTTGTCATATTGTGCATAAAATAGTAATCTACATAATCGGTTTTTAAGCGTTCCAGTTGTATGTTAAACAGTTTGTCGAAATCTTGGTAGCTGTGGCATTTGAACAGTGGTAGCTTTGTAGCGATGTACACCTTGTCGCGCACTTTGTTTTTGTCCAGCACGTGCCCCAGTGCCGCTTCACTTCCTGGGTACAGGTATGCTGTGTCAAAAAAATTAATGCCTTGGTTTATTGCTTCCATTATTAATGCATCGGCTTTTTGGAGGTCCACATTGCCAAATGTCCCCGGCAGGCGCATACAGCCCATGCCAAGGGCAGAAAGCGCGTTGCCGGATTTTTTATCAAGCCTGTATTGCATGATACACCTCATTCTAAATGGCAAGCGGTAGAATGCTTCCGCCACCTTGATTTTATTTTTTTGTATTATGCCTCCAAAAACTACCTCATGTCAAACTTGACGCGTCCTCCAATTTTATAGTACTTTAGTTACATACATATTGCGAAAGGGGTTTGAGAAATGACCACAAAAGTAAATTTCACCAAAATGCACGGTTGCGGCAACGATTTCATCTTTTTAGATGGCGCAGATATTCAAAACCCGGGAAGCCTGGCAATTACTCTAACCAATAGAAATAAATCCATTGGCGGGGACGGCATTGTACTCATTATGCCGTCGGGTGTCGCCGATGCCAAAATGCGGATGTTTAACGCCGACGGCAGCGAGGGGCTTATGTGCGGCAATAGCATACGCTGCGTGGGCAAGTATCTGTTTGATCATGGGATTTCCCGCAATGTACAAATGAAAATTGAAACCGCAAGCGGCATAAAAAACATATCGCTTGTAGAAGAAAACGGCATTATAACCGACGTGCAAGTGGACATGGGCACGGCAATACTCGAACCGGATAAAATCCCCGTGGCCCTTACTGGCAGCATGGTGGTGGCCCGCAAGGTAAGCATCGCCGGCAACACATACGAAATAACGTGCGTATCCATGGGAACCCCTCACGCGATACTATTTAATGACGATATCGACCATTTCGATTTGCACGCGGCAGGCACGGCATTTGAAACATCGGATTTGTTCCCAGAAGGCATTAATTTAGGCATTGTGCAAATTGTAAACCGAAACCGCGTTCGTATGCGTGTATGGGAGCGCGGCACCGGCGAAACAATGGCGAGCGGCACCGGCGCCTGTGCGGCAGCGGTGGCGGCAGTGCTGATGGGATATTCCGACAAGGACACGGACATAACCGTGGAATTAGCAGGCGGTACGCTGGTAATCAAGTACACAGACGAAACAGTATACCTAACCGGTGACTGCGCAACATCATATGAAGGCGTTGCGACTGTGTGAATCCGCTTGCGGATTTTCACACCAACCCGTTGAAATTTTTTTAACTATTCTTACGCCGACGAAGGAGGCATAAATGAGTATGAAGGAACTAGTACTTGTTTTAGATTTTGACGTGAAATACAGAGAACTTGCAGCCCGCATGGTGCGCGACTTAGGCGTGTATGCAGAAATATGGCCGGGAGATGTTTCCATTGACAGAATACGCGCACTCAATCCCATTGGCATTATTGCGGCCGGTGAGCCGACTGTGGATTTATTCGGTCTGAGCATTCCTGTAATGCGCATTTCTTGCACACATACGGCGAAAGACGAATTGCACAACTTCCTATTTAATGCTTGCGGCGCAAAAGGCGAGTATAAATTAGAAGATTATATCGACCGCCAAGTGGAACTCATTCGCCAAACCGTCGGCACTCAAAAAGTATTGCTTGCGCTTTCCGGCGGGGTAGATTCCTCTGTGTGCGCAGCACTTTTGTCCAAGGCGATACCGGGGCAGTTGACATGCGTTTTCGTAGACCACGGGCTTATGCGCCTTGGCGAAGGCGACAGCATCGAGGCCATTTTCAGCAAGCACGATTTGGATTTTATTCGCGTAAACGCCGCCGACAGATTCCTTGGCAAGCTGAAAGGCGTAACCGACCCAGAGCAAAAACGCAAGATAATTGGCGAAGAATTTATACGTATATTCGAAGAAGAGGCCAAAAAGCTGGGACGGATACCATTTTTGGCGCAAGGCACAATCTACCCGGACATTGTAGAATCCGGCGGCGTACACGGTGAAACCATAAAAAGCCACCACAACGTGGGCGGCTTACCGGACAATTTGGACTTCGACCAACTTGTAGAGCCCCTTTCAGGCTTGTTCAAAAACGAAGTGCGCAAAATAGGCATCATGCTGGGCTTGCCTCCTGCACTGGTTAACCGCCAGCCCTTCCCTGGGCCGGGGCTTGCCGTGCGCGTGATGGGTGAGGTGACGTTTGCAAAATTGGAAATATTGCGCCGTGCCGATGCCATTGTGCGTGAGGAACTGGACAACCTAGACCCGCGTCCAAGCCAATACTTTGCCGTGCTGACCGATACATTTTCCGTCGGCGTAAAAGACGGCCAGCGTACCTACGACCCTGTGCTTGCCATCCGCGCCGTGAATACGCAGGATTTTATGACGGTAACCTATACGCCTGTTCCGCATGATGTGCTGGGGAAAATGGCCGATAGAATCTCCGGTGAAGTAGATGGCGTGAGCCGGGTTGTTTATGATATTTCGTCTAAGCCGCCGGGGACGGTGGAGTGGCAGTAGCTCATACAAATAATATGGATGCAAAGCGTGTAAAACATTGGGATTATATTTATTGAAACCGCAAAGTCAATTTTTAAGGAGCTAAGGTTATGCGAAGACCCATCTCAAGTGTTCATCCAATTTTTTATTTTGCTATTGTTAAATTGAGACGCTTTAAGAGACGCATAAAATGGTGGTTTGGCAGACAGAAATTTGCCAAGTTGATATCAACTGACCCTTTGGAATATAGGGTATATGAGCACCAGCTTATGCTAATCAGATCAGGTGATTCAATTTTGCAAAAGAATAAAGTCGAAAACTTAAAAATTGCTATTCAGAAGTTAAACGGAATAATCATAAGACCTGGAGAAACATTTTCTTTATGTTACTTAGTCGGACGTGCCACAAGAAGAAAAGGGTATCTCGAAGCGAACACCTTGTCCAATGGAAAAGTTGCTGTAAAGGTTGGCGGCGGATTGTGTAAACTTCCCATTTTAATCAATTGGATTTGTTTACATAGCCCGCTCACGGTGGTTGAATGCCATCAGCATAGCTTTGACCCTTTTCCGGATGAGCCGGGTATAGTTCCTTCCGGAAGCGGGCCTACGTTCTTTTATAATTATTTGGATTATCAGTTCAAAAATAATACGAGCCATACTTTCCAACTACTATTTTGGCAGGAAAATGAATACCTTCATGGAGATTTGCGTGTAGATACAGAACTCCCCCACAAATATCAGGTTTTTGAAGCGAATGATCGGTTTGTGAAAGTTGAGGGGAATTTTTATAGGAGATATGAAGTATGGCGACATAAATATGACACAAAATCACAAACAGAACCCATTGAAACGCAATTGATTCAAGAAAACAATTCACTTGTAAAATATATACCCGACGATTTTATCTTAGAAGAGCCATAAGACCATGAAAAAGGTGGACGTAATGGAATATTGGTACGAAACCCATGTGCATACATCTGAATCAAGCCGCTGCGGCCAAAATTCGGCTGCTGCACAAGTTCGCGCTTATAAAAAAAGAGGCTATACAGGCATTATTATCACAGACCACTTTATTCATGGATGGCGGCGATACTTTCCTTTGTCGTGGAAAGCAAAAATAAAGCACGTTGTATCTGGCTATGAAGCAGCAAAAAAAGAAGGCATCAAATGTGGGTTAGATGTCTTTTTCGGCTGGGAGTTTACTGTCAATGGTTTGGACTTCTTAACATATGGGCTTGATAAAAATTTTTTATTTGAGCACCCTCATTTGGATAAACTATCCTTGCCAGAATATAGCAGCCTTATTCGAAAGTCTGGCGGGTATCTGGCTCAAGCTCATCCTTACAGAGATAGGTCTAACGAAGGAAATAAATTTCCAGTTGAACCTAAATTTATAGATGGGCTTGAAGTATATAATGCTTTGGATGCCCGCAGTGCTAATAATGCAAATAAAAAAGCCTTTGCGTTTGCCCAAGCACATAGTTTGCCAATGCAAGCAGGCAGTGACTCTCATGGTGTAAATATTCCAATCGTTAGCGGGATAAAGCTAGGCAAGAGAGCTGATAGTATTTTCGATATTATAGAAGCCATCAAAACAAGAAAAATGGAACTTATACTGCCATAACATAGTCATGAGCATTACGGCGAGCTTCAACTGGAACTGCTATAGAATTGTAGAGGTGAAATATGAGTTGGATAAAAGAACTTTTTTCTGTGGACAAGCCCATTATAGGCATGTGTCATTTTATGGCGCTGCCTGGTGACCCGCTGTATGATAAAAATGGTGATATGGAAAAAATCATTGAGTGTGCATTGCATGATATCACAATGCTGCAAAACGGCGGAGTTGATGCTATTTTATTCTCTAATGAATTTAGTATGCCTTATCAAACGAAAGTAGAGCCTATCACAACTGCAGCCATGGCACGGATAATTGGTGAACTCAAACATATTATCAAGATACCATTTGGCGTTGATTGCTTGTTCGACCCTATTGCTACAATTGATTTAGCTGCTGTTACCAATGCCGCATTCATAAGAGAAGTAATGTCGGGAATTTATGCATCTGAACTTGGACTTTGGAATACAGATATAGGAAAAACATCCCGCCATTTATTTAATAGAGGGCTTACGAACCTAAAAGTGTTTAATAATATTATGCCAGAATTTGCAAAGCATATAGCAGAAAGAGATATAGGTGAAATTATTATAAGCACCTTGTTCGTTTCAAGGCCGGATGTATTATGCGTTTCGGGCCTTACTGCCGGTAGAAATCCTAGTATAGAACTCCTTGAAAAGATAAAGAATTTAGCTTCTGATACTTTACTTTTCTGCAATACGGGATGTACAAAGAATAATATAAAAGAGATATTAAGAATAACAGATGGAGCT
>Ga0123355_10020472_pt1 | contig 10566 bp, 6 predicted proteins | sample TergutEmb28metaG_3_FD_89872 | JGI IMG/M metagenome (GOLD analysis project Ga0123355, IMG submission 89872) | Embiratermes neotenicus P1 segment gut microbial communities from Petit-Saut dam, French Guiana - Emb289 P1 | ecosystem: Host-associated > Arthropoda: Insects > Digestive system > Gut ... | reverse complement strand
TCAATATTTTTGTCACATTATATTTTGTTTGTAGCACCTGGTCTTGTGCTGCCACTATTTCACTTTCAGTTTCTGCTTTTAGGTCTCCCTTCGATAGCCAGAGGAACGTGTCTTCTTCACTAATAAGCTGTCTGTCTATATTTCTAATGTACTGCCCATCCATTATTTGTTTTTCCATTTTTCCTTTAGGAACTCTCCCAATCTTGCCTTTGTGTGTTGTATTCCATCCTGTTTGAAATACTGTTTGCAATACATGTAGCACCATATCATATCTCTTATTTCCTCTTTTGTTCAAGCCCTTCTTTGTTTTACCTCTGTATGTTCCACTGTATTTTGGGCTTGGTGTATTATTATTATTATTATTATTATTATTATGTTCTGTTCAATGGTACTTTTTTTTTTGTAAATACTGCAAAAAGGTAGTTACCTGGTGATGCAACTGATTGCAGGCCTGAAATATCAGATTTTATTGAAACTGAATAAGTATGAAGGAAGAACACATGGAAAGAAAGCACAGCTAGGGCACAAAAAGCACAGTACAATGCAAATAGGCACCTTTCATACAAGGGTGTGTAAAGGCTAAATTTATGATTTAATGATCCTTGTCTTGAAAGGGACTCTTCACAATGAAAGATATTTATCTCAATTTTTGGCTACAATTTAAATGCAGCATTTTTAGGTTCATTGGCAAAATTGTGAGAAGTGACTGTAAACATCGTCAGGTCTGTCCATCTGTCTGTCCAGCCACATGGAGCAACTTGGCTCCCACTGGACAGATTTTCATGAAATTTGATATTTGAAGATTTATAAAATCTGTTGAGAAAATTCAAGTTTCATTAAAATCTGACAAAAATGTCACGTACATTTATATCTTGCTGAATTCTTCTTAGAATGAGAAATGTTTCAGACAAAAGTTGTAGAGAAAATCAAAACACACATTTTATGTTCAATAATTCTTTCTGAAAATTGTGCTGTTTATGAGACAGTGGGGAAAAATATTGTAGACCCAGACAGGCCACAGATGACAACATAAGTAAGGCTACATACACACTCAGAATATGAAATACTTATTGCTTTTCCATGACAACAATGGTTATGTGAACATTCCTCAATGTTACATTTATTCATTCACTGCCTAACTCGTTACTTACATCTAACAATGTACTATTTAGGATCTTTCCGGTACCAAATCCATGGTATCTTATTTGGGCAGAAGTTAAATCTAGTTAATGAACTTGAGAACTACAAAACATCAACACAATCTCTTAAACATGCCTGAAATTAACATACATGCATAAACATGAGAACACCAGAACATAATCATAACTTGTGAAGAAATGGGTCTGAAATTGCACTGTTCAACAACTCACCTCAATAAATGCTAGTGATAGAGTTTTAGCAAAGAATGCCTGTGTGTTATTCTTTGCACTGAATGCATCCTTGCCAAGCTCATGCTGGGATTTAATTTTGTTTGCAGTGGCTTGTAACAACCAACACACTAACCACTTGTAGGCAGCTAACAGAACTGAGAACAGCACAAACAGTTTTGTATTATCAGTAGGTTGTCCACTTACTTTACAGTGCTGCACTGACAGCACAGTGTGTCATGTTTAATGGAGTATAACAGATTGAGATAACCCTTTAATGCTAGAATTAAATACCTCCAAGCAATGCTGCCTGCCAAGAGTTTTTAATGGGGATTTTAAATTTTATTGCTTACTCTTAGGGAAAAAAAAGCATACCTCATAGACTTTCCCTTCAGATTTATTGAAATAAAATTTTGCACTCTGCTTATGAATTGGTTAATCCAGGAAAAAATGTTCACCTATTTTTATAACAAATTTAGGCCTGTGAATCACATGCATTATATGAAATGTGGTGTAAATAGTTCATTACTCACACAATTCTGGCTGCTGCAGAAGGTCTGTGGCACCTTGGATCACTGTTTTATCATGACAAACAGAATTCACAAAGTGGGTGATATATTACAAATTTACTTTTATGTGATATTCCGCGAAACAAGGCACTACACATAGGCCCATATCACATCTGGTGCACTTGTACGCTGCGCCCTTTCTTTGGCTGCGAGAAGAACACACGGTAGCGCAGTTGGGTTGATGATTTCGCTGGCCAGTATTCGTTATGGCGACTTCTGCTGAGGCAGTGGCAGCAGCTGCTGCTGCTGATGTTATTGTTCTCCTCCTCCTCCCCTCCCCCTCTTCTTCTTCTTCTTCTTCTTCTTCTTCTTCTTCTTCTTCTCCTTTTTCTTCCTTCTTCTTCCTCCTCCTCCACAAAATAGTCTTCAACATCGCTAGCCTCGGCACCTGATTCCAAGTCGGTGTCAGCAACCAGAATTTCACTGGTGGCTTCCTCCTCAAGTTTTATTTTTTGTTCCGACTATTTCTCGATGCCCTCAATCGTCTGCCTTGTTTACACTACTATGTATGATGGGGCACAGGTGCAGAAACATAACATCAGTCAGATATGAACATCTTCTACAGTGACAGCAAAACAGATCTAAAGCTACGATGTGACTGCTGTATAAAATTCCACCTATATGAGGGTGCCCAAGATTGTTACTAGATTGACGGCTGTATGTTGCATGCTACTACCCCAGCATTACAACAGGCATGTCTGTGGGTCCTTCTGTAGCTGTAAACATCGATTTTTGTAGATATCTCCAATTTTTGAGCATTAGTTTTGTCTGAATTATATGGGTACAGTACGCCACTGACAACCTTTCTGGTCAACAACTAGAGTTTGTTTCATAGGCCAGTGTTGATATTTCAACCCACAGTGAATCCCAGTGCCAGCTATAAACAAAGCTATCAGTGTCTAAACCATATTAGTCAGCTGGGATAAAATGCTCAGTAACCTTGTGTCGACTATAAATTTGGGTTTTGTGGAAGGGTTTAGGAGGTGGATGGGGTACATTTTGACTCCATAAATAAACCTTGACCTTCAACAATCCTGCTGCTTAGCAAGTCACAGCAGTTTCTCGAATAGGAGTGAACAAAATTCCTCCAAACTTCGACACACTGCTTGCGACATCTTTATAAGTCGTTTGGCAATTTAAAGGGCTCACTGCACAATGTCTTTAGAAGTCGTTTGGTGTTAAAGAGTTTATGAACTGGGAGGATGTGGCAGGATACACTGTAAGATACCTGGTAGGAGAGAGTAATCAATTTCCTGGCTGCAATTTAAAGCCACTATCTCTTACTTGGTACTTGGGCTCCAACTGAAGCATTTCAGAGAACAAATGCATCTGTTGAAACTTTCTGTATACCTAATCAGCCTTCTTTAGTATTAAAAAAATAACATCAAACAAATGGCCACTTGAAATGCAGTAAATTCCCAATTGTGAAGACCAGGATCATTCAGTCTGTCCACCTGCCAGGTGTGCAATATCTGCAGTTAACAATACTTTTCAACAGCGCTTGTTACATAGTCTCTAATGGTAGGATGACTGAATAATACACTATGAAATGCATGGAAGCAAGCTTCTGTGGTATATTCTAAGCAACAGTCCAGTATTTGGTGGGAGGGTTAAGGAAGACCTGTCAAAATAGCTGACAACTGGGCTATGATTCAAACTTGGAACCTCCAGAAGATGAGGCAACAATGCTAACCATTTGACTGTTTACATTCAGTCTGATACAGTGCTATTACATTACTTACAAACTAGTAAATGAGCAAAGAAAAAGCATAATACTCATTGTGCATGTTGAGAATTAATAATATTCATTGTGTACCTTGAGGATTAATAGCTTCTTCCACAGTTCTCGCAGTAAATCTAGTTGTCAAGATTTTATCGAAGTCTGTGAGGAAGTTAGCTGATCCCAGTATAGTATAAATTGGACCCTCTTTTGTGCTTATTTTCTTGTGCCACAGCTGGAGCAACCAATTGCTAGTCTGCTGAAGCAAAACATTGTTCTCACCCTCATATGTGCAATTGGCATCATTGAGGTTACGAAGGTTCCCCAGGCCAGATGCTGGAAGCAGTAAAGCAGAAAACTGTCACTACACTGCAATGTTCTGTGACGGAATCTGTGAAGCGTAATACGGGGATGAGTCAAATGAAAACCTTAAATATTTTTTAGCTCATTATTTATTGAACATAAAAGTACAAAATTACTTCATTTTTTTATGTAGTCTCCATTGCGTTCCACACAAGTGTTCCAGCACTTCAGAAGTACATGGATACCTGTAGAAAAAAAAATTCTTTTGGCTGAGAGCACAGCCACTCGTGCACCGCCTGCTGCACCTCTTCATTGTACATGAAAGATTTTCCTCCCATCACCTCTTTGAGCGGTCGAAAGACATGAAAGTCACTGGGGCCAAGGTCTGGCGAGTACACCAGATGTGGAAGACACTCGAAGGACAGATCTTCGATTGTTGCAACAGTTGAATGGGCAGTATGGGGCTGAGCATTGTCATGTTGGAGCAAAACACCTGTACTCAGATGTCCATGTCATTTGGACTTGATTGCAGGCTGCAGATGATTCTTTAGGAGATCTGTATACGTTGCACTGGTCACAATGTTCCCCCTGGGCATGTAGTGCTCCAAAATTACCCCTCATTCATCCCAAAAGAGAGTCAGCATAACCTTTCCCGCAGATGGTTATGTGGGGAATTTTTTCAGTTTTGGTGAGGAGGTACGGCTCCATTCCTCGCTTGGTTTCTTGGTTTCCGGCTGATGGTAGTGGACCCAGGTTTTGTCTCCCATAACAATTCCTCCTAGAAAGCCATCACCTTCTGCTTCAAAGCGTTTCAAAAGTTCCTGGCAGGCATCAACATGTCGTTCTTTCAATTCTGCAGTCAGCTGACATGGCACCCACCTTGCAGACACTTTATGGAACTGCAGAACATCATGGATGATATGGTGTGCTGATCCAGGACTCATATTCAGATGTGCGGCTGTTTCATTCACGGTTATGCAGCGACTTTCCTTCATGATGGCTTCAACTGCTGCAATGGCCTCTGGTGTCACTACTCGGTGTGCCTGACCAGGTCGAGGAGAGTCTGTTCCAGAACTAATGCTGTTCATGAACTTCCTAGTCCACTCAGACACTTGCTGTAGTGACAGACATGCATCACCATACTGAACTTCCATTCATCGATGAATTTCGATGGGTTTCACCCCTTCACTACTTTAAAAATGGATGACAGAAATCTGTTCTTCTTTGGTGCATGTTGCAAGCAAGGCCGCCATTTTTACACTACTACTGCGCCGTCGTGTTGCATTCCTCCACCATACTGCCACCTGTTGGCCACTCTTCAAACCATCAGTATCACTGTTGTCAACTTACAAGAAAATAGAGCTGTGTTTTGAATTTTTATCGCACTTTTAAGGTTTTCATTTGACTCTCCCTTGTATTAAAAAGTTGAAAGTTGTCCCTGTATATGTCATGAAGGCATATGGAGGAGTGGAATACAGCTCTGATCATTCTTAAACTTGGCACTAGCTGGAGGTGACTGGTTAGCCTCATGCCCTGGTCACTTTACTCCCAGGGAAACAGCCCCCAGTACCCATTGTACTGAAGGCAAGGTGGGCCCCAAAGCTGGTCTGGACATTTTACAGAAGTATAAAAATAAAAGTTAAAGTATGGTCCTTTAAGCAAAGCATCACACTCATACCCACATATGGACCATTTGCTTCCAGTATACAAAGCTTGTGTGCTAAGATGGTTCAAGAGTCTGGTTATGTATAAAAGTAAATACAGCTCTGCCTTAGCATTGGGTGAATAATACAAACAAAACTAAAATTTTAAGTCCAAAGCCAAATGGAATTCACCCAATTCCACCTGGCCCACATAACCCATCTCCACCTATGGAGTTCCCCAACTATTCCCTGTACTAAACAATTCCTTTAATGACTCAGCATGTTGAGACAAGCTCAGAGATAAACATGCCAAGAGGGAAGATGAAACAGAAGGAACAGGAACTACAGTATGTACGGAGTGAGGTTTAAGATGAGGTAATATGCCCCACTGTTTATGTGGGTCACAGTATCGGCATATAATCTTACCAACTGACAGCATCATTAATAGTAACACTTTAAAAAGTATCTGCTTTCATGCATAACTCAAACTGCTTATGAAATAAATAATTTGGTACCTTTGAGGTAGCCATGTCCTCCACAGGCTTCACGACAGTCCTGTATCGCTGCCCTTGCAATCCATCCAGCTAATGGCTTCCCTGCTGAGGAAAGGACATGGATTTCCATCCCCAAATCTGCCTGCAGAAATGAACAAGAAAAACAGACTAAGATTCAACTTGTAACTTCATCTACACAAACAAAGTTGAGAAAAATGTACAGCATATTGAAAGTAGATTTACTCTTACTTACTCCATGCAGCAGAGTCCTTCTTGAGAAGCTAACTGGTTCTCAGCTAGTCAAGAAATTCCCTGCATTTTATAAAACCCAAAGGTTCATTACCACATTTACAACAGCCCACCACCTGTCCCTATCCTCAGCCAGATCAATCAAAAGTAGATGAACTCTGTATACTATATGCACCTGAGGTATGGCATATTTGGTGTGGTAGGGAGGGGGATGATGATGGGGAAAGTAAAACAATTTTTAAGCTACAAAAGAAAGTGATAAGGTTAATTAGTAATGTTGTAAGAGTAACTTCCTGCAGAGAATTGTTTAGAACATCAAATATATTCCCATTGTTGTTTACTATGTCACTAAACGTCATGGGTGACTCACCAGCAATATACCTTTACATATGGTAGGTCCTTGCTTCAAATATCAACTCACAAACTACCTATTCTGATTAAAGTCTTCTGTAGCCCCTGCCCACAAATCCCAAAACAGTACCCCAAATAGGCAACCACTGCTCCTTCCACGCACTTCTAAATTCATTATTCACTAATCACTCTGCCTGTCAACACTATACATCTGACCTACTAACAGCATCATAAAATAAACCATAAATAAGGCATCAAGCACATTGGTGTAGCATTAAGACTATATTTGTATTCAGTGGCCTAATTTGATAGTGCTACAAAAAGTCAGTTTAGAAGGAATGGCACTGACACATCACAGCTCTTATAACACAGTAATGATTAACTCCAACAGTGGTGCAGTTTAAGTCATTATCTGCCTCTATGTAACTGACAGCCATGCTAGTCAATGAGTGGTGGGCAGCCAGCATCAAAAATGACCTTACCAGTCAGTTACATGGTATGTAGTATTTTCACTCATTCTGGCTGTACAATCTTCAGATCATTTACATTCATTCCTTGTACAAAGGACACAAAATAAACACAGGCATCCACTTTTTATGGTATTCATTTCTGTTCATTAATTCACAATCTATAATACAATACCCAACAAATGCAAACTATAGCAGTATATAATTTACAGATAAAACATTAAAACTCCAACATATTTCGTAACTTAAGGATCATTTCAGGGAGAAAATACATCAATCAAATGTGTAGAAGACATTAACCATAATTAAGTTGGATTAAAATAATATATGGCACATCTGGATATCCTACAGTCCTCAGCAGATGCAGAATATACAGATATAGCATACATTATTTTAATTTACTTGTAAATTATGGTTAATGTTTTATACATAACTGATTGATGTGTTTCCTTCCTGTAGATGATGCTTAGGGACGGAAACATGTCGGTGTTCTAACATTTTAGCTGTAAATTATATATTGCAATAGTATGCAACTGTTCGATATTGTATGGTAGACAGGGATTTATGTCTCACTTTCTCTAAAAGTACTGAATAGGTTTTGATAAAATAGGATATTCGGAGTCTATGCCAAATGTTTCTTTTGTTTATGTTTGTGAAACACAAACCCTGCCTTAAAAGAAGCTGTAATCAAACTACAAAAGCCAAGGCAGCAGAAATGGTATAGTCATGGGATGGAAAGCCAAGCAGCAGCAACAAATAAAATTTTCTTATTACAGTTCATGTACAGGTACGCACATATGATTTTCATTGTAAAATGTGTCACAATAACATGTATTTTCATTGCTTATGTGTCACTTTGATGGAAAAACATGATTTTTATTGTTATGTCTTCCCTTGAACCTGTACATGATACTGTACAGTACAGGTACTGTATTTTTTCATTGCTCTATTGTCTCTTGAGGATTACACATCAGAATCCCTTACTTTCATATGTATGAGAAAGAGAAAGTGCACTGTAAATGTACAATGTAGTGTACAGTACTCTCTATTATTATTTTATTTAATGTTGGTAATGTAGGACTATCCTACATGAAATAGGTAAATGGAAGGCTAACTGGATTGGTCACATTTTGCGTAGAAACTGCCTTCTACAATGGGTTATTGAAGGAAAGATAAAAGGGGGGATAGAAGTGACAGGAAAACAAGGAAGAAGATGTAGGAAGCTACTGGATGACCTTAAGGAAAGGAGAGGATACTGTCATTTGAAGGAGGAAGCTCTAGATCACACTATGTGGAGAGCTCGCTTTGGAAGAGGCTTTGGACCTGTCATAAGACAGACTACTAAATGAATGAATGTCTTACTGTGTGTAGTTTATCAATTAAACTTTGCCGTATTTAGGTATGTTACACAAATATCATGTTATATAAAGCGTTCGGTATTATCTGCAGTTTCATGTAACCACGGTAGGTCTTGGAACACACTACCCGCAGATATGGGGGTCCACCTGTATTTTTCAATGCAGTAAATATTTAATGAAATACAAGGAAAAAGTACTTCATGTGCAGTGTGATTACCTTGGGAACAGTACATTTGTAACTGCAATTAACAACATCAAGACCAATGGGTATACAAACTAGCAAAGAATTCAACTGGAAATTATTTATCTCTCCTGTGTTCTTACCATTTCGTCACTTTTGTCTCCCATCATAATTCTAGCAATAAATTCTCCACTAGTCTTGAAGAGGTAATCTGAGAATATTTTGATTGCAAATGCGGCTGCAAGGTGGGGAAACAGTCTTTCTTGCTGTAAGAGATCAAGAAACAAATACAACTTCATGTTAAATGTATCTTACATATAAGACATCAAAAGAAAATTACAGAATTATTCTATACCTGAAGTTGATATTCAAGAACAGGGAATTCATCACCATCCTCAGGTCCAAACTGTTTCCTAACCGCTGAGTAACGGACTGCGATGGTTATAGCATTAATGAGATATGCTACGCAGATACCAACAATAGACACTCGGCCATTTGAAAGGGCTCCAAATGAAGCACCTTCAAAGACAAATCCAAGCAATATATTGCAGAATCAGTAGTAGTAATCAGCAAATGAACAGCAAGAATGGCACTAACAGTTATCATATTCAGTGTAGAAAATGCAGGGGTTTGCAGATTCAGAAATGGAGGATGGTGGACAGTAATATATGAAATAGTACTGTTCCAATGAATAAGATTAAGAAGGTTCAATGACAGGTTTTTGTGACAGTGGTAGTGAATCACTGTGTTTCAACACCAAAGTCAGTTACATGTATTAGCGCAAATTAAGGACTCATAACCAAATATCACAGATAAGTGGTGCTGGAGATAGCACCTTTAAATAAACCAAGAAACATGCACATACAAAATGTGTTCAGCACTCAAATCATTACCCATTCTCTTTTTGGGATCCTTGATGTGACTGCTGTATCGTCCTTCTGGACTGATATCTCCGGTCTTGTTTAGGAGATTGTCTTGTGGGATCCTGTAATTTTGGAATATGACAAATCCATTGTCAACACCATTCAGGGCAGTCTTCTCACCCATGTCACCAACAATAACTCCAGAAAAGGGCAAGAGTGTTGTGGTGTTTCTTATAGGAACAACAAACGCATGCAAACCATGATTGGTGCCATCATGCATGATTAACTGGGCATACACAATAGCATGGGTGCAGCATTTCCCTAAAAGCAAACACAAGAAGTTTTTTTTTTATTTATTAAAAACATATAACACTGCAGGGAGCAAAGTTAGCTTCATTTTTTTCTATAGTGATGTGGATTTGAACTAAGCATAGGGCCCAAACAGCAAGAATTTGTGAACGGTGTTCAGATTTCACCACTCAAGCAGGAAATTCCTTAACCAGAAGAAAAACCATCAGCAACCCAAGGAAAAACTGAGTACCGTGATTATATAACAGCTAGCAAGTCAAGTGTGATTGAAAGTTGCCAGTTAGCACATGACAAAATAAAACTTTACCTTAGAACAGGGGTTTTCAAAAACCGCAAATCCATGACCTCCACTAATGATATATGAATTTGTACTGTCTGACACCACACACCACCAAAATAGTGGTAATCATATCAGCAGCTAGTCAAAAAATAAAAATTTTCTCCAAGTTTTATGTTCCTGTGACCATGCATCGTGAGTAAAGCGTGAGGAAAGAAAACCAACAAGATGCAACAATATAGATGATTTATTGTCAATTGTGGATGTTGATTATTGACACTGTCTCAACACAGCTAATATCCGCGTCTTTTCTTGTTACAGCAAATACACTCCATATGCAGTAACACGTGGTCTTTTCTCCTGAAGATGGGCATAAAGATGCCCGAAACATGTTGAGACAGTGTCAATAATCAAC
>Ga0123355_10020471_pt1 | contig 10566 bp, 9 predicted proteins | sample TergutEmb28metaG_3_FD_89872 | JGI IMG/M metagenome (GOLD analysis project Ga0123355, IMG submission 89872) | Embiratermes neotenicus P1 segment gut microbial communities from Petit-Saut dam, French Guiana - Emb289 P1 | ecosystem: Host-associated > Arthropoda: Insects > Digestive system > Gut ... | reverse complement strand
TTACTATATGAAATTAAATTTCTTGTACCAAATTACAGCTGCCTCCAGAACCCCTGACTAGGGGGCTACCACCCCCAGATCCCTGTTCTCTCTGTCCTCAACTGAATTTGTTGAACCCCTCCCGAACAAAATTCCTGGGTACGCCACTGCTAACAACACCATCATATAAACCATAAATATACAAATAAATAAGTAAATAAATATATATATAAATATATGTAATTCTTTTTTAATTGTTAAAGGCTTGTGGAAAAGACTTGAGCTATGGAGCTGCAAGAAAACATGATGGCTGTATTGTAGTAAGGAAAGTGTTAACAATGCATTGTTACACTTGCATTATAGAAACACTGAGAATGTAATTATATTTCATTTCTGTTTTATAGGTGAAGAGTGGCAGACATGTGAGGATCTTGGGTTTTGCAGTGTGTCTTTTCTCACTGAACTTCTCTCCAGCTTTTTGTGATATGGCCAAATTCCTATGTGTTGATTCAGAAAACACATTTGTGGTTGGACAATGCTCTGCCACAGTTTTGCCACATGTCTTCCTAGTGAAAGTGAAAGATAAGGGAACGGATGAATATAGGAGAACTGTAGATGAATACGTGTGCAGAAATGTATATAAGGCCATCTGCAGCCATAAGAAGGTGTGTGTGTGTGTGTGTTTTTCTCTGCTCGGAGACATGCAGACCAGCTCCAGGGCCCACTCAGCCTCCTCTTGAATGGGTACCAATGGCTCTTTCCCTGGGAATAGAGCAAGTTGCACATGAGGTACCAAGTGGTAAGGTTAAGAATGAGTGGAGCTTTACCTCTAACTGCTCTTTGTGCCTTCCTACTGTGTTGTTACAACTTTTCCTTCACCTCTTACAGAGTTTCAGAGCATATTGCATCTGGAAGTTTATGTGCCATAGCTCAGGTCATTAGTCATGGGCCTGTCACCAGAGGGACCTGGTTTCGATCCCAGGCAGTCTGTGCGATTTGTGGTGGACCAAATGGCACTCGGGCAGGGTATTTTTCAAGAATGTCAGTTTTTCCCTGTCATTACATCAATGCTTCATGCTCATCCATTCATCTATCACCAATGCTATATAATCTTAGCAACTTGGCAGTGTTGGTAAATAATTCACTTAAAAAAACACTTATCTATAAATGTTTTAAAATTGGTAGTCTAAATTAAATTCACTCAAGGATTGTTCACTTCATGCAGGAAGTATATACAGAAATGCTAAAAATGTATGTAACTGTTTAAATTTCTGAGTACAACGTAGATTTGTGGACCTGTCAACAATTCACAGTCTCAGGTTTGATCATCTTGGGTGTTTTGTGTCTGAAATTGTTTCTAATAAAAATGTATTTTTCTTTCGCAGGTGGCAGTGTTTGTTAGTTCCGAAGCAGATGCTATTCGTACAGCAGAGATAATTAGAGATGGAACATGTGGAAGTTTGAAGCATAAATTAGCCCTGTCACACAGTATTAAACAGAAATTATTGAAGTTCATGACAGAAAGTGCAAGTAAAGAATGCAAGTGTCTCTGTCTAGATGGATATCTTGTCATTCATTCAGAAATGACAGTTCGTGCACGGTGAGAATAATGCAATGTATTTTATTAACATAATGATGGATTAGTTTGTATTTTATCGATTAGGAATATTAATGTACGTCATAAAACTAAACATCTATATGTACTGTGTGGGCATTTATTGGTTGAAATCCAGATGTCGTATCATGTAGTGTGGTGTCTAACTTGCCCGCATTCTTTAATAGCCAACAGCCACCCATCTGGTTAGCAATTCCAACACCTTTTATGACATGTCAAGAATAATAAATGAGTTCAGTGTAGTTTAGTGCAGGACCTGTTCAAACCCATACAACCTCTTTGTAAGACATATCATAATGGGACACCCCCTCCCCCTCTTTCACCCCCATTATGTTATTTAAGACATGGAGTTGACAGTGGGTGTGGTTTACCCTATGGCTTAAACATTAGAATTTTTAATGTGTTCAGTCTCTACTTGCATCAGCATTATTGTATTCTATGTCCATACAACTTACTGTTTCTCTGTATATTTATTGAATACATTGTCATGCAACACCGTAAATAATTTATTCAGGATTAACTTGCACAACAGGGATGTCACTAAAAATTACAGTTTTTCTGTTTTCACGTATTTAAGGTACCATATTGCACAAAACTGATGCTTAAATGTGGTATTTAGTTATGTGACGATTACATTTTTTTCCCATCTTGGAAGTGGAAAACATTTGCAACGTTTAAAATTCAGGTCTTCTGTGTTGTCACATGTTGACTGGTAAATAATTACTGATGTTTCAAATGCACTGTACTGTGAAATGTCAGTAGCTATTTGTTAGTCAATGCATCTGCAGGAACATTGCTATGAGAACCTTAACTCTTGTAAAAGTAATGGGTACATGTTTCATGTCTATGCAGGTTGTGCAAGTGATATTCTACGTGAATACACCCTTTTATTAGCATCTGACCATAGTGATTTCACTGTCCAGTATGATGGATGAATAAGTATGGTACTGTGTGATTTAATGAATTATAAGATCACCTTGCAGAAGGACCTTGCTTGAGAAGTTGAACGTTCTTCTACTAGTCAAATTCCCTGCATCTTGTGGCACCTGAAGGTTCATTACCATGCCCACAAGAGCCTGCCACATGTTCCTGTCCTGAGACAGATGAATCCAGTCCAAACCCTCCCATCATTTATCTTGAAGATCCATCTTAATATTATTCTCCCATGTGTGCCTAGGTTTCTTGAAGTGGTCTCTTCCCTTCAAGCTTTCTCACCAAAATGTTGATATTTTTGTATTCTGATCATTTTATTTATTGTTGTAGGAATTTTGTATGTCACATTTTTAGGAAAGGAATAGCAAGGTTCATTGTGACTACTTCAAATTTTGCTGGGATGCTGTCAAACCAAGTGGACACAGTAATTATCAAAGTAAGAGGAAGTAATTACTTCCTAAGTAGTGTTAGTGATTCACTGCTTATTACAAATTAATGTCTGGTAATATATGTTGCTCACAAGTAGCTAATTATTTTTATTCCAAAGTGTCTACCAGAAATATGCATGAGACCCTTAAACAATTTTTGCCAGTCTGTTGTCCATAGCACTATAGCTCTTGTCTCCTTGCATCTCCCTTGAGCCAGCGGTGAGACCATGTTGGAACTGGAAGGTCTTGGCCAATGAGCGTAACAGAAATTTAATGGAGTGTAATGAATGGCAAGTTTGTCTTCGTTGATTTGATTTTTAACCTTGACTAGTGCACCTAAGCATTTCCCCATACCTCACCACTCATCTGTTTTTTTTTATTTTATTATTATTATTTATTTGCATGACATACCACACATGCCTGGAAACGTGGGTCAGAGGTATTTGTAAAGTCATTGCAGTCTTCGTGTTATACAAAATGTGACACTAAGAATTTTACAGGTTTTGGAACAAGCAGTCAACCTTATGCTAAAGTATATATTCAGAGTACATAGAACATTTCATACATTCACAGTGCCTGAAGTTCTCAGATGTACTGGTTTGTAGGAAAGTATGACTCATGTACTCCGAAGCAAGACACTGTGTTCACAAGTATATGACATACTTTGTGTATCTGTAGGAGCCAGAAGTGTACAGTGAAGAAGCTGGATCATTTGTTGGTGTGGGGATATCAGCACTTGCTGTGATGCTTAGCGTGGCCTGTCAAAAAAATAGCGAAACCTGCCAACGAAAAGCCATTATTGTGAGTGGCAATAGGTTTGAAGAGTATCTCACATTGTTACAGAACCAGCATGTTGTGGAGAGTCAATTGTTGGAATGTTTACCAGACTGCTTAAATGCAGAGGTAAGGTCTTGTACTTTCAGTCCATTTAAGCTTGAACTTATTTGTAGTTAGTGTGGTTTTTTAATATGTGGTAGGATTAAAAATTTCCAGAAATAGTATTTCTTTGTTGAAAATAAGGCCAAGTCAGGTGATCAGTTTTATCTCTGTCTACAAAGTTATGATGTGATTTTCAAGCTTTCTGATCCCATAACAGTTAACACTAAAAGCATGAGTGAAATGTGAAAGAAAAGAGAAACTATGGAATTTTACTTGTGTTTTGGTGAAATTCGTTGTTGACCCCATCCAACACTCTGCCTACTCTTTAAGTGCATCATCCCCGTTGTGTTATAAGCAATTAATCTATCAAATTTGTATACTCTACTTAGAAGAGGTACTTTTAGCTCAATATGTATAATCCAACCACCAAAGAGATCTCATTGAAAGTTTAGAATATGCACCTATACTATGATCATACTGTGTATAGTTTTCCTCTATGCACATTTTTGTGACCTGAAGATGGCCCACAGTGGCCGAAACATGTCATCAGCGTAATAAATAGGATACAAGACAGTTGTTTTTTTATGTACCCCACCCCCCCTCCCTCTGCCTACTCCTTTCAGAATTCCAGTTTTTACCATATCTGGGTGGTCCCATATAGAATTACTGGCCAAGAAGTGTCTCAGATTCTTCACTCTAGTTGGTCCATGTCATTGATTGTCATTGCCATCACCATTTTAATATAGCCGTGCCGATAACAGTATCAGAGTAAGGTCCAGAGATAAAAATGACCAAGGTTTCAAAACTCTGCCAGTCTACTACTGTTACAGTAATTAGCAGTTAACCAAACGTCATTCTCACTACATGGAGCAGAGTTCCTGAGAAGCTGACACTCTCTGAGCTAGTTGGGAAATTGTATGACTATTATGGAACCATGCTGTCAGGGCACCGTTGCTTGACCCTGCCCTGTACAGTTGGATCTAGTATCAGCCTGTCACCTTATTTCTTTAAAATTAATTTTAATATTATCCCTCCCCCTTTTTCAGATTAAAAGATGGTCTCTTCCTTTGTGTCATTTTGTAATATGTTAGTTCTTTTTGAGAGGTATTGTTATCTCACCCCTTACATTGAATGACCACTGCTTGTTGGCTGTTTGCAACTGCTTTGTATATACACCTAATTATGCACTTACCTTTCATATAAGTAGGGCATAAGAATGTTTAAAAACACTAGGTATATGACAGTTTTAAAGTGTAATCTTAGCAAGTGACCAACTTAATGCACAAACTCTTGTTTTATAATAAGTTTATTCTATTCCTCTACATGTTTCAAGCACTGTTGTGCTTGAAACATGTAGAGGAATAGAATAAACTTATTATAAAACAAGAATTTGTGCATTAAGTTGATCAGTTGCTAAGATTATACTGAGATGCAAGGTCAGCAAAACATCAGAAGTTCTAAAGAGTTCTGATGATGGTACATTACATTACATTAGGATTGCTTGGTTTCTGGCCTCTGTTTATTGTCTCATATTGAGAAGAGGACAAACTTAGGAACTGGATCCATTCCCATCCTCACGTAAAATAGAGGCAAGGCACATACTGAAATGGGTCTGAAAGAAGGCACTATTCTGATACAGTGGTGCAGTGATTGAGATTAGTTCTTCCCTTTAACCCTTTTTATCTTTTTTTTAACTCTCCCCCACTGAAAATGTCTGCCTATCCTTTCTCCTAAGGAAGGAACAGATCCAGCTTGTAAAACATTGTGTTCTTTTTTTGTATATGAGTTATCCTAATAACTTAACCAATTCCAGTGACATGTGTTTACAAAATGTCTGCACTTAGTTTGTTACATTGTTATTTCCCCCCCCCTTCCAGATAATTCTAGGTAATGTTTCGAGTGTAGAAGAATGTGAGAAATGGTTCAGATGTACCTATCTGTATCACAGAATGAGAAGCAGAGCCGTAGAGTTGGGTACAGATTTAAATTTCGATGAAGAAGCAAAAGTACTGGTGTCAAAAGCACTACAAGTGTTGGAAAAGGCTGGCATGATGCTTTTCTTGCGTGCAGGAAATTTCAAGTATACAGGTGAGAATTTGTAAACAGTATGCAAGGGAGACAGTTTCAGAGATCACAGATTAAAAAAAAAAAAGTGGATGCTAATAATATGACTGTATTGCATGTATGTAACTATGGTGAGACAAAATCTTTTCTCCGTGTTTTAGTGTTTTGACTTTTTTTGCTTCAGATTCCTAATTCATTCCTGAGCAGCTTTCACCTTCAGAAGTGAGTAAGCACCTGGCTGATTTAGATTCCCTACATTGTATGCATTCTGAAGGTTCAGTACTATCTTCACCAAATCATAACACAGGACACTGTCCGGAGCCTGTTTAATTTAGTCTGTATTGTATGTGTTGTTCCTGTTAGATGCATTATAGTATTATCTTCCAATCTACACTTAGGTGTCCAAAATCAGATTTTCCTGACTGAAATTTTTTATGCATTTCCATCTCATTCATGCATGCTGCATGCCCTTCCCATTGCACCTACCAAAATTTGGTTGCATGCAAATAATGAAGCTTCCCATTATACAGTTCTTTCTCGCAGGCATCATGAATCTGATTCTGATATTTAGGCATTCATTGCTGGTGTTCATTGCCTTGAGCTGGTTTCAAGTCATGCTGTGTAGAGCTGTGAAATCACCTAAACACCCCTGCAACTCCAGTTGGGAGGATGCGTACAGACTGAGCACAGCCTGGCTCCACCCCTTCCCCCCCACACCCTCCACTCACCAGTGTCTGAATCACCACTTGAATGGCTCCTTTTCAGGCCAGCAATCACCAACTAACCTCTCACATATTTTCATTCCTTGGCACAGTTTTACGTCACCGTGGGGTGTTGTTGTTGTTGTTAGTTAACATTGCTTTCCTTCTCCCAGCCAGTTTTGCTGTTGCCTCCCACACCCTGCCCACTGCCAGATATTTTAAGAGCATCCTGATGTCATATTAATTTTTCCTGAAGACACGAGCTGTAATGTTTGCTAAAACTTCAGAACATCTGTGCTCCTTTTTGAAGCCCAGCCCCAAGAGCTGATTTAGTGCATCATCGTTCTCTGTTCTTGTTACAAGGCAAGAGATGAAGTGTCACATGCATCTGATGTTTGTGAAACATCTCTACAGAAGAAATATTTGAGTATCACACTTGTTAGTGTTCAGATTGTGGTTTTCTGTGTTGTGACACATAGCGTTATAGGTGGATATGAGAATTCTGGAGGAACCTGCTGCCCACTTCTTCAAGGTCAAAACAAATGAAGTGAGAATATGGCCAGGTTATACAGGCGGGTCTCATTCTATGCCAGGGTTACATTCCTGAAGAACATCGTGCAAATCAAACACAAACTTCTCATTTAAAACAGTGTATTTCTTGGAGGTTAGGGGATTGACAACCTCATCCTTTATAGTGTATGATCATACCACTAGTGGACATATGGACCTGTAGAGTGTGTACTTTATATATGGTATATATACACTTGTATACAGTATATTTATTTATTTATAATGCAAAAAATATACAAGAGATTCACATATGGTTCATTCTGATAGGACTTTGGTGGTCTTGCTACACAAACACTTAAGTTCCTGTCTTACCACTCTGTAATTCTGTCAGCTTTATCACATATTGTATATATGCTAATATGAGTGAATCTAACTTTATGGCATATGGCAACAATTTTTTCGCCTTTTTCAAGTTAGTTTATTACGTCTCATTTCTCTTCAATACTGATTGCATTTGACTGTTTTTTTCACTTGAATTGCACTAGGTAATGTACATTTATGTTTCTCACTGATTTTGGTAACAAAAGCCAATGCTGTTGAAGGGTAAAATACATCAGCCATGTGATTATAAGACCAACATAATCAATCTGTATGTGTAACTGGTATCATGACAGTGATGTCACTTTCAGCTGGCGGCCGTGGATCGTGTGTGCCACATCACATTAAAGCAAAAGTTATTGTGTAAATTCGAAAAGTGGTGTAAATTTTCAAGTTATGTTAATGCGAAATCGCGCATAAAGAAGTTGCATAAAATGAGACCTTGATTTCAAACTTTCGCTGTGTTCTGACTGTTGTATGCTTTCTTCTGGGTAATTCCCCAGCGTCTGAATTGTATATGCCTACGTTTCGGAACACTGTCTGTTCCATCTTTACAGGCAGGTACCTACCTGCCTACGAAGATGGAACAGACAGATTGTTCCGAAACGTTGGCATATACAATTCAGACGCTGGGGAATTACCCAGAAGAAAGCATACAAAATGAGACCTGCCTGTGTAGGAGATAAAGCCCTCTGTGTACCAGTAAGCAGTGTGAACAGGAAATCGTAAGAATGTAAACAACCCCAGAGATGCTGCAGACAGAAAAGTGGAAAACAGCCCTTATTAGGGTGAAAATGACAGTGTCAGTTCCTACAGTTGTTTAATGTTGGTAATAATGTCAGTAGTAGATGAACAACTGGGTGTGGAATGTTGGTGGAATGATAGTGATGGGAAAGCCTAGATACTTGCAGAAAAACCTCTCCCAATGTCAGGAAGAAGAGTGTTGTATCAGGGGAATGGGCATGTCTTGTCCTTGGAGAGCACATTCTTCTGTCCGTAGACAGAATGCAGACTAGGTTTTTCCCTTAAATTTGATGCTTAAATATGTGAGATTGTGTTAAATTCACACATGATATGCCACATTGGATTGCTCTGATCTGGCCATACCAATCCAAACGAAAGACTGCGTCACCATATTGTCATATGTATAAGAAAGCAAGAACAGATCATGACTAAGGTTAACTGACTTTTTTTTTTTATTTTGTCTATCTAATTTTTTAAAAGAAGCCATCTGTTTTGAAAGCTGGCTCTGTTTCCATCTTCAGGCAAAGGCGCACCTAACCTAGTGGACCCCTTAGATCAAGCTGTTCCCAGCACTGGGAACCATAGAAATAATAAACTTGTACCTGAGAACATATCTGGGCCAAGAGTAGTAAAAGGAAAATGGGAATTGAAAAACTAAAAATTAACTGCAAGACTCAAAAATAAAACTTGAACCAGTCCACAAATTAAAAACCACAGACACAGACTGTGAAGATGGAGAGAGTGACACTGTTTGGAAAAGGTAGAGAGAATCTGACATGCTGTGTGTATTAAATGAATGAAATTAATAGTAAAATATTTTTCTTAGCAGACTGTTATTTTTCAGGGGTCATCTTAGATTAGGATCACCTTGCATTCAGGTAAATGCAGTATATTCTTCCTTACACTGGTGATTTTCATTGCTTTCTTATATTTCACTGCAGAGTTGGGCTGCATAGCTTATTACCACAATATCTCTCCTTCATCCATGGAATTCATTATGAAGTACCTGCACCAGGTGCAAACTGTGAACAGCATTCTTCATATCCTGTGTGAGGCTCCAGTGTTTACAAACTTCCAGGTGGGTATACATGTTCATTCTTTTATCAGTACACGCGAATCAGGTTCAGTGAATCCATTTGTTATTATAAGCCGAATTATTTTGTTGCATGAAAAAGTATTCTGTGGTCTGTGATGGATGACTTCCTGTTGTGCTCTTAGCTATAATTCAGTAAAACTCAGTGTTATGTCCAAAGTTGTGTTTTGACTGAACATTGGAGTTTTATTGGACAATTCTGTATTCTGTTAAAATCTTGTGAGTTATTTGAAAGTTATTTATTGTTCAAAAAATTTTCAATTGAATATAAGTAGAAAAATTGTTATCTACATAAACTGAGTTCTAAGATATCACAAGGAGTTCTGGACAGAAAAAATGGAGTCTGCTTTGTAATATGTGATGTGAACTAAATAACCTTTGTTGCCATTTGGTATTTATGTGGCAGGTGAAACAGGATGAGACTGATGAACTTAATCATTTGGAAGACAAGTACTGCAGACTTGTGGATCAGAGTGAGAGTGGTGTTGGTCATTACAAGGCCAGCATCTTGTTGCAGACACATCTGTTGGGTGTCAGACCTCAGTCCTATGGGCTGCAATGTGCCCAGGCCTTTGTTGTGAAGGTGAGACATTGGTAATATATGAGAAAAGAGTATCGAATATGAATATTTCATAGTGTTTGTGATATGGTAACTAAACTTAACAACTGCATGCCCTTGGAATTATGGTTTGATTCTTAGCAGGGGAAGAGATTTTTCTTTTCTCCAAAATGTCCAGACCAGGTCTGGGGTCCATCTACCGTCCAATTGAATGGGTACCAGGGGCTCTTTCCCCAGCGGTAATGTGGCTAGACATGAAGCTATCACTCATTCCCAATCTAATGCGTATTTTGAGCGTGGCTACTCTTGGCCATCATGCTTCCTTTATCTCAGCACATAAGGTAATGTTTATATGGCATTTCTTTAGATTGGTGTGTACCAAAACAATCCACACACCGATACTGAAGCAACACATAGTAAGCAGCTGAGGTTAGTGTCTGTGATGGCAACATGGTAGGATTGATGTAAAATTTATGAAATACGGCTTCACATGATCGCAGATGTCATCAACACACTTACTGAAAATGTTTTTGCTTCATCTTCAGCATCCTGTCACTGTGTGTTCTTCTTCTTCTTCTTCTTCTTCTTCTTCTTCTTCTTCTTCTTCTTCTTCTTCTTCTTCTTCTTCTTCTTCTTCTTCTTCTTCTTCTTCTTCTTCTTCTTCTTCTTCTTCTTCTTCTTCT
>Ga0123355_10020470_pt1 | contig 10566 bp, 4 predicted proteins | sample TergutEmb28metaG_3_FD_89872 | JGI IMG/M metagenome (GOLD analysis project Ga0123355, IMG submission 89872) | Embiratermes neotenicus P1 segment gut microbial communities from Petit-Saut dam, French Guiana - Emb289 P1 | ecosystem: Host-associated > Arthropoda: Insects > Digestive system > Gut ... | reverse complement strand
TTGTACATATAGTTTGTCTTTTTCAATTATTGTTGTGGTGTCGCTGGTTGCGCCTTGGCTTCTGCCTGCTAGGCTTCTTACTTCGTCGGCTACTACTGCGAAGCCCTTACCATGTTCGCCAGCGCGGGCGGCTTCTACTGATGCGTTTAGGGCTAGTAGGTTTGTTTGGAATGCTATGTCAGAGATTACCTTTATTACGTTGGAAATGCCGTCGCTGGATGCTTTTAGGTTATCCATGGAAGAAAGCATGGTTTTTACGGCTTCGTCGCCTTGTTTTGCGGAGGTTGAGGAGTGGGCGGCGCGGTCGTTGGCATCACTTGCACCTGTCGCGCTTTCGCCTGCTTTTTCGCTTATTACGTCCATTGAAGAGGTTAGTTCTTCTATGGCGTTGGTTTGGCGAACTGTGCCGTTTGCTAGTTGCAGGGCATTTTGGGAAAGCTGTTCTGTTCCCATTAGAACTTGATTGGACGCAGCACGGATTCCCTCCATGACTTTGTTTAGAGATTTCATAATGGAGTTAATGGCTTCTTTGATTGGCGCGTAAGAGCCTTTGTAGTCTCGTTGGATTGTCATTGTTAAATCGCCCTCTGCCATATGCTTTAGAACGTCGGTGATTTCTTCGATATAGGCCATTGTTTTTTCTTCTGTGTCGTGAACGGCTTTTCTTGCGTTCTCGAAGATTCCGTTGTATTTTTTGCCTATTTGGGACATTTCAAAATCACCTTCGCTCATTTCCTGTAGAGAGGCTTCTATTGCCTCTAGGGGTTCGCGAACGGCGGTTGCTAGGTAATTTAGGGCTTTGGCAAGTTCTGCCCAGCTTCCTTGGAATTTTGATGGGTCTATTGTTGCTTCTAGGTTGCCATTGGAGATGTTTTTTGCTAATTCCATTGCGGAGTTGTGGAGTTCATTCATTTTTGTGGAGATGGCGCGTATTGATTGCGTTAGAATTGCTTTTTTACCAGGTAGGTCGTTTACTTTTATGTCGAAATCGCCTTGGGCTAGTTTGTTTACGCTTTCTATCATTGGCAGTATGTCAGACGATTGATTGTCTATTATGCCGTTTATTTGCTGTACTAGCAATTTGAAATCGTTTTCGTAACGGGATTGGTCTATGCGATAATCAATGTCGCCGTTGTTGCTGTACTCATGTGAAAGTTTGTTTACGTCGTTGATTAGATTTCTGTTTACTTCTACTACGGTGTAAACGTCGCTTATTAGAGTGCCTATTTCGCCTGTGCCTATTTCTGCGCGGTTGATGTTTACGTTCATTTTGCCGCTTTTTACGTCTTCCATTAGGCGTTGCAGGTCGTTGAGGGGTTTTATTTTGTACAGCACAATTAATAACCCTGTTGTAATAAGCCCTAGCGCACCAACTGTCATAATAGTAGAGCGTGCGTTAAACCCTGTAAAAACTTGAACCCCCAAATTAAACACACCCATTAAAATGGCCAAAACTATAAAAATTTTTACAATCGTTGATATTTGCATTTCTGTTGCCTCCCCTGTATCGTGATTACTTGTGCCATGGTTATATCTAAGTATCGTCCTTTTCTTGCAAAAAATCAAGTGACTTATGTGTGAATCCTTGGTATACTCTCACAATGCTAAGATTTTGTCAGTAGTGAAAGGATACGATACTATGTACGAAAAAGTTTCCACTGGGTTGAATTTTGCCAGTCGCGAAAAAGAAGTGCTAGACCTTTGGCGCGAAAATGACGTTTTTAAAAAGAGTATGCAACTTCGCGAGAACGCGCCTATTTTCACGTTTTACGACGGGCCGCCCACGGCAAATGGGCAACCGCATATTGCGCATATTATTACGCGAGTGGTTAAGGATTTAATTCCGCGATATAGAACTATGAAGGGTTTTCATGTATTGCGCAAAGCTGGCTGGGATACGCATGGTTTGCCAGTTGAGTTGGAAGTTGAAAAAATGCTGGGCATTAGCGGAAAACCAGAGATTGAAACTTATGGCGTAGAGCCGTTTATAAAAAAATGCAAAGAAAGCGTTTGGAAATACGAGGGCTTATGGCGCGAAATGAGCGAACGCGTAGGCTTTTGGGCAGATATGGATAATCCGTATGTGACATACCATAACGAATATATTGAATCGGTATGGTGGGCGTTGTCGCGTATTTTTGAGCAGGGATTAATTTATAAGAGTTATAGAGTTGTGCCATATTGTCCACGTTGCGGAACGCCGCTTTCTAGCCACGAAGTAGCGCAAGGATATAAGGACGTTACGGAGGATTCTGTTTTCGCAAGTTTTAAAGTGGCGGGCAAGGAGAATGAGTATCTTCTAGCGTGGACTACTACGCCGTGGACTTTGCCATCTAATGTAGGGCTTTGCGTTAATCCAAAAGAGGATTACGCGAAAGTTTCTCATGATGGGCGAGTTTATATTATGGCTAAGGCGTTGGTTGCTTCTTTGTTTGGTGAAAAGGGCGAAGATTCTGGCGCGGAGATTTTGGAAACTGTTAAGGGTAAGACACTCGAAGGTTTGAAGTACGAACCGTTATTTGACTTCGCGAAGAATTTGCCAATTGTGAAGGGCAATGAAAATTACTGCACGGTTGTGTGCGATGATTATGTAACCCTCACAGACGGCACGGGGATAGTTCATATCGCGCCTGCATTTGGTGAAGACGATGCGCGTATCTCGAAAGCATACGGCTTGCCGCTGTTGCAATTTGTGGACGCGCAAGGTTGTTTCACGAAGGAAGCTTATCTTTGGACTGGAACATTCGTAAAAAAGGCAGACCCACTAATCATAGAAGAACTGAAAAAACGCGGGCAGATGTTCAAAAAATTGTCATACGCGCATAATTACCCCTTCTGTTGGCGTTGCGACACGCCTTTGCTTTACTACGCCCGTGATGCGTGGTTTATCAGAACCAGCAGTTTGCGCGATAAGCTTTTGCAAAGCAATAGCGAGGTAAATTGGCTTCCCGCGAATATAAAAGAAGGGCGTTTCGGGAATTTCCTAGAAAACGTAATCGACTGGAGCATAAGCCGCGAACGCTATTGGGGAACACCCCTACCAATCTGGGTATGCGACGATGAAAAATGCGGGCATTTGCACTGCATCGGAAGCATAGAGGAACTGAAAAAACTAAGCCCCGATACTCCCGATGATATAGAACTTCACAAACCGTATATCGACGCGGTGAAAATCCCTTGCGCAAAATGCGGCGCAAACATGACACGCACCCCCGAAGTAATCGACTGCTGGTTTGATTCTGGCTCAATGCCGTTTGCGCAATGGCATTACCCATTTGAAAACAAAGAGCTTTTCGATAAACAATTCCCAGCAGATTTTATTTCCGAGGCAATAGACCAGACCCGTGGTTGGTTTTATTCGCTTATTTCTATTTCAACCATGTTGTTTGAGAAATCGCCATACAAAAACGTAATCGTGCTAGGGCATGGACTGGACGAAAAAGGACAGAAGATGAGTAAATCCAAGGGCAATGCAGTTCCCCCAATGGATGCTCTTGCGCAACATGGAGCGGATGCAATCCGCTGGTTTTTGATTTCGTCTTCCGCGCCGTGGTTGAACTTCCGCTATTCCGACGACACTGTTACGGAAGGCGCACGCCGTTTCATGGGGACACTTTGGAACACTTATGCATTCTACGTGCTGTACGCGGAAATCGACCAGTTTAACCCATTTGAATATGAATCAAAAGAGCCGTCTGTAATGGATAAATGGCTACTTTCGCGGCTAAACACGCTAATCAAAAAAGTTGACACCGCCCTAGACCGCTTTGAACTAACCGACCCAGCCCGCGAACTAGACCGCTTTGTAGACGATTTAAGCAATTGGTACTTGCGCCGCAGTCGCGAGCGTTACTGGGCAAAAGAAATGACAGACGACAAAATAAGCGCGTATAAAATCCTTCATCACGCGCTTGTGACAGTGGCAAAACTTGCCGCGCCATTTGTGCCGTTTATCACGGAGCAAATATATCAAAATCTTGTTGCGTGGCTGGATTCTACCGCGCCGCAAAGCATTCACCTAACTGATTTCCCCATTGCCGAAGAAAGTCTAATAGACACCGCGCTGGAAGCACAAATGTCAATAATAATGGACGTTGTGACGCAAGGGCGTTCTGCGCGGAATACCGCGAATACAAAAATCCGTCAGCCTCTACCGCAAATGTTGGTAAGCCTAACAAATGTGGAAAAATCGGTGCGTGATTCAATAACGCCATCACTTCTTGAAGTTGTGAAGGACGAACTAAACGTAAAATCAATCAGCTTCATAGATAACGCGGCGGAATACACATCATATCGCTTTAAGCCGCAATTGCGCACGTTAGGGCCACGTTATGGCAAACTTGTGCCAAAAATCACAGAAGCCCTAAACGCCGCGCCAAACGATGTAATGGACGCATTAAAAGCAGGCATGTTCAAAACAGAAATAGACGGCACAGCCATAGAATTAACAATGGAAGACGTGCTTGTAGAAACTACACAAAAAGAAGGCTTTTCCGCCGCGTCTGAAAAGGGCGTAACGGTGGTGCTGGACATCAAACTTACACCAGAGCTAATCGAAGAGGGCAATATGCGCGAGTTAATAAGCAAGTGGCAAAACATGCGCCGCGAGGCAGGTTTTGAAGTAACCGACCATATCAAAGCGGGTTACAGCGCGTCTGCACTAAACGCCGTAATTGAGCGCAACGCCGCCGCAATTTCCGCCGAAATTCTTGCAAAAGACTTATCGCAAACAGCCCCTCCCGAAGGAGCATACACAAAAGAATGGAATGTAAATGGCGAAAAAATAGAATTGTGGGTCGTGAGATAAAGTGAGGAGGATTCGTCTTCCCAAGATAAATCCTGCGGAAATTCCACAACGCGTAAAATCCAGCGTTAGCGAGTTTTCGCAGGAAATGAAGCGGTTACGCGGCACAAATGTATGGATTTTTATTATGTACGGACTGTTGTTCGACATGGTGAATAATCTATGGCGGCCGTTTTCCGTCAGATTCCTAGAACGCCTAGGCGGCGGGGAATTTGAAATTTCGTTGCTAACCGCGTTACCTGGCGCGGTAGCGGCTGTTGTTTTGCTACCTGGAGCAATCATTTTTAGAAAATTCACGGATAAAAAACGAGCAACAGCCGTGTTTATTCTAATCAGCCGCGCCGCGCTTTTGGCGGTTGCGTTTATACCCGCGTTACCCGCCGAACTTCGCCCAATGCTATTTGTAATTTTCGTAGCAATAATGAACTGCCCCGACGCGCTTTCGCAAACGTCATTGCAAAGCTTCTTGGGGACGGTTTTTCACGGGAATCTACGTGGGCAAGCAATCGCGTTGCGTACAAAATTTGGTCAAGCGGTAATACCATTCGTAACAATAGCGGCAGGTCTAGCCATTACGTTTATTCCCAACACCGACGAGCAACGCATGGTGCTATATCAAATCTTTTTCGTGATGGCATTTTTGTTGGGTGTGGTGGAAGTAATAATCTTCAACCGCTTGAAAGTCCCAGAGTTTGCCGCCACTCTGCCACCTCAAGCGCAACCCGAAGCAAAAAGCAGTGTCTTCAAAGATTTAGGTATAATCATAAAAGATAAACGCTTTCGTACATTTTGCGTACCTGCGATTATTTTTATGTTTACGTGGCAAGCAGGTTGGCCACTGGTAAACATTTACCAAGTAATAAATCTTGGGGCTTCCGAATTATGGTTTGCAATTTTCGCGCTGGTTTCGGGGCTTACGGCGTTTTTCTCGGGAACGTTTTGGCAGCGGCTTCTTCGCAAACGCGGGAATACTATTGCTTTTGTTGCCTCTGCATCTATACTTGCGGGAAATATGTTTATGTTCCCGTTTATCCCCAACGTACAATTGCTGGCTGTAGTTATGGTTTTTACTGGCTTTTCTGCCGTGGGTATCAACACCGCCTTGCTAAACGGTGTACTTGAAGCCACTCCAGACGAAAACAGGCTAATGTACTTGGCCTTTTACAACACAGCCCAGAACATCAGCCTATTTCTCTCGCCATTCTTCGTATACCAACTGCTTTCCCTAATCGGATTAACTAACGCAATGTTAGTAGTTGGCGGCCTGCGAGTTCTGGCAACAGCATTCGTATGGTTCAAAATGAGAGACGCTAAAAAAGCAACAGCAACGTAGTCACCTTGAAATATTTAAAATATTTACCATATAGCAAACGCGACACTTAGTTGTCGCGTTTGTTGTGTGATTCTAATTTTATTAAAGTTGAAAGGAACAAAATATATGCTTATTCCAGCAATCCCGATTCACGGGCTTGAAGGGCTTGGGTGAGTTTTTCGGGGAAGTCTGGGGCATCAAGGTCTAGGTTGAACATTTTGGCGTATAGTATGATTAGGTTGTTTATGACCATATCCACATGGTAGGTATCGTTGTATGCCTCGAAGATTGGCAATGCTTGCTTAAACCAATTCTCAGCAATTGCATACTCTCCAGTTTCGTCTGCAAGGACACCCAAATTTACATAGGTTAGGGCTACACCATGGTTATCGCCAAGTTTAAATTTTATATCTAACGTCTGCTTGTACCAGCGTTTAGCGGCATTATAATTTTGTTGCTTTTCTTCGATGCTCCCAAGTTGACCATAGGTATTAGCCGCATCAGATTCATCACCTATTTTCAATTTTATATCCAACGACTGCTTGTACAAGTCTTTGGCTGCATCAAAATTACCTTGCTTTTCCTCAATACCCCCAAGTTGATGATAGGTCTTAGCCATACCAGCTTCATTACCCAATTTCAACTTTATATCCAACGATTGATTGTACAAGTCTTTGGCTGCATCAAAATTACCTTGCTTTTCCTCAATACCCCCAAGTTGATGATAGGTCTTAGCCATACCAGCTTCATTACCCAATTTCAACTTTATATCCAACGATTGATTATATAACTTCTTTGCTGAATCAAAGTTCTTCTGCTCTCCTTCAATCATACCAAGGTGATGATAGGTTTTAGCCGCGCTAGATTCATTGCCTAATTTCAAGCTTATATCCAGCGATTGTTTATACCACTTCTCCGCGCTAACAGAATTTCTTCGCTTTTCTGCAATTCTCCCCAGTTCATGATAGATAACAGCCATACCAGATTCCTCATTCAAATTCGCCGCTATATCCAATGATTTTTCATACCACATTTCAGCGGTGTCAAAATCTTGTTGAAGAAGTGCAACATGTCCTAGTTGACTGTATACGATTGATTCTTCTTTCTCGTTGTTACTGTCTTTTGCAAATTTAACACGCAACTTATTTATTCGTATAGCTTCGGAAAAGTTGTATCTTTCTCTTGCATATCTGGCTAACGCTTCCATTACAATGGCCATATCTTCTTGCATGTCCAATTCCATTGCCAACCCCCACGCCCTGTGGAAGTTCGCACTAAACAATCCAAAAACATACCGCCGCGCGTGTAATGATTCAACGCGCATATATATATCTGCTACGCGACACATTACATTTACAAACGCCTGCTTTTCTTCGTGTGTTGCGGGGTGTAGTCGGCTTAAACAGCCGCGTAGGGCTGGGTGTAGTTGGTAGACATTATTCCCAAATGGACGGCATACTCCCGCATTTTCAAGCACTTTAAAGCAATCGTTTAGTAATGTTTCCGTGACTTGTTCCCCTAGCATTACGCCAATAAAGCCCACACCTGCATGGTGTTCATGCAGCCCTAAAACCCGCAATATTGGTGCAAAGGCGGGGTCAAGACCTTTTTCAAATATCGCCAATGCAGACTGTATGCGTTTGGTGTTTTCGTCGCCTTCAATGGTGTTAAATCCTTGTTCCAGTTGTTCTATCAGTTTTTGTATAGTGTTGCCCTGTTCCGTTAGCCGTAGCAATATTATGCGAATGGATAAGGGGTTGCCAGCAAGCATATCCAGCAATTTGCAGTAGTCTTCAAAATCCTTATCTTCTCTGTCCAATGTCCTACCTAAATCACGAAGTACGACGTTGCAGTATTGCCAAAGTTCATCTCCTTCAAGCCCTTTTAACTGCACTTTGTAGCAATCTACTGGTGGTAGCCAGCTTTCCTTTTTGCGGCTTGTGATAATAACCTTGGTTTCGCCACCTCGTAGTAGGGATAAAAACTGTTTAAGTTGTTGCCTTTCGCTTTCTTCTTTTATTTGCGCGGAAACTTCTGTACCCTCAATGCCAGAAGCCGATTCAAAGTTATCCCAAACAAGTACATACTTGTGCTTTTTCAAATGCTTCACCAATGCCGCCAACATTTCCTCTGCTGGTAATGACATAGCATTTACGCCAAGCACTTCCCCCGCAAGAATATTAATAACGCCCCCTGCACCATAAATTTTCTCAAAACTAAACCAAAACGCCTTTACGCCCAGCCCATGTGTTTTCTCCAGCCACTGCAAAAATCCTTTTGCTAGAGTGGTTTTGCCTTCGCCCGCCATTCCGTGAATTAGTATGCCTGCGGGTGGTCTGCGCATTGCCCGCTCCATTTCTTGTATATAGCTGTCGCGTCCTATAAAGTCGTAACTTCCTATATCTGCTTCTGGTGGTAACTTTGAGTCGGGAGTGTCTTCTGTCTCCAGTTTTGGTAAAAAGTCTTCCCCTTGTTTGTACAGTATTGGCACAATCCAATCTTGGAAGTCAGTTTTCCCCATAAACGCATCACGTTCCCGCTGGCTAAACATTTTCAGTCGCCCCTCAAACATTGCCTTGCTTATGTCTCCCGACATGAATAATTGCTCGTAAAACGCAGGAACAAACATCTTTGCCCCCGACACCAAAAGATTATGCCCCATAGCAACAACACTACGAACCCCCGCTTTAAGCAAGCTTACCGCAACCGAAGCAAAGGCGTTTTCGTCAAATGCTGCCGACCTACATGCATTGAGTACCATTGCAGGGATATTGTGCCGCGCCAACATAGTACCAAGGTTTGTTGCCGAAATATAATCGGCCTTGCCATCTTCTGTTTCAAATTCCAACATGCCTTCTTTATTAAAACCACCATGCCCGTCAAAATGGATTAAGTGGTATTGCTTTGCCGCTAACGCTTTCAAAAATTGGTCGTAGGTGGGTGGACGCAGTATTTCAATATGAACAGGCCAGCCGTCTTCATGCACAAAATTAATCAATGGTTGCGCTAATACTCGCAATCCTATTCTGTCGTCTGCGGGACGGGCGATTACGTAAAGCATATTAAACTCGCCATCTATTGGTTTAACAGGCGGCGTGTAATTCCTTATAATTGTTTGCCGTGTAATTTGGCAACGAAACGCCAGTTTTTCTTTGTTGCTGTCTTCCAACGCCTCCCACGGCCAAGATAGTACATGGGATTTTTTATCGTCACTTACTATGGTTATTCGCAGATTGTGTAAACCATTTCGTGTGGCATCTCTATACCAGTCCTGCGTCTGTCCACCGCTGTCAAATAGCGCGGTAAAACAATCCCGTCCCCATTTTGATAATGCTGACATTGCATTATCCGCTTGCGTTACAAAACCACCATACGGGGTTTTCATGTAATCTTCCAGATACCAGCGCAATTCTTCTTTTAATGTCGTAGTCCCCACTTTAAAATCGTTGGGTGATGGTATTTCTATTTCCTTGCTGTCGTGTTCTGTGATATTGTTTTCCACTTTTGATACTTGAAATAAATTTTTGCCGTCTTTTGTGCTTATGATTCGTAATTCCATATCCCATTCCTCCTGTTGTATACCACTTTTGACAAAAGTCACCAAGGACATTATGCATAATACAAAAAAACCTGTCAAGCGACAGGAAAATTTTTAGACAGCGTAATTACATTTCCTCCTTTTGGCAAATAAAAAACACCAGCTATGCTCTGATGTCTAAAATGAATTATTTATTTCATATAAAACTACGGACGTGTTTGTTATTTGGACTCTTCATCTCCAAGCAAAAGCACACCATCACATGCCAGCGATATGCCGTGTTTTTCGCTAAAGAATGGTTTTGGGGTTAAATTATCCGAGAAATATATTGAGTCATGCATATTATCGTGAAAGGGTCTGAAGTATTCGAGTACATTATTACCCAGCAGATTTTGCTTTAATGATGGTGATTCGGGTGTAAAAGCCCATACCCCTTTTACAAATCTACCACCAATTTTCAACCCAGGAATTTTATAGATATAGCCAGAAGTACCACCCGAATATCCGTACAATTTTACTTCGTGGCGGGGAATTTTGAACAGCTTGAAATGCTCATACCTGTCACGATTTAGCACAGTTATAAAAGCTCCCGTGTCATAAATAAAGTATATGGTGTCTTTATCAGAGCTTCCTTCACATACAATTTGCACATCAATGTAAATGTGGCCATCTTTTTCACGCACAAACTCGTGTTTTGTGATTTCGTCGAATGTAATGGTCATACGTGTTCACCTTCAAGAACGCCAAAAAAAGCATTCAATAATTCAGGAGCCGGCTCGGTATAATCTCTGTCTGTTCTGGGCGCATATTCCGCTGTCATGAATTCCTCGTAAAATCCATCAGATTGATCCTCAAAAATGCCATCTGCCACTACTGCCGGTTCGCCACCTAAGAACTTCATGTGCGGGGAAT
>Ga0123355_10020468_pt1 | contig 10567 bp, 11 predicted proteins | sample TergutEmb28metaG_3_FD_89872 | JGI IMG/M metagenome (GOLD analysis project Ga0123355, IMG submission 89872) | Embiratermes neotenicus P1 segment gut microbial communities from Petit-Saut dam, French Guiana - Emb289 P1 | ecosystem: Host-associated > Arthropoda: Insects > Digestive system > Gut ... | reverse complement strand
CACGCAGTGGTGCGTGGTGCACTTAGTTGAAACACTACTTGAGCATGTGTGTGGGCAGTTAGCTAAGTGGGCTACACTAACATGATAAACCCAGATGACAGGAAGTGGCAACTCATAGTTGTCACAAAAAATAATGACCCTCTACTATGATCAATGTTCCACTGTATGTCCTCGAGCAGAGGGCAGTAAGTAATGATACTGCACAATATGTTGAGCACTGTAGTCTAATCACAGCATGCAGTAATTATCTAAAATAATACCCAGATATAATGGCTGTCAAATTGGAATATTATAAAAAAATTTATTCAGTTATACCGCATGAATCATATCCATAAGAATTAGCTCCTGTTCTGGTCGCATGTACAACGTTTCCAGTTCAAAACTGAGCGCCTGGCGTGCGCCAACCACCTAGAACAGATTAATTCATAATGTTAGTATACAGTATCTACTTCACAGCCCGAAAATCCTAAAATAGGGTGCATTCAGTACTCTACATTCACCTCCTGTACAGAGATCTGAGGCCGAAGAACAACGTCCCCTAGCACCCGAACCACCGAGTCCATTCCTCTTCGGTCCGCTGAAGAAGCATATATAAATGTGTCTCTGAAAGTGGACAGGGAAAATACAAGTTATCTGTAATTCTAAAACACTGTGAATAGTTCAATCAAATATTATGGGTACTGTCAGTGTGCTGTTCAGTTTCTGTGGCTGGCTGGGTGATCGAGGAACTGTGGTCCAATTCTCGATGGGGCAACAGATTTTTGCTCTTCTCCAAAGCATCAAGATCAGCTCTGGAGCCTACACATACTCCCACATAATAGGTACTGCGGGATCCTTTTCCAGGAGGGGCCAGTGCAAAAGCTGACGAGTGTCAAGTGTAAAAATGGGTGTAGCTGTATTTCCTCTCCCCCATATGCCTTCATGGCATGCACACTGACAACTCTACCTTATCTACAATAAAAAGGGGAATTTTCAAGCAAGCAGGCTGTTTGACACACCATACTGTTCTCACAAGACCACCAAATTTAACTCTTTTTCAGCTGTGTCATATCACTACATAGTCCAGCTGGTGCAGTGTTACATTATTGTAATACTACAGCATTACCTCTGAGTTACATTGTGACTGGCAACCCTGTAAACCCATAAGATTTTAAAATTAACTACTACATAGAAGACTGTTACCCCAATTTAAAATATGGCCACCAATCTCACAATACTAAGATTCTTAAAATCCCAAATCCAGAACAGTAAAGGTTAAATGCCCTTTATGCACTGTATGTGCATATTTTGGTTTCTTGCAAATGATAATGAGTGGATATAGTGGAGGGTGTACAATCTTCATTAGATTTGGGTTGAAATACCAATGAGGTTGCTTGTTACTGATAGGAGAGGTCAGTGTGATCTGTCAGTGGTGTATCTCTTCATCTGTTTTAAGTGTGCTGAACGTCATAGGGTTCAACAAATTGAAATGCAAATGTAAAATGGAACTTGATAAGGTCAGAGCAGCTGAAAAAGCTTAAATGGATTTGTTAATGAAGTTTCTGCATACCCGCTGATAATAATACAAAGCATGCAATTACTGCTATGGTGTAGTCTGCAAGTCACATATGCTTCAACAGTAATACTTGATACTGTGCTTCAGCAACACTTACCGTGAAGACTGGCAATCACAGATGCCTCCATGTTTTTCTAGTTCAAGTAATATCTTGTCTTTGTCAGGGAACTCTGTTGTAGACTGCAGAGAGAATATATTTGTCGTTATTTATTAACGAAATGGACTCTTAGAAATTTGTACATCAATACATGGCAAAAATTTATCAACCTACACTGAATGCCAACTTTTCTAGAAAATGTGAGATTCCACTTGGGTATGCCACTTCGTATCTTGACCCTGAGTCAATCACCACTGTAAAGAAATAATTGATTAATTAGAATGATTATCGCAATGATGTAAACATAATAAAGCAACATATCAGGCCACTCACGCTTACCTCCAACTGTGCAGAACTGTCCAAACCGGTTCTCTGATGCAACCTGCAATCCATTCTTTAATGTAGTTATTTGTGTAATGTGGTGTTCGTCCTTCAGTGTTGCATATACCGGAGTTGGAAGACCTGGCAAAGGATGTGTAAGTGGTGGCTGTGTTGACGATTTATTCTCAATTGGAGTTTGAATCGATTTTGGATTGGGACTGATTGAACTACATTTCCTCCACCCTTGCCAGGTATGACCTCTGCTACATCCTCTAAACAAACTGGACACATGTTAGTACTGATCTCTTTCGATCATATCAGCCCTCTATTACATCCATTCGACAGTTCAAATTAAAATGGAATTGCATCGTTCGCTCAGAGAAAGGAGGTTAGATTTACCACATGCCTTCGTTATAAGTTGTAATATAAGTATGGTAAATTTGACTTACGGTTGATTTCTTAGTATATTTGCCCCAATTCTATGGAGACCAGCTCGCCCGACCATTATTGTATTCCGTAGAAATCCTATCAAACTGTTCCTTTTTTTCAATCCATTTACTGAAAATGTTCAATGCTGCCAACACAACATTTTACTTACGGTATATCATATTCCTAGTTTGGCCACGACCGTATGTTGAAGATACTATGACATGCACCACGCACTGCCATCTGGGTTGAGGAATGTAACTACAACGTGAGTCACTAGTGTTTGGAGTGGGGAGATCTGTTCGTGCAAGTGCTGTGAACATACCTGAGAATGGAGTTCGGTGTTGTTTGTGCATTGACTTTAAAGTGAAGTTATGGTGGATTAATTTGATTAAAATATTATGAAAGAGGATTAACATGTCCATATACGGGTCTAGGTGCCTTTCTGGTGAGTACTTTATTAGTAGTACAGTAGTTATTATTACACATTTGTTGTGAAAGCTCACCTGTGAATCGAAGTGGACAGGTGTACAGAAGTATGCCTGTGTCAGACGGCAGTGTGTGTATATAAAATTGCTGGATGTTTATGTTTGGGGATGGATTTCTCTGCTTTGTGCGTCAAATATGTGATATTACTTGGAATATGGTATGTGTGCAAAGCTATTTGGAAGTCTGTTGGGCAAAGGTTTGTCACAAATCGCGCTATGTGACGTATAAATGTGGAAGAGCACGTATGTCGTTTTTGTCGTGAAGTAGAACGCTTAGAAGGCGCAGATTTGTTAAGACAGGAGTATGGATACTGATAATTGTGGTTATAAAAATAAGAATACAGTACTCTGGTGTTCTGGGATTTCACGCAGCGTGGATTGGTGGTTGTCGTCGTTTGGGGACAATCTGTCGCATATTCAGAGGACCGATATGTTGTTCCAAAACGTCTGTAACTACCAATCTACGTTGCGTAACATCTCAGAAGAGCGAAGATCTCATTTGCATCGTGGCGGAAGCCTGAAATCGCGCAAGAATGCAGTACTTTGGCAGTCTTGTATTCGTATTGGGAAAATTTCACATTTTGTCGTGGTGTTCCTCAGAACTTCCTGACGGATGTTGGAATAGTACATTTAAATGGCGGTCGGCTGCGGCTACCCCTGTTGCTCTCTTCCGTTTGACGCTGTATAAGGATTTGAACAAAATAAGGAGTAAATATTTCCACCTCCTGAGATGTGACGCCGTGTGTCTAGTAGAAGTTTTCCAACGTTTTATAGGAACTTGCTGATGATGGTGGCAGCAGGTTTCTCTGAGATGGCGGAACATTTCTCCTGACCTACACGACGTCACATCCCAGAAGACAGCATCACTACGAATTTACCAGTTAACGATCTCCCAACAAGCGTTAGTGCTTCTGACGTTGTGCAGAGGTGGCTGCCGGATTTGAAAATTGCCTGTGCCATCTGAATATTTGTTTTTGAACCAAAGGCAACTACTTCCAAGTGATACCAGTCTAGTTTTGTGAACTGCGCACAGCATGAATAAATTACTTTTTAGTGAACACGGATTAGAATGGTTACTAGCGTCAATTAAAGCAAAGATCCTTTAACCTTTTGGCGCCGGAATTATTTTGTAAAAATTTGGCACACCCTATGTATAAAATATGAATAAAACAGGAACCAAATAAGTTAGAATGATGAACCAAACTACATTTTGAAGAGGAAAACACGGAGAGTATGTACCATGTTTAAAATATTCAGTACCTGTATTTGTTGAATAAATATATAAAATGAAAATTTTAGAGGTTAGGGGTGCAGTACGACCACTATAGGGGTCGTTAGGCGTCAAAGGGTTAATCCGTCGTCCGATTATCCGGAAACCCTGATAATGTGGCACTTGAGTAGAGTAGTCCCAAGACCGGAAGTTTTGCTTTTTACCAGCAAAGAAACTTAATCAATGAAACAGGCAGACTTCAGGGACATGTTTCAAAGGGTCTCCAAGAGTGTCTGTACATCAGCCGTCGTGGTATCTCCTGACCCCTTTTTTTCTGTGCCAGCAAATACTTCAGCTATGAAGGTTGCAGAACACACAGAAGAGGACCCCGTTTACCCTGAACCAAAAGATGAAGGAGATATCCAGATTGAATACTCTTTTGCCTAGTTTTACACCTCAGTTGTAGGATCAATACAAAAAAAAATGCCTTTGAGAACGCACGTCATTACATGTGTAGTCTAATAATCCGGCATTTTTTTATTCTGCGCCTGTCCTGTCTCTTGCGAGTCGGATTACCGGAATTTTGCTGTACTTGGATATCAAAAGTTCAGCATTTTGCCACACAGTGAATGTGTGCATTTCATACGCCTCACGCAGGAAGCAGCGATTATTTCTCGAAACAACATTGTGCTGTCATTGTTTGTACTGGACACCCGCTGTGGTTACTGTGAGGTGGGAACATAATTGTCCTTTATTATTGACATCAAGGTGTGCACAAGTCGTGGGCGCTTGGTCGCCATGTTGACTAGTTTTGTTACAGTGTCGGCTAATATTTGTTGCTCCTTAGTATGGAGTTTGTCTTCATTTCACCCTTCCGGCACCTAGAATTTGGAGGTGGGTCCTAGATTTTTGGAAAATTTGTGCAGTGCCTGATATACGTAAATTTCAGACTTAAAAGAACGCGCAGTGAGACATACCCTAATACAGGGAATTTCATCCGATACGTTTCACAACGAGACGTGTTAGAACAGGGAAATCCATTCAGTACATTTTACAACGAGACGCATTATTTTTCACGAGACGTGTTAGTACAAAGAAATCCATTCAGTACATTTTACAACGAGACGCATTATTTTTCACGAGACGTGTTAGTACAAGGAAATCCATTCAGTACATTTTACGAGACGCATTATTCTTCACAAGACGTGTTAGTACAAGGAAATCCATTCAGTACATTTTACAACGAGACGCATTATTTTTCACGAGACGTGTTAGTACAAGGAAATCCATTCAGTACATTTTACGAGACGCGTTATTCTTCACAAGACGTGTTAGCACAAGGAAATTCATTCAGTACATTTTACAACGAGACGCATTATTTTTCACGAGACGTGTTAGTACAAGGAAATCCATTCAGTACATTTTACGAGACGCATTATTCTTCACAAGACGTGTCGTACAAGGAAATCCATTCAGTACATTTTACAACGAGACGCATTATTTTTCAGGAGACATGTTATTACAAGGAAATCCATTCAATACATTTTACAACGAGACGCATTATTTTTCACGAGACGTGTTAGTACAAGGAAATTCATTCAGTACATTTTACAACGAGACGCATTATTTTTCACGAGACGTGTTAGTACGGGGAATTCCATTCAGTTACGTTTCACGAGACGTGTTAGTACAGGGAATTCCATTCAATACATTTCACGAGACGTGTCAGTACAGGGCATGCACATGTACGGTACAAAAATACACATGTACAGTACAATAGTAGCTACTGGCACTGTCCTCCAATGCCCATGTACGATACAACAATGCCCATGTACAGTACAACAATGCACTGCAAGTACAACAATGCACACGTACGTACAACAGTAGCTACTGTAACTGTCCTCTTAAAAAGAAAACTCAGAATATGTTGTACTGCATACTATGAAATCTCACAGTATGCAGTACAACACAATTTATGTCTTTTACTCGGTGTTTTTGTGTAATTCTGATTATGATTGGGTACTTGGTCGAAACGCGTAGCTGCGAACAGTTATAATGAAAGTTGTGCGTAGACTGACCTTGCATTATACTGAATGATAGTAAGAGCACAACGGAATGACCGTCATCAAAACAGATTTTTTTTAACAAGAAATATGAGTACGGTTTTGTAACTGGTTTTGTGAAACATTGTGTAGTGTGAAGTCATTTTCGTTTCTAAGTTTTTTATTTACGGATGACGCGTGCTGTTACATGAACGGCCAAGTAAATATTCGATATGATGAATACTGATCAACAGCAGATCTCAGGCCAATACACAAGGTGCCGTTGCGTTGCCTTAAAGGTGGACACAGCAGTTTAGTACGACCGTTAGGGAAGACAAGCAATGCACGTATAACGTAACATGGAGGCGCGTTCGCGTAACCATTTTTGCCGTGGAAAAAGCATTAAGTGTTACATATTCTGAGTGTGTGTGTTTGTGTGTAGCCTTAGTTGTCTGTCATGCAGTACGCATGCGCCATATTGTCATCTGTGGCCTGTCCTGCTGTACAGTGTTTCTCCACATTATCTCATAAACTGCTCTTCAAGAGGAATATTTGGGCTTACGAAAGAAAACCAGATATGGAGGATTAAAAACAATGAAGAATTGGACAAACTGATAAAGCGCGAAAATATAGTCAACTACATTAAAGCCCAAAGACTAAGCTGGTTCGGGCATATACAGAGAATGCCTGAAACCAGGGCAGCGAAGAAGGTACTTAAATGAAATCCCTTAACCACGAGACCAAGAGGAAGACCTAAGTGTAGATGGGAGGACATCATCATACAGGACCTCGGTCAAATGAAGATCAAAAATGGGATAACCTGTGCCCAGGATAGAGCAAAGTGGAAGGCGGTCGTTGAGAAGGCCAAAACTTCTTATTAAAGGAGGTTCAGCGCCTGAAGAAGAAGAAGATCTCATAAACTGCACGATTTTTGGAGGAAAAAAACTATTGAACATAAAATGTGTGTCTTGATTTCCTCTACAACTCCTTTCGGGAACATTTCTCATTCTAAGAAGAAATGAGCACGATATGATCATAAATGTACATTGGTCTTCATGTAAAGTACCGGTTATTCTTGTTAGATTTCCATGAAACTTGAATTTTCTCTACAGATTGGCAGCCGAGTTATTCCATGCGGACGGACAGACATAACGAAGCTTCTCGCAATTTTGCGAAAGCACCCCAAAATTTAAACTTTTGACCTGTCTCAACAGCAGACCAGCTGCGTGTGTGGCAGGATTGTGTTGATCCTGAATGTAAATACGCCGATCAGAGAAGATAAGATTAAGGACTGATATCCATTCTCCAAGCAGCAGTGCGTTGTTAGTAATAGTCTGACGAAACTGCTGGCTCCGAGGGTAACCCTCGTATCATGATTACGCCATTTCATTAGACGCGGTGCGAATTCCGGTAAATAACCTAACAATGACTCAGACCGAAGAGCAGTTATTCAGCTCCCACAACGACCGGTTTACTTGCCTATAGTGCATGCTCAATCAGTAGGAAGTGCTATTGTTGCGCTAATAGCCATGCTGTGTACTAGACGTGACCTTCTGTTGTCCTTAGCTTCATGTTTTGAAAACAGACGAACTGCAATGAATATGTGAGGTATAGCAATCGGAACTAAGAGGCATGATGTTGCAGGTGGCTGCAGACAATACGGGTATGCGTCGCTCAGCGGTGGGGATACGTTCTGAGAAATGCGTCGTTAGGCGATTTCGTCGTTGTGCCAACGTCATAGAGTGTACTGACACAAACCTAGATAGTACAGTATAGCCTACTGCACACCTTGGCTATATGGTGTAGCCTATTGCTGCTAGGCTACAAACCTGTACAGCATGTTACTGTACTAAATACTGTAGGCAATTGTAACACAGTGGCAAGTATTATAATATTATGAGACCACCGTCGTATGTGCGGTCCGTCGTTGACCGAAATGTCGTTATGCTGCGCATGACTGTAGTAGAAGGGACGTTCATGATTTGTGCTGTACACCGCGTGTCATTACGGGAGCCTAGGGAAGAGGACGAGATGGGCGGAGAATGTGGCATGCGTGGGAGAAAAGATAAATTTATATAGGAGTTTGGTAGAAAAACCTGAGGGAAGAAACACTAGAAAGACGTGAGCGTAGATGGAAAAATAATATTAAACTGGATCATAAAATAATAGGATAGGAAGATCTGAATTGGTTGAATCGGGTTCGGGATAGGGACCAATGGCGGGCGGTTGTGAGTAAGGCAACAAAATTTTGGGTTCTACGAAATAGTGGCGATTTCGTGACAGGCCGCTTGGTTGTTGGGTTGTTACTTGGCGTAACTAAAGGTAAAGGTACAGCAGTAACTGCTGCTCGCTGCTTCCTTTGTAATGCAGAGGCGTACGGAAGTCATGCCATATTCTGGTACGCTGGTTCACTGCCACAGGAAGTGCTCGCAACTGGCAGTGTCCAGTCTTTAGGCGCGTTCGCAAAATTGCGTACAGCGACTGGTGGCTTTATGCCCTGACTTTCCGTCCGCATGGAACATCTCGGCTCCCACTGGACGGTTTTCATGAAATTTGGTATTTGAGTATTTTACGAAAAATCTGTCGAGAAAATTGAAGTTTAATTACAATCTGACAAGAATAACGGGTACTTTGCATGCAGACCGATATACATGCATGATATATCTTGCCCAATTCTTCTTAGAATTAATAATGTTTCAGACATATTGTACAGAAAATCAAAACATTTTGTGTTTCATAACGTTTTTACCCGAAAATTGTGCCATTTATGAGATTATATGGAAAAATATTGCAGAGCGGGGCAGGCCACAGATGACAGTATGGCGCATGCGCATTGCATGCTGGATAACTAAGGCTACAAACACACACTCAAAATGTGTAACACTTATTGTCTTTCCACGGTAACAGTGGTTACGCGAACTAGCCTCTATATTACGTTATACGTACAGTACATTGTCTGTCTTCTTGTTCAAACCAGAAATGAACACCCTTTCTCTCAGTGCCCACCCACGTCCACTGGGCTGTGCAGCTGTGAGAACCTTACATCGTGCACAACCTTATCTATTTATCTCATTTTGTGCAGGGATCGGTTATGGATAAGTTCATATCACTTTCCGAGCTGCAGACACCATTTGCTGTGCGCCAGCAGTGGTGTGTGGGGCGTACAGTGCCAGCGATGAAATAGCGATCCAGTTAAGTGTCGTCTGCTAGGGTTGTTTCTTCGGTGGTAAGACGGCCGGAGCGTGAGGCTAACTACTTACTACCATCAGTAGTGCCAAAGGTTATGGGGGAAAAAGGATGGAAGGCGTGCCTACACGAGAAATAAATGCTTATAGTTGGCTGCAGTGCTAATTCCGCGACTGTACTTCTCGTAGAATTTATGAATCAGTAAAATGTTCTGAGGAAAACGACGGTAGTTTATAAATAGGATTGAAAGAAGTTATCAGTGGCGTTACTGCAAAGTGCACGCCACTGATCGGTCCACTTCTCGCCACCCACACAGGGAGAAGTGGAGCATGCAGACGGACCTGTTACAGAAGGCATCCCAATGTATTATTTGGCTCTGTGGTGTCACATTACAGGGCCTGGACACAGTTTCTACTGCAGAAACCGCCAGTGCAGAATTGTTGAGTTGCAGGTCCGGTCTGATATGAAGACGGCCTAAGGGCTGTCAAACTTTGTCGCTTTTCAAAAGCACGATGTCAAAATTTTATTCTGTTTTAGGCGATTAAGCAAAGTTGCAAAAAGAGACTCTTTACCTTCGACATGTCTGCCCGCCCGCTTCGAACAACTCGGTTCCCTCTGGAGGGATTTTCATGAGCATCGATATTTAAGGACTTCCGGAAAAATCTGTCGAGAAAATTCATGTTTCATTAAAATCTGACAACAATGTTGGGCACTGTACACGAAGACGTGTGCACATTTCTTCTTAGAATGAAAAAGTTTCGAACAAAACAGTAGAAAAAATTAAAGAAACATATTTTGTGTTCAATAACTTTTTTTTTTGGAAGTTGTGCCGTTTATGAGATAATGTGGCATTGCTTCCTTTTTTTTTTTTACAACAGCGGTTACGCGAACGCTCCATAATGTTACGTTACAGTACGAGGGCGGGCTGATAAGTTCTGCCTCCACTAAAATAGAAAATGAACGAGAAAAGATATTTTAATGAAATGTAAAGGGAAATGTGCCTACATCAATTATTTTCAAAGCTGCATAATTATTTTCCTACAAAATCACCAGCACTTCAATACACTTCCGCCAAAGCTGCACTAGTTTTTTAAATCCGTCTTTAAAAAAATTGGTGTTTTGTTTCTGAAACCATTTCCTCACTGCACACTTCACCTTACCCAGCGTCTTACTGTACTCACATCAACACACTGATCACCACAAACCATTCCCTCACTGCACACTTCACCTTACCCACCGTCT